>Ga0316204_10009797_pt1 | contig 12621 bp, 10 predicted proteins | sample 6monrhotite_MG_2_FD_205661 | JGI IMG/M metagenome (GOLD analysis project Ga0316204, IMG submission 205661) | Microbial mat bacterial communities from mineral coupon in-situ incubated in ocean water Damariscotta River, Maine, United States -... | ecosystem: Environmental > Aquatic > Marine >...
TACCAACCTGAGGTTCCTGCCCGGCAAGATAATTCCACCGGCAGCCTGTAAGCTATGGATACACGGCGAGAAAACGGTGTATCGTCGCACAACCGCCCGTAAGGGATTTTGCAAGGAAAGAGAGACCCATCATGACAGCACCCGCCGATGCCCCCGATGATACAGGTATGGACCCAAGCGAAGACCTTGATGCGCTGGAGGACGAACAGGACGGAGATGGAGAGGAAGAAACCCCGAAAAAATATCCGAAAAAGACCCTAAAACTGGCTGCAATTGGTATTGTGGCGTTTTTATTGATCGGTGGCACGACGGCTTATTTCATGGGTTGGATGCACGCAATGTTAGGCATTGAGCAGGAAAAAAAGGTGGCTCTTCTGCAGTTAGGCAAACCAGTGAATTTCGAACTTCCGCAAATCAAGGCTGATCTCAAAACCGGCGAATGCAAGGCGCCTTTTCTGCGCGCCCAGTTTAACATCCAGCTATCCAGTGACGACATCGACCGGATCGAAGCCGGACAAGACAAACTTATGGAGCAGGTTATCCTGCATTTACGCGATCAGGATCGCCAGGATCTGGTGGGCAAGGCGGGTGCGGATAAGTTACGATTTGATCTGGTTAACATCGTCAATAATGTCATAGCGCCATCGCGCATTCACGGCATCACGTTTAAGGAATTTGTGCTTCAATAAATCACGATCCGGAGAAGATGAAATGCTTTTAAAAGGAAAATCGGTCGCGATTACCGGTGCCGGAGCACGCCTTGGAATTGGTCGGGCAACAGCGCGCTTGTTCGCCGAACATGGAGCCGAAATCGCGCTTATTGATTATGACAAACAGGCGTTGGCCGATGCCGAACGGGAATTCGCATTGCCGCATCGTGTCTATGAATGTGACGTTTCTGACAGATCGCAGGCACGCAAAACCATCGATCAGGTCGCGGCTGATTTCGGCAAGATCGACATCCTGATCAATAATGCCGGCGTTGTCTCTCCCTCGCTGATTGATGAAATCGACGAGGCGGAGTTTGATCATATTATGGATACCAATGTGAAAGGGAACTTTATGGTCGCACAGGCTGTGGTCCCATACCTACGTGCGCAAAAGGGAGGTGCAATCGTGTGTATTTCATCTATCGCCGGGCAATTGGGTGGAGGTGTCTTTGGTCGTAGTCATTATGCAACGTCCAAGGCCGGCATCATGGGCATGGCCAGAGCCTTCGCCCGCGAACTGGCCCCTGAGGGCATAAGGGTAAATGCAATCGCACCAGGGACCCTCGACAACGATTTCACTAAAGGGCGCATGACAGATGAAATCAAAGCAAAAATCGCTTCGAACGTCCCCATGGGCCGACTTGGTACACCAGAAGAGTTAGCCAATGCCTGCCTGTTTCTGGCATCCGATATGTCGAGCTACGTCACTGGAGCTACACTCGACGTCAACGGAGGCTTGTTTATTCATTAAGTCCGGTCGTGGTATTGATCAGTCGCGCGACCCGACCCGCAAAATGCACCTGTAGCCGCTGCCACCACTGAACGCAGTCCTGGCGCTGCTGCTCAATCGCTTCAAGAAGAGACGGAGCAACCTGCCCCTGGAATCGCGACAGATAGTCCGGAAGCTCCGCCCAGTCTTTGAGTATTACGAACGGTGGCCGACCAAAAGACCCTAACCCTTCGCGCGCATGCAACCAGGGACTATCAAGAGTGACGGGTATGGCGCCCAATTCCAGCGCGTCATAAAGGCGGATGGTCTCGGGCGAACGCCCGCGGGGTATAAGTGCAAAGCGGGTATTGCCCATATGTGCGGCATAGGCGGCAGGACCAAGCCCTAAGCCGAAGCCAGCCGTTGTCGCCATCAAGGCAGCAACAGCATTTTCGTCAACCACCTTCAGCAGTCGTTGGCGATCATCGATCTGATCCGCATCCTGACCGACAAAGCCAGAAAAAAATGCGGGCAAAGTGCGTTCCACAAAGTTCAGATGTTCGACGGGCCGAACGGGACCAATGCCTCGCGCCCAACCGTTTGGCACCCATGTCGCGCGGCCTGGTTTTTGGTTCAATTGATGATCGAAGTAATAGTTTCGAATGACATAGTCAGCCGATCCATAAGACGCGCAACTGGTGTCCCCTTTCTCATCGCCAACCTGAAACAGGCCAACATTGCTGATGCCCTGCTGGCGCACTGCATCGAAGTAGGCTGTCGGGTCTCCAAAGCTTACGAACAATGTGTTGTCGAGAAGTGGCAGCCCCTGATCTTCCTCGATCGCCATCCAGCGCTGCGGACGATCGATCTTCGATAGCAAGACATGACGAAGGAACGAGGTTTCGAGCACCGCTTCCAGAACCTTACGCCGCCAGACGATGTTGAGGGGGCTTTCAGACATAGGTTAATCTAACAGCTAAAGGCAGTCCTCAGAAAGCCTTCAATTGGCTACCTTGCTCCTGACCGCCGACCCGGTTAAAAGAAGTCAGTGATCCATATTTGAGTACGCTCAGGAGACAAAATGCGCGCCGAAATAGAAACCATGTCCTCAGAAATCAAGCAGTCTATTGAACTGCTGAGGAGGCATCTTTGACTACGATCAAGCGAAACTCAAACTCGAAGAACTGAACGCCCTCGCGGAAGATCCTGATCTGTGGAATGACGCCGACAAGGCGCAGGCCGTGATGCGTGATCGCAACTGGTTGGAGAGCGGCATCAAAGAAATCGATACCATGATCCAAGAGCTCGAAGACAACAGCGAGCTCATTGAAATGGGCGAGTTGGAAGGTGATCAAGAGACAATCGACGAAGCAGAAGCAGCTATTGGCATTTTGCAGGCGCGGACGGCAAAGGCTGAAATCCAAACGCTGTTATCGGGCGAAGCCGATGCCAACGATTGTTATCTGGAAGTCAACGCAGGTGCCGGTGGAACCGAGGCTCAGGATTGGGCCGAAATGCTGGTGCGCATGTATACCCGCTGGGCCGATGCGCACGGACACAAGGTCGAATGGCTGGAAGAAAGTGATGGCGAGGAAGCTGGGATCAAATCAGCGACCATCAAGATCAGCGGTCACAATGCTTATGGCTGGATGAAGACGGAGTCGGGCGTGCATCGCCTGGTACGGATCAGTCCCTATGATTCGTCTGCGCGTCGTCACACCAGCTTCGCCTCAGCCTGGGTCTACCCCGTCGTCGACGACGCCATTGATATTGTTGTTGAAGACAAGGATTTGCGGGTCGATACCTATCGGGCGTCCGGTGCTGGCGGCCAGCACATCAACAAGACCGACAGCGCGATCAGGTTAACCCACATCCCTACCGGCATTGTCGTCCAGTGCCAGAACGACCGCAGCCAGCATAAGAACCGCGCAGAAGCCATGAAGATGATGAAAGCCCGACTTTACGAGGCCGAACTGCAACGGCGCGAAGCGGAAAGCCAAGCCGAACACGACGCCAAAACCGATATCGGCTGGGGTCATCAGATTCGCTCCTACGTCCTGCAGCCGTACCAAATGGTCAAGGACTTGAGGACCAACGAGGAAACCTCAAACACCGGTGCGGTGCTGGATGGTGATCTGGATGCCTTTATGGAAGCCGCACTGGCGCAACGGGTTAAAGGCAGTGTCGAGGAATAACCCCAAGTATTGCCAACATCTCAGTCCTTCGGCGCATAAAACGCAAAAACCTCTTCACCGGTCATCGTCGTTGTCTCGTTGGCAAAATCATAACTGGCAGGTTTTTCATCGATGAAAACCTGTGTATTCATGGCCAGATTGGTCTGATTATCCAGGGTGCCGACCGCCATCATATATTGCCCGGTCGGGATCAGATAATAGAACAGGCTTGATCCACAGGTTTTGCAGAACCCCCGCTCTGCCCATTCTGAGGAATTATAGCGGCCAACGTGTTCTTCTCCCGTGAACTCGATTTCTTTGGTGTCGTGTGTTGCGAAAAAGGGGCCGCCCGCCCAGCGTCGGCACATGTCACAGTGACAGACACCATAGTCTTCAATCTGTTCGGCCATGCTATAGGTTACGCTGCCGCACAGGCAGCGGCCGGTCATCTGTTTCGTATCACTCATTGCAGGTCTCTCTTTCCTGTGGTTATCAAATTCAGTTGAGTTATCGGGCTAAGCGGTCCGCACCATAATCACGTGTATGAACAGCCCACATGATACTACGCAGGCAACAGTACGTGCATGGTTCCAGCGGGTCCATATCCTCAAATAAGTTTCCCAAACATCCAACGCTTCATCACCGTCTGCGTCGACAGCATCCAGTTTGTTGTTCAAAGGCACGTTATAAACCGCTGTCACAACAAACATTCCAAAGATATACAAATCCCCTGCAATCACCGTCATGACAGCCGCCTTCTCACCCCAACTGATGACGCCAGCGATAACCAGGGCGGCGCTCGCAAGCGTCGTTCCGAAAAACAGGATCATAAACGGTGAACGAAGAATGACCCGATTGATCGACTGCATTGCCGCAATGCCTTGAGGTGCTGGCAGCTTTGATAGCGACGCCATGATAAACGTCGAGAACGCAAAGTAGATGCCCGCCATCAAACCACAGCCAATCGCTACCAACCAAAGCAAAATCGAAATTGCAGCTTCCATTAGCGGTCTTCCTCTCTGAATTCGAGGACGCAATCAAATGCCGGGATACGAAGGACGAGGCTGTCAGCGATCTCCCTAATTAGCAGGCCGGATTTGCTCGCCAGGGATCGGATGGTACTGAGGTCACTGACTGAAATAACAAGTGCACCAAACAAGGACCCACGATTGTCTAAGGGCGAAGCTAAATCCCCGTAGCGGGCCGCGTAGGCTTGTGGCGATAGGACCCGCAACACCGCGCCGTCTATGGCTATTGAATTTTGATCCATCCCATCAACGGGAGGCAGAGCCAGTAAGGCCGCCAACCGCTCCGCCTCGACTAGGTGGTTGTCTGAGACCAGAACGAACTCGCAAATGCGTTGCGCGCCGTTGGTGTGGCCCTGCCATTGGTTGTGCCAAACCAGATCGGGTGTTTTGTGGTCACAGAAATAGACCCGCCCGCCCCCGATCCCATCTGAGCTGACCGTGACGGTTCGAAAGTGCGCGTCACAGGTCGCGTCATCAAGTTCGACCGGGCGAGAAAACGACTTGGGCGGATCGCCCGCCATGCCGCACTCCTTAAGATGCTGATAGACGGTGTCGGCATCGTCTGTCTTAAAGACCAAACCATTAATACCAACCGGAGCAGCGAGGACTTCCGGGCGCCCTGGAGGCAGGCCCTTGGTGTCGGCAGGCAACCCGATCATTTCCAGATAATCATCACCAAACATCATCAAATGATTGATCGATCCCAGTGAATGATAACCACGATCAGTGAGATGAAATCCGAGTTTCCGAAAAAGGCCTTCGGCCACATCCATGTCGTAATGAACATTGATGACCGCATGATCAATCTTCGGCAGCAACACCTAGAACAATCCACCTGTCCCGCTTGCCGAACTCACGCCTCCTCCCGTCGGTGACCAGGACTGGCCTTCGACAATCTGGCTTTCGCCGGTTGGTTCGGTTCCCGGTTTAAAGGCTTCCAGAATTACATTCTTATCGCCACTTCGCGCCAATTGTCCGGTTCGCGAGTTAATCCGCACCATACGAACATCGGGTGGGATACGAAATGGGATCGATGGTTTTTCGGCCAGCGCTTCCATCATGAAATCCCGGAAAATGGGGGCCGATACGGATGACCCAGTTTCCCTGCGCCCAAGCGGCAAAGGTGTGTCAAAGGCTGCATACACACCCACCGCCAAATCCGGTGAGAACCCGACAAACCAGGTATCGCGTTCGAGGTTAGTGGTGCCGGTTTTACCAGCCAGTGGTTTACCGACCTTCTTGATCCGGACACCCGTGCCACGTTCAACCACACCTTCCAGCATGCTAACAATCTGAAAGGCACTGGCGGGATCGGTCAATTGTTCACGATTGTCAGGAACCCGGGGGGTTGGCTGGTTTTCCCAAAATCGCTCGCGGCAATTCCTACACAGGCGATTGTCGTGACGAAAAATGGTGCGCCCGTGTCGGTCCTGAATTCGGTCAATGAGCGTCGGCGTAATTTGTTTTCCGCCATTCACCAGCATCGCGTACCCGGCCGTCACCCGCATCAATGTGGTCTCGGTAGCGCCAAGCGACGTCGCAAGAGTTTGTGGCAGGGCATCAACAATCCCAAACCGTCGCGCATACTCGGCGACCCGGTCCATACCGATGGTTTGTGCCAATCGTACGGTCATCAGATTTCGCGACTTTTCAATGCCAAGTCGCATAGTCGATGGCCCATAGAACTTTTTGGTATAGTTCGCTGGTCGCCATTTCGGCAAGCCGGGCCCCTGGTCAATTACGAACGGCGCGTCCAAAATTAATGTTGAAGGCGTAAACCCCTGATCGAGTGCCGCCAAATAGACAAAGGGTTTAAAGGCAGATCCCGGCTGGCGACGCGCCTGCATGACGCGGTTAAACTGACTGCGCTCATGGGAATATCCCCCCACCATCGCCAGAACCCGACCCGTATGGGGATCAATAGCGACCAGACCGCCATTGATATCGGGGATCTGGCGCAAACCATAGAACCCCTCCGGATAGGGCTCACCTTTTGCATCAGCGCTAACCGCTTCCACGGCAACCAGATCGGCGACCGCTAATACGTCGCTAGGCCTTTCTACTTTCGGGCCTCGTTTCTGACCTTCAAGCCAGGGGCGCGCCCAAGCGAGCTCGCGCAATGGAATTCTGCCTTTGCTGCCATCTTCAAGCCCGATATGGGCGTACTCGGCCTCGACGGCCAAGACAACAGCTGACAACCACGCATGCATTCCCTTGGCGCGTGGCACACTGTTAATGGCGCGCTTCCAGTCACCGGGAAGTCCCAGCCGGGTATCGCTAGGTAACTTGGCCAGAGGACCCCGCCAGCCATGTCGCCTGTCATAAGCGATCAACCCCTTGCGCAATGCCCGGTTGGCAATGTCTTGCAACTTTGGGTCAAGGGTCGTGCGGACCGACAGCCCCCCTTTATACAAATCCTCTTCACCATATTGACCGGCAAGTTCACGCCGTACGTCTTCGGCAAAAAACGGCGCCTGCACATATTGGGTCTCAGCCCGCGAGTAGGTTGTCAGAGGTTGTTTCTTAGCCACCGCTGCTTCGTCGGCTTCAATGAAACCTCCCAATTGCATTCGATCTATGACCCAATTACGCCGAATAACAGCGGCGCCATACTTTTTACGCGGGTGATAGTTATTAGGCGCTTTCGGAAGAGCTGCCAAAAAGGCCGCCTCTTCTATCGATAGCTGATCGAGGGATTTGTCGAAATAATTCAGGGCTGCTGCCGCAACCCCGTAAGCACCAAAGCCCAGGTAAATTTCGTTTAAATACAGCTCAAGAATGCGCTTTTTCGGCAGGGCTTTTTCGATACGAAGCGCCAAAATAGCTTCTTTCACTTTGCGTTTCCAAGACACTTCATTTGTTAACAGGAAATTTTTGGCGACCTGCTGGGTAATTGTAGAAGCACCGACCATTCGGCGATCTTTGCCAATATTCTTGATGTTGACGACCACGGCACGGACGACACCCAGCGGGTCAATCCCGATATGCTCGTAGAAATTTTTATCTTCTGCCGCCAGGAACGCATTAACCACCCGTTTTGGCATAGCGGCTAAGGGAACGAAAACGCGTTTCTGAATGGCATATTCAGCCAGCAGTCGGCCGTCTCCGGCATGGATACGGGTCATCACGGGTGGTTCGTAGTCAGCCAGTTGTCGGTGTTCTGGCAAGTCCTGGCCAAATTTCTGGAAGACATAGAGCCCGCCACCCAGCCCCATGAGGCCAAGCAGGAAAAACAAACCGATCGTCGTGAGAAGAACTCGAACCATTATTTTTTTTCTCTAGTAATCCAACTGTTTAAGTAACGGCAGAAATCACAGATTGCACACTCAGGCCTTGTTTAACACAACATAGCCGGACAACGGAGTCGCATAATGGATAATTTTGACAAAAATAGGGCCAATTTATTGATTATTGGCCTCTTCGACCTCAGAAAAATAGGTATCAATCGCTTCCACGATCCCCGAAGAGAACTTTTTCCGATAGGCGCTTGTCTGCAGCAAGCGCTCGTCATTCCTGTTCGATAAAAAGCCCATCTCGATCAAAACGGAGGGAATATCCGGCGCCTTAAGGACCGCAAAGCCGGCAAACCGATGGGTATTTCGCAACAAACGCGTCCGACGCTTCAATTCGTTGACCACCTGAGTGGCAAACCGGACCGACTGGTTCATGGATTCGCGTTGCGCCAGGTCGATGAGAATATTCGCCACATCTTCACTTTCATGAGATAAATCCATACCGGCAATCAAATCTGATTTGTTTTCTTTTTCCGCCAATGTAGCGGCCTCTTTATCCGATGCATTCTCCGACAAGGTATAGACAGATGGCCCATGGATTTTGGTGTCCTTGATCGCGTCGGCGTGCAGCGAAATGAACAAATCGGCATCCGAATCGCGGGCAATCTTGACGCGTTTACGGAGCGGAATAAAGATATCGCGGTCGCGGGTCATGATCGCCCTGAAGCGGCCGGTCGCATTAAGTTGTTTGGTTAATTCACGCGCCATTGCCAGTGTGATGTGTTTCTCATAAACACCGCTACGGCCAATGGTGCCGGGGTCGGCACCACCATGGCCCGAATCGACGACAATGGTTCTTTTGTCATTGGCGGGTCGTAGGGCCGGTTTCCGCGGAGCTGGGCGAAAGACTGAAGCCAGTTTCTTCAATTCCTGGCTTGGTGTAGAGGCGGCTGCCTTGGGTGCCTGTTTTTTTGTCAGTTTCGCTGCCGATTTTATGTCGATGCTAGGCTTGGAAACCGCCGTACGACTGATAACTTCTGGTTTAGAAATGGCGGGAGCCGTTGGCGCCTTTGCGACCGTTTTGGAGCTGACCGGAACAGTTGGCGTATCAATCAGCCCCGGACGTGCTGAGACAATCTGAATGGCTGGTGATTTGACTTGACGTTGAAACGCCGCGTTTGACGTAGATGTCAAATCGATGACCAGCCGAAACCCGCGTGGACCTGAAGGCTCCAACAAAAAAGCCTTTTTTATGGCTGCGGGTTTTCTGAGATCAACGACAACCCGAGAATTACCGGGTTTATAGAGACCGTAGCGCAAGGTTTCGAAGACGCCAACGCGGCTGGGTAGTGGCCTGGGTGGTAAGCGCCAGCCAACTTCTGGCATGTCAACGACCACCCGGCTCGGGTTGGCGAGCGTAAAGACTTTGAAATCAAGATCACGGGTAAACTCAAAAACCACTCGAGTACGCTCAGCACGTTCTGAAACACGAACATCGGTAACAATCGAATCAGCGGCGAAACCCAGGCGCGCAAAACCCAGCACACTGAATGCGATGACCAGTGTAACCACGGTGATTGTGGGAATTTTTATTCTGTACCACATATAGCGCGACCTTAGACCATATATGCCAATATACGGGCAAGTCCCGTTGGGTATCAAACTCTTTACCGCGACCCGACCGACAAATACAAAGTCATAATTCTTTCATCTTACATTAAAAGAACATTGTAGAATCAATTCCCTACCTTTATGTTAACGCTGTAACGCGTTCGCATGATATGAAATGACTTATCAGAAGCCTTCTTAAATTTGGCACTGACTTTTCGCAAACACGCTACTGAACTTAACGCTGGATTTGTTCACAAAAGCTAACAAATGAGCATATCCAGATTCACAATTAAAGGTTTTTCTCGAATGCCAGTTAGAGCAGCGCCAGTTTCTCCGCTATCCACACGACGGGCAACCGCCGTGATGGGAGAACTCGCAAGCGCCGCTGGCTTCATTGAAACACGCGATACGCAACCGTACGGCCTTGCCTTGCCGGGTGCGTTATCGTCTCGGAGTTTTGGAATAAATGACAATGAAACGCATGCTAATCGACGCATCCCACCCGGAAGAGACCCGGGTTGTGATCGTCAATGGGAACAGACTAGAAGACTTTGACGTCGAGGTTGAATCACGTAAGCAGCTAAAAGGAAATATCTATCTAGCAAAAGTGACACGGGTCGAACCGTCGTTACAGGCTGCTTTTGTAGATTACGGCGGAAATCGGCACGGTTTCCTGGCTTTTAGCGAAATCCACCCTGACTATTATCAGATTCCGGTTGAAGACCGTGAAGCCTTGATGGCTGAAGAAGCCAGCGAGGAAACCGATGATAACGACGACGTCGCGCCCGATTCTGATGCGTCTGTTGAGACGCTCGGTGGCGATGACACAGACGAGATGGAAGCCCGACGCTCTCATAAAGTACGCCGCAATTATCGCATTCAGGAAGTCGTCAAACGTGGCCAGATTCTGCTCATCCAGGTCGTCAAAGAAGAACGTGGTGGCAAAGGAGCTGCCTTGACCACTTACCTATCGTTGGCCGGTCGCTACTGCGTCCTGATGCCAAACACGGCGCGTGGCGGTGGGATTTCTCGTAAAATCAGCAATGGAGTTGATCGCAAACGGCTTAAGGTTATCATTAACGATTTGGGTATCCCAAATGGGATCGCCGTTATTGTTCGAACTGCCGGGGCCAAACGTTCAAAGGCTGAAATCAAGCGCGATTACGAATATTTGCTTCGGTTGTGGACGCAGATTCGCGAAACCACACTGGAATCGATTGCGCCGTGTGTGGTGCATGAAGAAGGCAATCTAATCAAACGTTCTATCCGCGATCTTTACGACAAAGATATCGAGGAAGTGGTGGTTTCCGGTGACAATGGTTACCGGATGGCCAAGGATTTCATGAAACTTTTGATTCCCAGCCATGCCAAGCGTGTACAACCTTTCAAAGATGAAGGTGTATCGCTGACCCAGCATTATCAGCTTGAAAGCCAACTTTCTGTCATCCATTCGCCGGAGGTTCATATGCGCTCCGGTGGGTACATTGTGATCAACCCGACAGAGGCATTGGTATCCATCGACGTTAACTCTGGGAAGGCGACCAAAGAACGCAATATCGAAGAAACGGCTCTCAAAACCAACCTGGAAGCCGCCGATGAAATTGCACGCCAGTTAAAGTTACGCGATCTGGCAGGTTTGATCGTCATTGATTTCATCGATATGGAAGTCAACCGTAACCAAACCCGAGTTGAGCGCCAGCTCAAAGACGCCATGCGCAACGACCGTGCACGCATCCAGATCGGCCGAATCAGCCCGTTTGGTTTGCTGGAATTGTCACGCCAACGCCTACGACCCAGTTTGCTGGAAACCAGTTCCGAGCCTTGCCCACATTGCGAGGGAACCGGCGTTCGCAGATCGACTGATTCGACAGCATTGCACATCCTGCGCATGATCGAAGACGAGTGCACGCGTCGGAAAGCCGATGACCTGACCTTGTTCGTTCCGACAGCGGTCGCGCTCTATCTGCTCAATTTCAAACGTCAGGCCCTTGCTGATATTGAAGCACGCTTCGAAACATCGATCGTTGTTGAAAATGACGATACGTTGATCCCGCCTGATTGCCGGATAGAGCGTAAGGGAGACGTCAAAAACCTCGAGCAGCCGAAGCAAAAACCAGCTCAGAAAAGCCCGCAAAACCGGCCTCCCTCATGGGACGACGATGACGAGCAGAATGGTGAAGGTGGCAAAAAACGCAAGCGCCGTCGCGGTCGTCGGCGCAAGCGCTCTGACAACGACAACGTCATCTCGCCCGAGGAGGGCAATGAGCAGCTCCCTGTGGAGGCGGCACCTGAAGCTGATACCGTCGAGACAGAGGAAGGAGATGATGCGCAAAGTAAACGGCGCCGTCGTGGTCGGCGTGGTGGCAGGAATCGAGGCCGGAAGCCGGAAGACGGTCAGACGTCGGACGACACGAATGTGGCGTCGGAATCGCCTCTCTACGCGCCCGAACAAGCTGCCGCGGCGGCTGCCCAGGCTGGTGATACCGCACTGCTCACGACCCCGACCGAAAACCAGGCGACTGAAGACAAACCGAAACGTCGCCGTCGTCGTCGCAAACCTGCTGGTGAGAACACGGAAGAGACGGAAGTTATTGTGATCCCGATTACGGCGCCAGACACTGACCCTGCGGTTTCCGACGAAGAACCTGCAGCGAGCGATGAGGACGTAAAAACCGAGGCAAAAAAACCAGCCCGCAAACCCCGGCGCAAGCCGACTGCCAAGAAGGCGTCACCAAAAACAGTAGATGCTCCAACCGAAGAGGCAGCAAATTCTGAAGCTGAGGCATCGACAGATACCGAAGTTGTGGCAGAGCCAGCTAAACCGAAACGCCGGCGACGGGCAAAAGTCGTTCGTGACGAACCTGCCATAACTGAGGCAGCTGCGCCAGCTGCCGAGACCGTTGACGATAACCCACCAGCGACCCCGGAAGCTATGGCTGAAGAGCCTGTTGTAACAGTCAGTCCAGAGCCGGAACCTGTATCGGAAGCGGTGGCGGAGCCTGAACCTGAAACGCCGAAACTGGTAGCTGTTGAAACACCCGTTGAATCGGAACCCGTTGTGGAAGAAAAACCGGTAAAACGCGGCTGGTGGCGGCGTTAAAAACGTATTTGATTAACCAAAACGGCGGCTTTTAGAGCCGCCGTTTTTAATTTGCC
>Ga0316204_10009798_pt1 | contig 12620 bp, 14 predicted proteins | sample 6monrhotite_MG_2_FD_205661 | JGI IMG/M metagenome (GOLD analysis project Ga0316204, IMG submission 205661) | Microbial mat bacterial communities from mineral coupon in-situ incubated in ocean water Damariscotta River, Maine, United States -... | ecosystem: Environmental > Aquatic > Marine >...
CAACCAACCTCCAATATCTTTTTTATACTCTTTATCAATACCATAAAGTGTATCTAACACTGATGAACTCGTCCAAAAACCCGTTTCAATATCTAAGGCGTATGAACCTAATTTTGCTATTTTTTGTGCTTGGTTTAATAAAAATTTACTTTCTATTAATTTTCTTTCAAACTCAACGCGTTCTGTAATATCTCTAACAATTCCTATAGCCCTTTTTTTACCATTAATAATTAAATCTTTTGCTGTTACTTCTGCAATAAATTTAGTGCCATTTTTACGAATAAGTTCAACAATTACTGGCTCTTCTTTTTGATTAGATATTGATTTTTTAAAAGTTTCTGTATCAGTTTTGTCAGCCGTTACATCAAAAACAGTCATTTGAAGCAATTCTTTCTCAGAATATCCAACTAATTTGCAAAATGCTGGATTTACAAAGGTGTAATTTCCTTTCAAATCTGCCACACTTAAACCTTCAGTGGACTGGTTGGTATATGCTTTAAATTTATTTTCGCTTTCGAGTAGATTATTTTCATTTTTTTTTCGTTCGGTAATATCATTGATAATTGCTAAAAATTGATCTTCGCCTTCTAAACTAAATTTACTAACATGAGCTTCAATTGGATAAGTAGTTTTGTCTTTTCGTTGACGAATTGTCTCTACATATAAATTTTTTATGTTACCATTTTTTAATGGTGCTAACTTTTTAAAAATCTCTTTTTTTGTAAATACAGGAGTAACATCTATAGGTGTCATATTTTTTAACTCCTCAAAGGTATATCCTAAATTTTTTATGGCAGTGCTATTTGCAAACGTAAATTTTAAATCTAAACCGTTAAAAATAAATATTTCGTGCAAACTGTTATCAATAGCAACTTTTAACTTGGCAATTTCTTGTTCATATTTTTTACGATCGGTAATATCTTCGCCAAAACTTAGTAAAGTTTTAATACTATTATTATGATCATGTGTAAGTATATTGTGCCAATAAATAATTGATTTATTTCCGTCGTTAGTTATAACAGCGTTTTCATAGTATTCAAATAACTCTTGCTTTCCTGAAATTACTTCTTTAAAACTTTTAAGAAGTTCTTTTTTGGGGTTAGGTGGTAAAAAATTATTGAACCAATTTTTACCTATGATTTCTTTCTCGGTTAATTTTAAAGTTTCACATGTTTTACTATTCACCCGTTTTACAATACCATTTTTATCTAATTCAATAAAAAGTAAGCCTTTTAATTTTTGTAACAGACTCGATAAATCTGTTTTTTTTAAATTTTCTAGCTCATTTTGTAATTCTTCATAAGTAGGTTTCATAGTAGACATAGCATATAATTTTAAAACATTGCATCTTTTTTAGTCAAAAAAAGATGGTGATTAAAATTTCATACCAACGACGAATTTAAAAACTACACCTCTTAATAGCTAAAATAAAGCAATTGTTCTCGTGTAATCTATAAAATTAAAAATTTTAATTGATTAGAATGCTGATAATTATCAAGTATTGAATCTAAAATTGGTGAAGTGTTTTACCAAATTCTTTTACTTTGTCCCAGTTTGTATATTCAATTTCAACATTTTTGTTGGTTGGTCCTTTGGTCATCCACATAATAAATTGAATCATAATTCGATCAAAAAAAGGATATTTTTTGTAGTCTAACTTACCTGCAAATACCTCAACAATGGTAGGTTTCCATGTTATACTTTTAAAAAATTTAACTACATAAGGATTTGTTGTTGCGGTTTGTTTTTCTGGTTTACGAGCAACAAGGTTTACAGAAAAAAATGCAGTTTTTAAAGTATCTAGCGTTGTTTTATTGGCGTTGATAAACTCAATTATTTTTTTGTGATGAACACCATATCTAATACTTGAACCGATAATAATTTTATCAAAATTAGTTAATTCGTTATTAAATTCTTCAATTGAAGATAGTTCAACATGATTGCCATTATTGATTAATTCCGTTTCAAGTAATTTACTAATTTTTAAGGTTTGTCCGTCAACTGTTGAGTAGATTAATGCAATTCTATCTTTCATAATGGTAGTTTATAATTACCTTTTTAGTTAAACAACAACTGCGCTGTTTACGCTATCAAAGTTACAAAAGTAGTAGGTCCGTTTTTATGACATTTATCAACTAAAACCCGCTTAACATTCTAATTTTTAATGCACAAAAAAACCAGTCAAATTAGACTGGTTTCTGTTTTTTTTTAAAAAAAATGGAGCGTTATTAAATTACCTTAACATTTACTGCGTTCATTCCTTTTTTACCTTCTTTTAATTCAAATTCAACTACATCACCTTCTCTTACTTCGTCAATTAAGCCTGAAATGTGCACAAAATAGTCTGTGTTTGAACCTTCTTCTGTAATAAATCCGAATCCTTTTGATTCGTTAAAAAATTTTACTGTACCTTTTTTCATTAGTGTTTATTAATATATTAAAGTACAAATATAAGTTTATTTCAATTTAAAAATTTAAAATTTAAAAAAATATTTTCAGATTAATAAACGTAAACAATTGCTAATCTAGTAGTTCTGTCAATTTTTTGAAAATAGTCTTCGGGTTTTTTTGCTCGTACAACACGGCATACACAGCATCAATTATTGGTGTTTTTGCGTTGTTTTTCTCCTTTATTAAATAAGCACTTTTTGATGCGTAATATCCTTCTGCAATCATACTCATTTCCATCATAGCACTTTTTACCGTATATCCTTTACCTATCATATTTCCAAACATTCGGTTTCTACTAAATACTGAATATCCAGTAACTAATAAATCTCCTAAGTAGGCCGAATTATTGATGTTACGTTTCATTTTATGCACTTTTTTAATAAAGCGTTTCATTTCACGAATAGAGTTAGACATGAGTACTGACTGGAAATTATCCCCGTATCCCAATCCGTGTGCCATCCCAGCAGCAATTGCATAAATATTTTTCAACATGGCAGCGTATTCTGTGCCTATAATATCATCTGAAATTTTAGTTTTTATATAACTACTTGAAAGTTGTTTTCCTACTAATCTTGCATTTTCTGCATTTTGACAAGCAATTGTTAAATACGATAATCGTTCCATGGCAACTTCTTCAGCATGACAAGGACCCGTAATTACACCAATATTTTGAAAGGGAATATTATAATTTTTATGAAAATGTTCCCCCACAATTAAACCTGATTCAGGAACAATTCCTTTAATAGCAGAAAAAATTAATTTTGAAGAAAACTCTTCTGTAATTTTATCCAATTCTGATTTTAGAAATGCCGATGGTATTGCAAAAATTAAAATATCTGCATATGAAACCATTTCATTAATATCACTAGATAAATACAATTGATTCACATCAAATTCTGCTGAACTTAAATAATTTGGATTGTGTTCGTTTTCTTTAATATAATCTACAGAACTTTGATTTCGCATATACCAACCAACTTGTTCCAAATTTTCAGACAACATTTTTACAATGGCAGTTGCCCAACTTCCTCCTCCAAAAACAGCTATTTTAGGTTTTTTAATCATACACTAGTTTTAGTGTTTCAAAAATAAAGAAACTAAATGAATTGTAAGCTTAAAACCTAGAAACTATCGTTTGAATACTTTTTAAATAAGATTTTCCAAATAAATTTAAATGAATAAGTAGTGGATATAAATTGTATATATCTTTTCGTTTAGAAAACCCTTTTTCTAAAGGATAAACCTCTTGATAAATTTGATAAAATAACTCTGAAAAACCTCCAAATAATAAGCTCATAGATACATCAACTTCTCTATGCCCATAATACACTGCTGGATCTATAAACACTGCTTTGTTGTTTACCGTAGCAATAAAATTTCCACTCCACAAATCTCCATGTATTGCGCTTGGTTCTTCAACAGGAAAAATGCTTGGTAATTGCTTGTATAAACGTTCAAATGATTGTATATCTTTCGTTTGAAGTAATCCTTTTTCAACAGCTAATTGAACTTGAGGTTGCAACCTATTCTCAGTAAAAAATGTACTAAAATTAGTGCAATACGTATTTTTTTGAGCTAATTGACCCATAAAATTATCATACTCTAATCCAAATTGAGTTCCTTTATGCTGATGTAAATTAGCTAACTGTAACGCAAAACTCTCCCAAAACTGAGGTTTGTGAACAGCTGAATCAATATAGCTAAGTATTAAATAGATATGGGAATCAAACTTTCCTTCTAAAATTACTTTTGGGGTTATTGCACCGTTTGCTTTTAAAAATTGTAAGCCTAAAACCTCTTCATAAAAACCATTTTTAAACACAGTAATGGTATTTACTTTTATAAAATAGCAATAATTTTCCGAAGTAATTTTATACGTTGTATTTATAGAACCTCCGCTAATAGGAATCCAATCAAAAGTTAAACTTTTTGATAACTTAGCATTAAGTTCATTTTGTATGTGTTGTTGAAATAGAAAATTCATTTTATTAAAAATATACTATGTGCTTGAAAGTTAAAAATTATTTTATTGAAATGAGGTGATACTTTTGTACTTTTATATTTTTACATTAAAAACCTAATTTGAACCCACTTAAACGTTTTTTAAAAGACACTATTATTTATGGTATTGCTGCTGTTTTACCTAGGGTAATTAATTTTTTATTGGTAAAAGTTCATACGGATGCTTTACCAACTAATAATTATGCTGAAAATACCAATTTTTATATTTGGGCAGCACTTTTTTCTGTATTACTAACTTTCGGTTTTGAAACTGCTTTTTTTAGATTTTATAAAACTGAAGAAAAAAAGGATGCACTGGTTTCAATGTCTTTTATAAGTGTATTTGCCTCAGCAATAGTTTTTGTAATTATCGCATTTACTTTTTCCGATTTTTTTACTCGAATTTTTGACTTTGGAGGAAATCCTCTTCAACTTAAATTATTGATTGGTATTTTGGCACTTGATACATTGGCCGTAATACCGTTTGCTTATTTACGTGCTTCAAATCGACCAATAAAGTATGCTTCCATTAAATTAATAAATGTTGCAATTATAGTAAGTATTAACTTGCTATTCTTAAAGTTTATACCTGAATTTAAAACCAGTGGAAAAGAGATTCCAGTTTTTTTGGATACTATGTTTAATCGTACCGCAATAGTTAACTTTATATTTATTGCAAATATTGTTGGAAGCGCCATTTCGCTTATTTTACTTCTGCCCTATTTGTTCAAGTTTAAGTGGAGTTTTAATACTGCCTTATTCAAAAAAATGCTCACTTATTCCTGGCCAATCGCCGTGGCTGGAATTGCATATGTAATTAATGAAAATTTAGACAAAATATTAATTGGGAAATTGATCGATAAAAATGCGATGGGAATTTATGCTGCTTGTTATAAGTTGGCGATTTTTATGAATTTATACATTATGGCGTTTCGTTTAGGTGCTGAACCATTCTTTTTTAATCATTCTGATAAAAAAAACGCGAAAGAAACGTATGCTAAAATTTTAAATTATTTCATTATCATTGGATCTTTAGTTTTTGTTGGAATTGTTGTTTTTATTGATGTTTTAAAGCAACTTTTTATCAATCAGCAATATTGGGAAGCTATTATTATTGTTCCAATTGTATTGCTAGCTAATTTGTTTTTGGGTGTGTATCACAACTTGTCTATTTGGTATAAACTAACAGATAAGACACGGTATGCTATGTTATTTTCAATTATTGGTGCTGTAATTACTATTTTAATGAATGTTCTCTTAATTCCTGAAATTGGATTTATAGCTTCAGCATGGGCAACATTACTAGCGTATGGAAGTATGATGGTGCTTTCTTATTTTATTGGTAAAAAATACTATCCGGTTCCATATAATTTAAAAAAATCTGGAAGTTATTTAATCGCTTCCATTTTAATCTCTTATATCTCTTTTCAATATTTTAGAGAAAATTATGTGATTTCAATTGGATTTGTAGTAGCTTTTGGACTCCTCATTTTTTGGAACGAGAAAAAGGAATTACTAACCTTGATTAAACGATAATTATATGAGAAAAATTATACTTTTTTTTACGGTTTGTTGTTTAGCAACTTCTTTTAATTATGGTCAAAATACTACTGAAAAAATTTCAACTGCCTCTAAAAATGTATCAATTATTGAACAAGAATTTGTAATTCCAAATCTTAATAATATCAGTCATAAAATTTGGGTGTATTTACCACCTAATTATGCTGAAACTTCTAAAAGATATCCAGTAATATATATGCACGATGGTCAAAATTTGTTTGACAATGCTACTTCTTATATTGGGGAATGGGAAGTTGATGAAACTTTAAATAACCTCTATAAAAAAACTGGAAAAGGATTTATAATTGTAGGAATTGAAAATGGTGGAGAAGAAAGAATTAATGAATATACACCTTGGAAACATGAAAAATATGGAGGTGGAAAAGGAGCCATTTATATTGATTTTATAGTTCAAACTCTAAAACCCTACATTGACGCTACTTATAGAACAAAAAAACAAGCAAAACATACTGGTTTGATAGGAAGCTCACTAGGTGGTTTAATTTCTTATTATGGCGGACTTAAATACCCAACTGTTTTTGGAAAGATTGGAGCGTTATCAACTTCGTTTTGGTTTTCATCTGAAGTAGAAAATTTTACCAAACAAAATGCACAAACAAAACAAGTAAAGTTATTTTTGTTAGTAGGTGGAAAAGAAGGGGAAAATATGGTGTTAGACACTCAGAAAACAGAAAAATTATTGCTTGAATATGATTTTAAATCGAAAAACTTAACATCCAAAATAACTCCTGATGGAAATCACAATGAAGAATTTTGGAAGAGTGAATTTTTAGAAATTGTAACGTGGTTATACAACATAAAATAAATTTAAAATGAAAGTTCAAATTATCAACAAATCAAAACACGAATTACCTAATTATGAAACTATTGCATCTGCCGGAATGGATTTACGTGCAAATATAACAGAGCCAATTACTTTAAAACCTTTGGAACGCGCCATTGTTAAAACAGGTTTATTTATTGCATTGCCGGTGGGTACAGAAGCACAAGTTCGTCCGCGTAGCGGACTCGCAGCGAAAAAAGGAATTACAGTACTCAATTCTCCTGGAACCGTTGATGCAGATTACAGAGGTGAAATTGGTGTAATTCTGGTGAACTTATCTAATACTAATTTTGTAATAAATGATGGGGAACGCATTGCGCAATTAGTTATTGCGAAACATGAACGTGCAGACTGGGACAAAGTTGAAATATTAAGTGAAACTGAGCGCGGTACTGGTGGTTTTGGCTCTACTGGAGTGTAATATTTTTAATTAATTCTAAATTAATTTTTGTACCCTCTTTTAATGAAGTTGTATGTTCAAAAAATACAATTGTGTTTATTAATTTAGCCTCAATTAAGTAATGGTTACCTTTAAAATAGGATGAAATAACAGTGGCTTTAATAGCTTCTTTTTTTGAAAGTTTTAATTCATTTGGATAACATAAAATAGTATTTTTTGAGGTGCTATTCAGAGTAATTTCGTGCACAGGAATTTTATTGATTTCATTAAAAAATGAACCTACATAATCCGATTTCGGATTGTTGTAAATTGCTTCTGGTGTTCCCTTCGCTTTAATTCTACCGTTTTTTAATACTATAATTTCGTCAGCAAAAGAGAGTGCATCAGTGGTATCATGAGTTGCAACAATACAAGTTATATTTTTAGACCTTAAATGCTTAAAAAGGCTTCTTCTCAATTTGTTTTTTCTAAAATTATCGATATGGCTAAAAGGTTCATCTAACAATAATACTTCTGGTTCTTTTGCTAGTACCTTTGCAATAGCTACTCGTTGCTTTTGACCTCCACTTAAGTTTTTTACTTTTGTTTTTATAAATGGTGACATATCAACAACTCTCAATAATTGTTTAATACGTTGTAATTTTTTAGGATCTAGATTTGATATATGTTTTCCTATGTTTTCTTCAACACTTATATAAGGCATTAAATCGAAGTCTTGCGGAAGGTATTTCATAAAATCCTCACCAGGAATTAATCTAAATTTGGGGCCTAATAACTTTTGCTTGTTCCAATAAACCGCTCCTTGATCAATATGAAGTAACCCATAAATTATTTCTAATAATGTACTTTTTCCACATCCACTTTCACCTACAACGGCAATATAGGAGCCTTTGTCAATAGTAAAACTAATGTTTTTAAGCACTTCTTTTGAAGTATAACCAAATGATATCTTGTTAGCTTTTAGCATTTAAAAAAATAACAACGCCTTAATTTTAATTTAAGGCGTTAGTTTTAAATTATATTGAAGTTATAGTTTATTAAAAACTATATTCTAAATTATTAATAATTAATTCTAATTCCCCGGTTGTTTTATTCAATTTTAATAAATCAATTGCTTTGCTTACTGCACTGCAATATCTGTAATATTTTATTCTTCTGAATTAATCACTTCTTTAATTTTTGTTTCTAATTCATCCGCTAATTCAGGGTTGTCTTTAATTAATGCTTTTACCGCATCACGACCTTGACCTAGTTTTGTTTCTCCATAACTAAACCATGAACCGCTTTTCTTTACAATTCCAAATTCTACCCCTAAATCTAAAATTTCACCAGTTTTAGAAATTCCTTGGCCATACATTATATCAAATTCAGCAATTGTAAAAGGCGGTGCAACTTTATTTTTTACAACTTTAACTTTTGTACTGTTTCCAATAACTTTATCACCATCTTTTAATTGTGTTCTTCTTCTAATATCTAAACGAACTGATGCATAAAATTTAAGTGCGTTCCCACCTGTTGTAGTTTCAGGATTTCCAAACATTACACCTATTTTTTCACGTAATTGATTGATAAATATTACTGTACAATTTGTTTTGTGAATAGTACCTGTTAATTTACGAAGTGCTTGAGACATTAAACGTGCGTGTAATCCCATTTTAGAATCACCCATTTCACCTTCAATTTCACTTTTTGGAGTAAGTGCAGCAACTGAGTCAATTACTACAATATCAATAGCTCCTGAACTAATTAAATTATCAGCTATTTCTAAAGCTTGCTCTCCGTGATCTGGTTGAGAAATTATTAAATTATCAATATCAATTCCTAAATTTTGAGCATAAAAACGGTCAAACGCATGTTCTGCATCAATAAATGCTGCAATACCACCAGCTTTTTGTGCTTCTGCAATTGCATGTAATGTTAAGGTAGTTTTACCCGATGATTCTGGTCCATATATTTCAATAACTCTACCGCGTGGATAACCTCCAACACCTAATGCTAAATCTAATCCTAATGATCCTGTTGAAATTGCATCAATATCATCAATAGCAACATCACCCATTTTCATAACTGTTCCTTTTCCGTAGGCTTTATCTAACTTATCTAACGTAAGTTGTAAAGCTTTTAATTTTGCTACTTTTTCTTTATCGTCTGCCATAATTTTTATTAAATGAGTTAAAATAGTTTATTGCTAAAATATAAAAAAGTATTGAGTATATTTAGACTCTTTATAAATAATATTAACAGTTTTTACAATGAAAAAAAATGTAAAATTAATTTTAATTAGTATGTTGATTTTAAATAATTTAAATGCCCAAAATGACGTAAAATCTTCTTTTTTATTGAAATGGGAGAATTCAAAAAATTATTTACTTGAAATAGCGTCTAAAATGCCAGAAGACACTTACACTTATAAACCTACTGAACAACAAATGAATTTTCAAGAACAGTTACTTCATATAAGGGAAAATATGGTTTGGTTAAGTGAAACTTACTTTATGAGTGGTGATTTTACAAAATCTAAAAAAGTGAATCCAACAACTAAAGAAGCTATGATTAAAGAATTAGAAATTGCCTTTAATAATGTGTACGAAATAATTAAAAATGTACCTATGGAAGATTTAACTACTGAGGTTGACTTTTTTGCAGGTCCAAAAAGTAAATTGCAAATTTTAAACTTATTACAAGACCATGTTTCACATCATAGAGGGCAATTAATTGTATATTTAAACCTAGTTAAAGTTAAACCTCCTAAATACACTGGTTGGTAAACCTCCTAATATGAAAAAATCATCACTTACAGAAAATATAGTTTACAACGATTCTAAGCCTTTAATTTCAGTATTATTTGAAACAGAAACTACTAAAGAAATTAGAATAATAATGAAAAAAGATCAGGTTATGAAAGAACATAAAACTTCTTTCCCTATTACTGTTGAAATTTTTGAAGGAGCTATTGATTTTGGTGTAAAAGGAACAACTTATAATTTAGTGAAAGGAGATTTGGTTTCTTTAGAAGCCAGCGTATCTCATGATTTGGTTGCTAAAAAAGATAGTATTGTGCGCTTAACTTTATCTAAACTCGATACTGTTGAGCGAGTAATTAAAGTGACTAAATCTTAAAAATTTAAAAAAATCTGTTTTATGATGCTTTCTATAACCTTTGTTTAAAGTTTATAATAGGTTATTTAATTTAGCATATTGCAATAAAATAATTGTTTTTGCATCACATATCTCACCTGTTGAAATCATTTCTAATGTTTTTTCAAAAGGAATTTCTAAAACTTCTATTTCTTCGGTTTCATCTTCTAAACCACCGCCATCACTAACCTTCATATTATGATCAACTTCAGCAATAAAATAATGTATTTTTTCAGTAACTGCGCCGGGAGTTGAATAAATTTCGAATAATTTAACTGGTTTATTTATTTTGTATCCTGTTTCTTCTTCGGCTTCTTTTTTAATACATGTTAAAGGATCATCAGCATCTAATAAACCTGCACAAACTTCAACCATCATGCCATCTTTATTTTCATTTAAATAGGTTGGCATTCTAAATTGTTTGGTGAGAATAACTGTTTTTTTAATTGGATTATATAATAAAATAGCTGCTCCATCTCCTCTATTGTAGCTTTCTCTATTTTGATTTTGCCATTCTCCATTTTTTGTTTGATAGTCAAAATTTATTTTATCTAATGTATAATGGTTATTAGATAAATTTACAATACTCTTTATATTAACTTTTGGGTTCGACATCTATTATTTTTTTATCATTCCTATATGTGGAATTCCATCTTCTAAATACTCCTCTCCTACTTTACTAAATCCATGAGATTCATAAAACTTTTTTAAATATGTTTGGGCAGATATTTTTATAATAGATTCATTAAAGTTCTTTTGAATTGCAATTATTGACTTTTCCATTATAATATGTCCATAACCAAATTTACGCTCATTTAAATCAACTACAACTCGTCCAATACTTGCATACTTAAAATAATCGCCTGGTTTAAAAATGCGTGTATAGGCAACTACTTTATTATTTTTAAAACCAATTATATGTAATGCCTTTTGATCTTTCATATCAATATCTTGATATACACAATCTTGTTCTACAACAAAAACTTCTGATCTAAGTCTTAATATTTCATATAGTTCTGTAATTGTTAATTCAGAAAATGATTTTGTAAAAACTTCTAACATTTTTAATCTTGTTTAATTATTTCTTTACTGTCGTCTCTTTTATATTCTGGTTGGAGGGTAGAATGAAAAATATGAAATTTTTCAGCTAATATTTCTTCAATTTTTTCACATACAACGTCAAAACTAGATAATTTCACATCGTTTATAAATTCTATATGTGCCTCAAAATGAGAATCGTGATCATTTAATTGCCAAATATGTACGTGATGAATATTTTTTACTTCTTCAATTTTTAATATTTCATTTTCTACATCATTTATTTTAATATCCTCAGGTGCAAATAACATTAAAATTTTTAGTGAAGTAATTAAAATATTCCAACTTATATAAATTAAATAAAAAGAAATTAGTAAAGTTAAAAAGGCATCAATCCAATAAATTTGATAATATTTCATTAGTAATCCTCCAATTAAAACAGCTACAGATGTTAACATATCAGTTAATAAATGTAAATACGCTGTTTTCATATTAAGATTACTTTTAGCGTCTTTTTTTAATAATAAAACGCTAAAACCATTTACAGCTATACCTAAAATTGCTAACCAAATAACTAAATCGCTATTAATAGTTTGTGGATTGGTAAAACGTTTTACTGCTTCGTAACCTAAAACAATCGCTATAATAACTAAAGTAGATGCATTGATAAACGCTGCTATAATTTCAGCTCTTTTATAGCCGAATGTATGTTGAGGTGTTTGTTTCTTTTTTCGTACTAAAAGATTAGCTAAATAACTTATAATTAAAGAAACTACATCTGAAAAATTATGTACAGCATCAGATATCAATGCTAAACTTCCTGAAATTAAACCACCAACAAGTTGCGCTAAAGTAATTACAGTATTTAAAATTATTGAAATTAATAAATTTTTACCTGATAATGTTGGATGGTCGTGACCATGATGATGTGCCATAGTTAAAATTAGTAGTTAGTATTTTAACAGCAGTTAGTTGGTATTTTTTCAACTCTAGTTTGGTGACGGCCACCTTCAAAATCGGTATTTAAGAAAATTTCTACAAAACCTAACGCTTGCTGAAGGGAAACAAATCGGGCAGGAATACTTAAAATATTTGCATTATTATGTAAACGAGCTAGTTCAACTAATTCATTATTCCAACATAATGCAGCTCTAATACCTTGATGTTTATTAGCTGTTATTTGTGCGC
>Ga0316204_10009799_pt1 | contig 12619 bp, 10 predicted proteins | sample 6monrhotite_MG_2_FD_205661 | JGI IMG/M metagenome (GOLD analysis project Ga0316204, IMG submission 205661) | Microbial mat bacterial communities from mineral coupon in-situ incubated in ocean water Damariscotta River, Maine, United States -... | ecosystem: Environmental > Aquatic > Marine >...
CTGGGACGACTCCGCGCAGCGCCTCGTCGAGGCCTGGCGCTGGGCGCTGCACCCTTGACCGCAACTCGCGTCGGACTCCGGCAACCGCCCGAGCACGACCGAGCGCCGCTTCCCCGCGGAGACCTGGGTCACTCGGCTGACGTGTCCGAGCCGCCGTCCACGAACTCGGCGTCGCCGTCGCTGAAGCTGCGCTCCTTGAGCGAGCCCGTCAGCTGGAACGCGGCGTAGAACAGGCCGACGAAGACCGCGATCGCCGCGAGGCCCGCCGCGACCCGTGCCCAGAGCGGGAACTGCCCGAGGTCGCCGCCGAGCGGACCGCTCTCGGCGCCCTGCTTCGCGAACTGCAGCACGGGGCGCCCGCCGTCGTGCACCCGTCCACCCTCGGCGCCGGGCCGCGCGCGAATCCCCGCAGCGGCGAGGCGCTGTGCTTCGCGGCTGGGCGCCGCCTTGCCCCGCGTGCTCGGCGCCTCGGGTGCGGCACCGGGGCCGGGCGCAGGACGGCCGGGCGTCGGAGCGGGCGCCGCGGCCGCAGGTCGCGCCGGCGCTTGCTCGAAGAGCTCTTCGTCCTCGAAGGTGATCTCGTCGGAGAACGGGTCCTCGTCGAGCTCGACCTCCGGCTCCGGCTCCGGCTGCGGCTTGGGGCGGGGCTTGCCCGCGGGCGGCTCCATCGGCGGCAGCGCCACCTTGGCCCCTTGCTCCTGGAGTCGGAAACGCAGTTCGACGTCCCCGACCTCGAAGCTCCCCCCGTCGGCGAGCGCGAACTCGGCCAGCCTTCGACCATCCAGGTGAATGCCGTTCCGCGAGCCGAGATCCACGAGGGTCCAGCCCTCCGGACGCTCCTCGACACGCGCGTGCTTGCGGCTCACGCCCGACCCCTTCAGCCCGACGTCGCACTCCGCCGTGCGGCCGAGGACCGCGCCATCGGCGACATCGAACGTGCGCCCGATGTCCGGGCCGGAGAGGACGTAGAGAATCGGCATCGCGGAGCATCCTAGCGGGCCCTCGCCCTCCTTGCAGCCGTGAGACCGCCCTCCCCTGCGCCGCGCCCGTCGCGACGCACGTGACCGAGACCCTGACCGGGTCGGCGCGGCCGATCGGGGGCGCGCCAGCCCAGGACAGGAAAGGCGGGTGCCAGCCCGACACCCGCCCGGCTTCCCTTGTCGTCCCAGAGGCCCCGCGTCTCCGCGAGCCCGTGGGTCCTCCCGGCCCCGAGGGGCGGACTGCGGGATCCCGTTCCGCGCGGCAGCGGGCCGAGGCCCATCTCGTTCCCGGAGGAGGGGAATGGAGCTCACCGCCCCCGCGCAGGAGCCTTGTCGGCCATCGAAGGCTCCCCTCGCCCTCGGGTATTCTGCCCAATGTGCCGCGCGGCGCCGGTGTGCGGCGTGGACGGCTCCGCGGGCGCGTCCATCCTCGGAGCTGCGGTGCGCGCGATGGCGCGGCCCCGAGGCGCGCGCCGCGGCTAGGCCTCGGCCAGGCCTTCGCGGATCGCGTAGCGCGCGAGCTCCACGCGGTCGTGGATGTCGAGCTTGCGCATCACGCTGGCGCTGTGGTGCTCCACCGTCTTGACGCTGAGGTGCATCGTCTTTGCGATCTCTTTCTTCGAGAGGCCGCGCGCCAGGTAGCGCAGCACCTCGACCTCACGGTTCGTCAGGGTCGAGGTCACGGTCAGCCCGTGGGAGGGCTTGCCCTGCTTGTCGAGGGCGAAGCGGGCGCGGACCTCCTCGGAGAAGTAGGCGCCGCCGGCGGCGACCTCGCGCAGTGCCGTGAACAGGATCCGCGGTGAGTCGCCCTTCAGCACGTAGCCACGAGCGCCCACCGCGAGGGCCTGCTCGATGTAGTGGTCGTGGTAGAACGCCGAGAGGAAGATCACCGAGAGCTCGGGCAGCCGCGTGATCATCTGGCGGACCGCGTCGAAGCAGATCATCCCCGGCATGTCGATGTCGATCAGCAGGATGTCCGGCGAGTGCTCGAAGGCGTGATGCAGGGCCTCCTCGGCGTTCGGACACTCTCCGACGACCTCGAAGCCTCCCTCGGTCTCCATCATTCCACGCAGGGCCGAACGCACGAGTTCGTGATCGTCGACGAGGAGGATGCGCTTGGTGTCGGTCATAGGGGTCGGCTGGAAGGAGCCGAACTCCCCCGAGGCCGCTCATCTTGACCGAAGCCCGTGAGGGTTCCAACCCGTCGAATTGCCGGGGCTCGGTCACGGGGCGCGGGTTCGGTCTCCGGCGGATCCTGGCGACGTGCTAGCGTGTCTCCGATGAACGCCGACGCCCCGCCGGCCGCCCGCCTGATCGGGCTGAGCAAGCATTACCCCGTTCGACTCGGCCTCGGCCGCAAGACGGTCCTGCGCGAGCTCGACCTTACGATCCCGAACGGGGCGACCCTCGGACTGGTCGGCCCGAACGGGTCGGGGAAGAGCACGCTGCAACGGATCCTGGCGGGCGTCGAGCGCGCCAGCAGTGGAACCGTGGAGGTGCTCGGCGGCGCGCTCGCCGACCCGGAGGTTCGGGCACGGATCGGCTTCGTGCCCGAGGACTCGCCGTTCCCGGGTGAGCTCGACGCGCGCGCGGTGCTCGACCTGCTCGGTTCCTTGCAGGGAATTCGGCGCCGTGAGACCCGCACCCGCGGCGCCGAGCTGCTCGAGCGCGTCGGCCTGGCCGACCACGCGCGCAGCCCGCTGCGGCGCTTCTCGCGCGGGATGCTGCGACGCTTCGCGCTGGCCCAGGCCTGGCTGCATCGCCCCGACTTGATCCTGCTGGACGAACCGACGGCGGGCCTCGACGCGCAGGGCTTCGACGTGCTGGACGAGCTCCTCGCGGAGGCGCGCGGGCGCGGCGCCGCGGTGGTGTTCACCTCGCACCTCGTCAGCGACCTGCACGAGCACTGCGACGAGATCGTCGTGCTCCTCGATGGAGCCGTCGCCGCGCGCGGCGCCCCGTGGGAGCTGTTCCGGCGCGAGGGTTGTTGGCGGCTCGAGCTGGAAGGACTCGACGAGGCCCGGCTACCCGAGCTCGAAGCCTGGGTGACCGCCCACGGCGGGACGGTCCGCTCGAGCTCACCGGCCGGGCGAACGCTGTTCGAGCTCTACCACGGCAAGCCCTAGTCCGGCGGCCGCTCGATCCCCGAGGCCCGAGGTCACGGAAGCGCGCGGGCGACCCGGGCGCTGGTGAGCGACCCCCCGCAGGTGGCGGCGCGAGCGAGCGATCAGAGCCGCGACTGGATCTCGTCGAGCAGCGCGCTCGCTTGCGCGCGGCCCTTCTCGTCGTCCAGCTGGCGGAAGCGCAGTTCGACGCAGACGCGTCCCGGCGCGCGGGCGGCGACGCGCACGTACAGCGAGTCCAGGTCGATCTCCCCCACCTCGTTGTGCGGTTCGGCGCTCTGAGGTACCGGAACGCCGCGGGCGTGCAGGGCTTCGACGGTCGCGCTCCAGACCAGGTCGAAGGCGCGCGGGAAGTCCCGGTGGCCGTGGGTCTCCGCAGCGACCTGGACGCCGTGCTCGAGGGTCGCATTCGGCGTCGTGTCCACGTCGTCGAAGCTACGCAGGCGCGCCCCGCAGGCAGCGCAGGCGACGAGCGGGGCGAGAAGCAGGAGGTGGCGGGTGGACCGGATCAAGGTGGTGCGGCGAGGGCGGAGCGGGCGCCCGGGGGCCTACCGCGCTACCGTACATCGGCGATCCACCGCCGCGAAATGAACGTCCACCTCTTCCTCCTGTCCCTCCGCCGTGCCCTGCATCCGGGAATCGGCGTCGCCCTGGCGGCCGTGGCGGCCCTGGTGCTCACCGGTCGCGGGATTGCCGGCGAGACGGCCCAGCTCGAAGGGACCGCCCTCGGCGCCCGGGCGCTCCTGCGCAGCGATCTGGTGTTCGCACTGCTGTTCGTGCTCGTTCCAGCCGTGCTGGCCGGAGCCGCGCGCGTGTTCCCGCGCCTGGCCGAGGGTGAGCGCTTCTGGCTGGTTCCGCGGCGCGCCTCCAAGGCCTCGATCGCGCTCTCCGCCTTCGCGGGCACATGGCTCGGCGCGGTCCTCTGGCTCGCCGCGATCGGCGGATTGTGCGAGGTGTTCGCCGGCGGCGACGCGCCCTCGCTGCAAGCCTCCGTGCCCCTCGAGCTGCAGGACCGACGCGCGGTCGGCGAGGAGATTCGCGTGCGCTGGACCTCGTCGCTGCCCGCACGCCCCGAGGGCTGCGTCGTGCGCCTCGCCGTCGGGGTCTACGGCTCCTACAACGAGATCGAGGCCTTCGAGCTGGCCACCCTGACGCCCGCGGGCGACGTGCACGCCGTCGGGAGCGCGGCGCCCGGCCGCGTGCTCGATGTGGAGGTGCCCGTCCCCGCCGCCGGCGAGACGGTCGAGTTCGAGCTGTTCGCGCGCGGCGCACAGCGCGCGATCGTCCTCAATCGCCCGCGCCTCCAGCTCTACGTGCCGCGGACCGAGCGCTGGTCCACCTGGCTCGTGCTCGGGGAGGTCGCGCTGATGCTCGGCGCTGCGTTGGCCCTCGCCCTCGGCTGCGGGCCCTGGCTCAGCGTCCCGAGCTTGCTGCTGTTCGTCCTCGGCGGCTACGCGCTGCTGTGGCTGGAGCTCGACGCGCTCGGCGCGAGCACAGCCGGCGAATTCGTCCTGCGCGCGCTCCCGGGGGCGCAGCTGCCCGAGTCCTTCTCGGAGTTCGCGGAGGGCCGCTCACCACAGGCGCTCGCCGGCTCGACGTGGTTGGGCGGACTCGCGTTGATCGCGCTCGGGCTAGCGGCCTTCCACCGCGGGCTGGGGCGCTGGCGGTCCGGCGCGTGAGTCGCCTCCGCTCCAGCCTGGCCCTCGGCCTGCTCGTCGTGGGCGGCTATGCCACGAGCCTTCGACCGGCGATCGGCGGCAGCGAAGGCTCGGCGGCGCTGCGCCTGCTCGGCCCGATCTCGAGCCTCGCCGCCGGCTGGCAGTGGGTCCGCGTCCGGATGGCGCTCTACGACGGCAAGCCGGATCTCGCCTACGCTCGGGCGGAGCTCGCCCTCGAGCTCGACCCGGAGGCGACGGACGGCTGGTCCTACCTGGCCTCGACGATGGCCTTCGACCGGGCGTCGCCGTACCGGCAGCGCAACCCGCTGCTGCGGACGCGGTGGACCGAGGTCGCGCTCGAGGTGCTCGAGCGTGGCGAAGCCAGCGCCGCGCAGCCCGCGGAGCTGGCCGTGCAGCGCGGTCTGACCCTGGTGTTCGTCGGCAACTCGGAGGGCGCAGTTCCGTGGGAGGGCGGCGCGGCCGGGGCGTGGGGTGACGCGCAGCGGGCCTTCGAGCGCGCGACCGAGCTCGATCCCGGCTACGCCGAAGGCTGGGCCCAGCGAGCCGCAAACCGCGTGCTACGGCTCGGCGGGCCCACGCTCGTGCCCGACCCCGAGGGCCGGCTGCTGGCCTTCCGTGAGGGGCTCGCGCTCCTGGACCGCGGTCGCGCGGTCGCCCGCTTCCCGGAGCTGCTCGACTTCCAGCGCGGCGCCCTGCTCACCCTCCTCGCGGAGTCTGGCGATGGCGCCCTGTGGCCCGGCGGCCCCGAGGCCCTCTATGACGAGGCGCTGGTCGCCTACGCACGCGCCGAGGCCAGCGACTTCCCGCTGGCCCGTGTCGCGGCGGAGAGCGCGCGTGACGCGCTGGCGGAGCTCGCCGACCGATGAGATCCGGGGGCTTTGCCTCCGCCTCGGGGTGCCGCGGCAGGTAGCATCCTCGGCGTGGACCTGCTGCTCCTCGAGCTCACGGACTGGGCCAACGAGTTCCTGCAGAACTCGAGCTACCTCGGTCCCTTCGTCATCCTGCTGCTGTGCGGCGTCGGGCTACCGCTGCCGGAAGAGGTCACGCTGATCGCCAGCGGGCTCCTGCTGTACCAGGGCAAGGTCGAGTTCGTGCCGATCACGATCGTGTGCTCGGTCGCGATCCTGATGGGCGACAGCCTCCCCTACTGGCTCGGCCGGAGGATGGGCAAGCGCGCCCTCGAGTGGAAGCTCGTCTCGAAGGTCCTGCACCCCGAGCGCTTCGCCATCGTCGAGGAGAAGTTCGCGCGCCACGGCTCGTGGATGGTCTTCTTCTGCCGCTTCCTGCCCGGCATCCGCATCCCGGCCTACTTCACTGCCGGGACGCTGCAGATGAACTTCGTCCGCTTCCTGATCCTCGACGGCCTGGGCGTCCTGATCTCGGTGCCGACGTCGATCTGGATCGCCAAGGCCTTCGGCGGACAGGTCGAGAAGATGAAGGAGCAGATGGCCCACTTCCACCTGATCCTGGCCTTCGCCCTGGTGGCCGTCCTGTCCATCGTCCTGTTCCGCGTGGTCGTCAAGCGCCGCGAGCGTCAGGTGCAGGCGATGGACCAGGAGGCGGCGGCGAAGAGCGGGCCCGAAGGCCCCGCCTGAGCCCCCACGGGCCGATCTGCCCGTCGCGGCGCCCGATCCGGCCCGATTCCGCCCGCCGCCGCCTGGCGGAAAGCTCGAATTTCGGGCGCTTCTCCGGGTCGCCGACATTGACGGTCCCGGGGGGCGCCGTATTCTGTTTGCCCTCCAAACCCCGCCAGGCGCGTCCGGCGGGGTCTACGCGTTCCGCCGCTTCCCGCCTCGCCGAGCCGGCGCGCTGACGCGGCTCGTCCCCCAGCGCACCGGCGCCACAACCCACGACAGGTCTCGATCCGACTCCCATGGAGAACACGCTCTACATCTCTGGCGGCTGTGCTGCTGCCGCCTTGATCTTCGCAGTCCTCCGCTTCGGCGGGATCATGAAGAAGGACGCCGGCGACTCCAAGATGCAGGAGATCTCCAAGCAGGTCCAAGACGGCGCCGCCGCCTTCCTGAAGGCGGAGTACAAGTGGCTCGCCGTGTTCGTCGTCGTCGTCGGCACGGCGATCGCGCTGTCGAGCGCGGACAACGGCCTCGGCACGAAGACCGCCGTCGCGTTCGTCGCGGGCGCCGTGGCCTCCGGCCTCGCGGGCTACTTCGGCATGCACACCGCCACGCGCTCTGCCGTGCGGACGACCCAGGGCGCGCGCACGAGCCTGATGGAGGGCCTCTCGGTCGCCTTCTCCTCCGGCGTCGTCATGGGCATGAGCGTCGTCGGCCTCGCGCTGCTCGGCGTGATCGGCTTCACGCTCCTCTACTCCAAGGGTGAGGGCTACAGCGCCGACTCGCTGAACCACGTGCTCGGCTTCAGCTTCGGCGCCTCCTCCATCGCGCTCTTCTCGCGCGTGGGCGGTGGCATCTTCACCAAGGCCGCCGACGTCGGCGCCGACCTCGTCGGTAAGGTCGAGGCCGGAATCCCCGAGGACGACCCCCGCAACCCCGGCACGATCGCTGACAACGTCGGTGACAACGTCGGTGACGTCGCGGGCATGGGTGCGGACCTGTTCGAGTCCTACGTCGGCTCGATCATCGCGACCATGATCCTCGGCGCGGCGACTTTCGCCGGCCAGGACAACATGCAGAGCATGGTCATGCTGCCGATCGGCGTCGCCGGCTTCGGCATCGTCGCCTCGATCATCGGCACCTTCTTCGTCAAGGCCGCCGACGAGTCGAAGATCTCCAGCGCACTGCACCACGGCGTCACGATCGCCTCGATCCTCTCCGGGCTCGGCTCCGCCGCGCTCTGCATGGTCCTGCTGAAGTTCCCCGAGGGCATCACGAACTGGAAGCTGCTCGTCGCCATCATCGCGGGCACGCTGATCGGAATCTTGATCGGCAAGGTCACCGAGTACTACACCGGCACGGACGGCAAGCCGGTCCAGAACATCGCCAAGCAGTCCGGGACCGGCGCGGCGACGAACATCATCCACGGCCTCGCGACCGGCATGGAGTCGGTGGCGCTGCCCGTCGGCCTGATCGCCGTCGCGATCCTCGTCTCCTACTGGGCGGCGGGCGTCTACGGCGTCGCGATCTCCGCGGTCGGCATGCTCTCGACGCTCGGCATCACGCTCGGCGTCGACGCTTACGGCCCGGTGGCGGACAACGCTGGCGGCCTCGCCGAGATGGCTGAGCTGCCCGAAGAGGTTCGCAACCGCACCGACGCCCTCGACGCGGTCGGCAACACGACGGCGGCCATCGGCAAGGGCTTCGCGATCGGCTCGGCCGCGCTCACCGCGCTCGCGCTGTTCAACGCGTTCTGCACCCGCGCGGGTGAGCTCGTCGCCACCGACGGCGGCGCTGGCAAGGCACTGCTGCTGGACATCAACTCGGTCAACGTGATGGTCGGCCTGCTGATCGGCGGCATCCTGCCGTTCCTGTTCAGCGCCATGACCATGCGCGCGGTCGGCAACGCCGCCAACGAGATGGTCGCGGAGATCCGCCGCCAGTTCCGCGAGATCCCGGGCATCCTCGAGGGCACCGGCAAGCCGGACGCCGCGCGCTGCATCGAGATCTCGACGGCCGGCTCGCTCAAGCAGATGATCCTGCCCGGCCTGCTCGCCATCATCGCCCCCATCGCGGTCGGCATGTGGAGCGTCGAGGGTCTCGGCGGCATGCTCGCCGGCGCGCTCGTCACCGGCATCATGATGGCGATCTTCATGGCGAACGCAGGCGGTGCCTGGGACAACGCCAAGAAGTACATCGAAGGCGGCGCCCACGGCGGCAAGGGTTCGGACTCGCACCACGCCGCCGTCGTCGGCGACACGGTCGGTGACCCCTTCAAGGACACGTCCGGCCCGTCGCTCAACATCCTCGTCAAGCTGATGACGGTCGTTTCCCTGGTGTTCCTCCCCTGGTTCATCTAGTCCCTGCACGTCGCGAGGCGGGCTCTCTGCCCGCCGCGCGACTCGATCCCCCCGGAGCCTCCACCATCGACGCCCTGACCCTCGCCGCCAGCGCCGCGCACCTCTCGGACCTCAAGAAGGGTCTCGAGATCACGGTCTACGAGGTCGCGGACCAGCTGCAGGTTGCCGACTACTTCGTGGTCGTCACCGGGCTGAATCGCCCGCACGTGAAGGCCATCCACCAAGAGCTGCACGTGCGCCTCAAAGCAGCCGGTGAACTCCACCGGCGGGCCGAGGGCGCAGACGCGTTCTGGTGGGTCCTCCTCGACTACGGTGACGTCGTCGTGCACATCCTCCAGGAGGAGGCACGCGAGTTCTACGACCTCGATCAGCTCTACCACGACTGCCCGAAGATCGACTGGGAAGCCGTCGAGCTGCCGGAGCTACCGGAGACGAGCGCAGCCGGTTCCTGACCGACGACGCCCGCCAACGAACGACGAGGCCCGCACGTCCCCAGACGTGCGGGCCTCGTCCGTAAAGAACAATTCCCTTCCGCGCCGCCGGGCTTCAGTCAGCGTCGTCCGTGAAGACTTCGCCGGCCGGAGCGTGGCTCTTGATCTTCGACTCGAGGCCCTCGAGCATCGGGCGCATCGCGTCGAGCAGGTTCTGCGCCTCTCGGAACGCCGAGAGGTTCTCCATCATCGCCTCGCGCGTCTGGCTGGCCTCCCCGGAGACCTCGTCCAGAGTGCCCATCAGCTCGCTGATGCGCGTCTCGCGCTCGTGGACCTCCGTGGAGGTCGACTCCAGCTCTTGCTCGAGGTTCTGCTTGGAGGCCTCGACCTCGCGCAGCACCCCCTGCAGCTCGTCGAACTCACGGGTGCGACGGTCGAGCTCGCTCGCGCGCTGCGCCAGCTGCTCCTCCGCCGCCTCGAGCTTGGCGTGCTCCTGTTCAGCGAGACTCCTCTGCTCCTGGGCTAGGCGCTCGAGCTCGGCGAGCGCTTCGCTGCGCTGCTGCAGCTCCTCGTGCTTCGCCTCGAGTCCGTGGCGCAGCTCCGAGGCCTGCTCCTCGAGCTCCACGAAGTGGGCCTCGACCTCCTGGCGGCGCTGGTTCGCTTCGATCAGCTCCCCGGTCATCGACTCCACCGTCGCGCGGGCCTGGACGACCTCGGCGCTCAGCTCGAAGGTGCGCTTGCCCGTCGACTCCAGGTCGGCGCGCGCTTGCTCCAGCTCGAGGCGCGTCTCCTCGAGGCTGGTGGTGGCGTCCTCCAGCTGGGCGCGATACCCGGTCTCGCTCGCCTGGCTGGCCTGCAGCTCACCCGCGAGCCCGATCACGCGGGACTCGAAGCCCTCCGCCCGCTCACGTGCCTCGTCCCAACCGCGCTGAGTGGCCTCGAACTCGGCCTGGGTCTGCTCCAGAGTCGCACGAGTCGTGGCGACCTCGCCTTGGCTGGCCTCGAACTCGGCGCGCGCGCTCTCCAGCTCGGTGCGAACCGTCTCCAGCTCGGTGCAGGTCGCGCCGAACTCGCCTTGGAGGTGCGTGAACTCCGTGCGGCTGGCCGCCTCACGCTCGCGGGTCGTGGCGAGCTCCGTCTCCAGCTCGGCGATGCGGCTCTCCGCGCCGCCGGCCTGCGTGCGGAACTCGAGGACCTCGGCCTGGGCCTGCTTCAGCTCCTCGCGAGCCGACTCGAGTCGGTCCCAGGTCGCGTCGTACTCGGTGCGCGAGTCGGTCAGCTGTCGGCGCGTGCTGTCGAGCTCGCCAGTGAGGGTCTCGGCCTCGAAGGACTTCGCCTCGAGGTCGGCCCGGAGCGTCCCCTCGCCCGCGCGGGTCGCGACCAGCTCGGTCTCGAGCTCGGTGCAGCGCGCCTGCGCCTCGGTGCAGGTGTTGCTCGCGCTGTGTAGCTCGGCGCGCGCGGCCTCGAGCTCGGCGCAGGTGGACTCGAACTCCGCCTGGGTCGTGGTCGAGCCCTGGCGCGTCGTCTCGAGCTCGCCCTCGAGCTCGCTGATGCGGTCGTTCAGCTGGCTGACGTGCTCGCGCAGCGGCGCCAGGTCGCGGACGCGGTCGGTCAGGCCGGCGATCTCCGCCTCTGCATCGCGCTTGGCGTTCGCCACGGCGAGCTCCAGCTCACGCATGCTGAGTTCGCGCTCCTCGATGTCCCCGAGGAGCTGCTGAACCTCGACCTGCTTGAGCTCGAGCTCCGTGCGCAGGCCCTGGAACTCCTCCTCGCGCTGCGTTGCGTCGGCGTTCTGATTCTCCAGCGTGGAGGCCGCCTCGCTGAGTTCACAGCGCAGGGACTCGCACTCCTCGGCGCGCTGACGGCACTCGACCGTGCGCTCTTCGAGCTCCTGCTGCCGGGTCTCCAGCTGCGCGCCGAGGCGCGCGAGCTGCGTGCTCTGCTCGGCGAGTTCGCACTCGCGGGTCTGCAGGACTTCGGCCTGCGGCTCGAGCTCTCCAACACGGGACTCCAGCTCGTGGATGCGCGCGCTGGCGCTCTCCTCGACCTCGGCCAGGGTCCGCTTCCAGCGGTCGACGAGCTCCTGCTCGCCATCGATCTTGCCGGCGAGCGGCTGGAATTCCGCGAGGCACTGCTCGAGCAGGCGCACCTGCTCCTGGTTCGTCTGCGTCAGCTCGGTGTAGCGCTGCTTCCACCCCTCGATCTCCTCCTCGCGCTCGTTGAGCGAGTCGGCGAGCGGCTCCAGCTCACGCATGCGGCAAGCCAGATCCTTGAGGAAGCGCGTCTGCTCGTCGACGGCCTCGAGCTGCTCCTCGCTCGCCTCGACGGCCTGGTCCTCGATCGCGTCGAAGAAGAGCCCGAGCTCCTCCCCGATGTTCGGGAACTCGTCGCTCTCGGGCTCGGTGAACGCCGCGGAGATCGGCTCGAGCGCCTCCTGGAAGGCGTACTCCAGCTCCCCTTCGGTCTCGGTCTCGGTCTCGGTCTCCTGCTCGAACACGCCCTGATCGACCTGGTCGTGCAGCTCCACCCGACCGGCCTCGTGGAACACGAGCGAGTCCTGCAGCTCGAGGAGGTTCTCGCGCTGGATGTTCAGGCGCCGATTGAACTCGGTGTCCTTCTCACCCATCGCGCGCAGGATGCGTCCCACGCGGAATTCGAGCTCGTTGTAGGTCTCGAGGGTGCTGCAGAGCTCCGCCGTCATCTCGCCCTCGAGCTCGTCGAGCTCACGGCGTTGAACGAAGGAGAGGTACTGCCAGGTGGCGAGGACGCCGACGACGAGAGCGATCGCCGAGAGGGCGAGCGAGAAAGCGAGTTCCATGGCGAGATCGAGGTGGGTAGACGCTCGGGAGACGGGGAGGTTCGTGGGGTCACCTCCTTGCGATCTCCTAGGTCGAACCCGAGCGGGGTGATTCCTGAGCCCCCTGCGGAAAACTGCCCGGAAAACCGGGGGATCCAGCCGACCGGGGAGTCTCCGGACGGCCCTCCCTGGCCCTCGGCCCCGCTGGCCGACGTGCGTTCCGGCGCCGGGAATCGGCGCCTCCAGGCAGGAGCGCACGGGCGAACAACTCTCTACCCTGCCTCGGGACCCTTCCCTCCACCCTTCGGGCCGGCACTCGCCGCCCGCCGCCGGAGACACCGGCACTCCCTGCATGGACTGGCTCGACTGGAACGACGACGCCTTCGCCCGCGCCCGCGAGCGGCACGCCCCCGTGCTGCTGTTCATCAAAGCGTCCTGGTGCCGCTGGTGCCGCGAGCTCGAGGAGCGAATCCTCTCCGCCCCCGCGGTCCGAACCGCGCTCGAGCGCGACTTCGTGACGATCCTGGTCGACAAGGACCGGCGACCGGACATCGACCCGCGCTACACGCGCGGCGGCTGGCCGACGCTGGCGTGGCTGGACGAGCACGGCGAGGTGCTCGGGGCCGACAACTTCCTGGAGGAGCCGCAGCTCCTGGAGCGCCTCGGGCAGATCGC
>Ga0316204_10009800_pt1 | contig 12619 bp, 8 predicted proteins | sample 6monrhotite_MG_2_FD_205661 | JGI IMG/M metagenome (GOLD analysis project Ga0316204, IMG submission 205661) | Microbial mat bacterial communities from mineral coupon in-situ incubated in ocean water Damariscotta River, Maine, United States -... | ecosystem: Environmental > Aquatic > Marine >...
TAAGTGACGATCTAAGTGCTAAGAAAATTTTTTGTAAGTAAAGACAGATCAATTAGTCGAATGCAGGGGGGATCTACTGATACTACATTTAACCATACACTTAAGATGATGCATGCTCTTAAATTAACTGTGTTTTTTGTCGCAAAGACGCTAAGGCGAAAAGAAAAGACGTCTACTTTTAATCGAGTGTTGGTTATTTGTTAATGCGCTGTTGCTTATGAATCAACAATATAGAAATTTTTCCTGACTACAAATATTTTCTTAGCGTCTTAGCGTCAAGTTTCTAAATATTAATTATCAAATACAGATAAAAGTAGTCGAAAGTTAGAACGTGTCAGTTATTCTCAGATATTAGTTAGCACAATGCCAGTTTATATTTAAGCTATCCATATAATTATCTGTATGCCTTGCATTCATATGTTTTAACCAGTTGGCCTTTGTCATCTACTGATTCCAGTTTAACATTAAAGCCCCATAAACGAGCTGCATGTTTAAGTACTTCGTTAGTTGATTTGTCGAGTGGTCTGCGCTGGAACTGAGTATGTCTCAAGGTGAGAGACCTGTCGCCTTTCAGGTCAACATCATACACCTGAATGTTAGGTTCAATGCTCCCCAGATTATATTGCTCAGATAATGTGCTTCTAACCGACTGGTAACCTGATTTATTATGAATCGCACTGACTTCAATCTGTCGATGTTTGTCATCATCGGTTATTGAAAATAATTTAAAATCACGAATCACCTTAGGTGACAAATATTGTCCAATAAAGCTTTCATCCTTAAAATTTCTCATTGCAAAATCCATGGTTTCAAGCCAGTTGGAGCCGGCGATTTCAGGAAACCACTCTTTATCTTCGTCTGTAGGGTTTTCGCACATTCTACGAATATCAGTCATCATGTTGAAGCCAAGTGCGTAGGGATTTATGCCCGAATAATAGGGGCTGTCAAAACCCGGTTGCTGTACGACATTTGTATGCGACTGTAGAAATTCAAGCATAAACCCGTCATTGCAATAACCTTCATCATAGAGCTGATTAAGAATGGTGTAATGCCAGAATGTTGCCCAGCCTTCATTCATGACCTGTGTTTGTCTTTGTGGATAAAAGTACTGAGATATTTTTCTAACGATACGCACGATTTCACGTTGCCACGGTTCAAGTAAAGGCGCATGTTTTTCAATAAAATAGAGAATGTTTTCCTGAGGTTCGCTCGGGTAGTGTATTTTGTCTGAAGTATGAGAGTCAGCGTTTTTTTCTGGAATGGTTTTCCATAATTCATTTATCTGTGATTGCAAATAGTCTTCACGCTCCTGCTGTCGGCTCATTTCTTCTTGCATAGATAGCGTCGGTGGGCGTTTGTAACGGTCAACTCCAAAGTTTTTTAATGCATGGCAAGAGTCCAGGATGTCTTCAACCTCCTGCTCACCGTGGCGCTGTTCACATTTTAATATGTATTCTTTTGCAAATAAAAGATAATCAATAATTGAGTCTGCACTTGTCCATGTTGTGAATAAATAGTTGTTTTTAAAAAACGAGTTATGACCGTATGCAGCATGAGCAATAACCAGTGCTTGCATGGGCATTGAATTCTCTTCCATTAAATATGCAATACAAGGGTCAGAGTTGATAACAATTTCGTAAGCAAGGCCCATCTGGCCACGTTTATAATTTTTTTCGGTATTTACAAATTCTTTTCCAAAAGTCCAGTGGTTATATCCAACAGGCATGCCTACGGAGGAATATGCGTCCATCATTTGCTCAGTAGTAATAATTTCGAGTTGTACAGGATATGTGCTAAGGCCGAAATTTTTAGCAATGCGTTCAATTTCGGTATGATACTGTTCAATCAGTTCGAAGGTCCATTCAGATGTTTCAGATATTGGTTTTCGTGTCATTCTGATTTCCTGATTTAAAGAATCAAGTGATTCGCTTCTTAAAAAGCTTTCTGAATACCGGGTATATGTCCGATATTTTTTCAATACGCTTCATTGAAAAATTATCCCATTCTGATTTGATTCCGGTGTATTCCTCCCATAAATTTTGATGTCTATCAGCGGTTATTTCAATGTAAGCAAAATATTGTACAAAGGGCATGATTTTTTTACCAAGTATTTTCTTGCATATGCTTGAGTCATTATGCCAGTTGTCACCGTCAGATGCCTGAGCGGCATAGATGTTCCAGTCGCTGGTTGGGTATCGTTCTTCTATAATTGAAGACATCAGTTTTAAAGCGCTTGATACAACAGTGCCTCCGGTTTCGCGTGAATAGAAAAATGTTTCCTCATCTACTTCGCTTGCAATTGTGTGGTGGGAAATAAAGACAACCTGTATTTTTTCATATGTGCGAGTAAGAAAAAGGTAAAGCAGCATAAAAAAACGCTTTGAAATGTCTTTTTCTTCTCTGCCCATTGAGCCTGATACATCCATAATACAGAACATGACCGCTTGTGTGGTGGGCATGGGTTGCTCTATACGGTTATCGTAACGTAAGTCAAAAGTGTCTATAAAAGGAATGTTTTTAATTTTTTTATGTAAGTAGTCTATACGTTGTTTTAGGTCGACAATAATTTGATCTGAATTGTTATGTCTTTTTAATAAGTCTTCCATTTCCAGCTGTTTTTCTTTTAGCTCTTTTTTGTATGGGGCGCGTAATGCTATACGTCTGCCCATTGCGCCGGTTAATGAACGTACAATATTTATGTTTGAAGGTATGCCTTCTGATGTGTGGCCTGCGCGTACTTTTTTTGTTTCATTTATGGTAGAAAGCTTTGTTTTAACAAGATTTGGGAGTTCAAGATCTTCAAAGAAAAACTGTAAAAACTCCTCGCGTGATAATTCGAAAATAAAGTCGTCCTCGCCTTCACCTGAGTCTGAGGCTTCGCTACCATCGCCCTGACCAGCTCCTTCTTCTGGTCTGGGTATTTTGTCGCCAGCATGGAACTCTTTATTGCCAGGGTTTACAACTTCTCTGTGGCCACCTCTGCCATGGTGAAAAAAAGGTTCTGTAGTATCCTTTTTCGGGATTGATATTTTCTCGCCCTTATCCAGATCAGTAACACTACGTTCTGCAATAACATTTTCAATTGATTTTTTTATCTGCTTTCGAAATCGGCGAAGAAATTTCTGCCGATTCACAGCGCTTTTGTTTTTACCGTTGAGCCTTCTATCAACTATTTGTGTCATAATGTAGGCTCTTTTTATGAAGATTTACGTACGCGTAAGTACCATTCGCTGAGTAATCTGACCTGTTTTTCTGTATAACCCTTTTCGACCATGCGTGAAACAAAGTCCTCATGTTTTCTCTGATCATCAGGTGATGCTTTTGCATTAAATGATATAACAGGCAGAAGATCTTCAGTATTAGAGAACATTTTCTTCTCTATTACGGTTCTTAGTTTTTCGTAACTTGTCCACTTGGGGTTTTTGCCCTCGTAGTTTGCGCGTGCGCGCAGAACAAAATTAACGATTTCATTTCTGAAATCTTTGGGGTTGCTTATGCCTGCTGGTTTTTCGATTTTTTCCAGTTCTTCATTAAGTGCGCCTCGGTCAAACATTTCGCCGGTTTCCGGGTCACGGAAGTCGGTATCCTGAATCCAGTAGTCAGCGTAAGTAACATATCGATCAAAAATATTCTGACCATATTCTGAGTAAGATTGAAGATAAGCAGTTTGTATTTCTTTACCTATAAATTCGATATATTTCTGTGTCAGGTAACCCTTTAAAAATGACAGGTATTTCTCTTCTGTTTCAGAAGGGAACTGCTCACGTTCAATCTGCTGTTCTAATACATAAAGTAGATGCACTGGGTTTGCAGCAATTTCTGTATTGTCAAAATTAAATACCCGTGAAATTATTTTAAATGCAAATCGTGTAGATAAACCTGTCATACCCTCGTCAACACCCGCGTAATCACGGTATTCCTGGTATGATTTTGCGTGGGGGTCAGTGTCTTTAAGATTCTCACCATCATAAACACGCATTTTGGAAAACAGATTGGAGTTTTCAGGTTCTTTTAGTCTTGAAAGCACGGCAAATTGAGACATCATCTCTAATGTGCCAGGTGCGCAGGGCGCATTACTTAATGAACTGTGTTCAAGTAATTTATTATAAATTTTTATTTCTTCTGATACTCGCAAACAATATGGAACTTTTACAATATTAATACGATCTAAAAATGCTTCATTGTTCTTATTGTTTTTAAATGTTGTCCACTCAGATTCGTTAGAGTGTGCGAGAATGATTCCATCAAAAGGTATGGCGGGAAATCCTTCGGTACCTTTGTAATTACCTTCCTGTGTTGCTGTTAGTAATGGGTGTAACACCTTAATCGGTGCTTTAAACATTTCTACAAACTCCATCAAGCCCTGATTTGCTCGGCATAAACCGCCGGAATAACTATATGCATCAGGATCATCCTGTGAGTACTCTTCTAGCTTACGAATATCTACCTTACCAACAAGTGATGATATATCCTGATTGTTTTCATCCCCCGGTTCTGTTTTAGTAATAGCAATTTGTCTAAGAATAGACGGGTAGAGCTTAACGACTTTAAACTGACTAATATCGCCATTATATTCATGCAGGCGTTTGGTCGCCCAGGGGGACATAATTGTACCCATATAACGTCTGGGTATATTGTATTGCGATTCCAGAATTTCACCGTCCTCGTTTGCATTAAATAAGGACAGTGGTGACTCGAAAACAGGCGAGTCTTTAATGGCGTAAAATGGTTGCTTTTCCATCAGGGCTTTTAAACGTTCTGCCAATGAGGATTTACCGCCACCTACCGGGCCTAACAGATAAAGCACCTGCTTTTTTTCTTCCAGGCCCTGTGCGGCATGGCGCAGGAATGAAACAATTTGCTCTATCACATCTTCCATGCCATAAAATTCACGGAACGCGGGATAAATTTTAATAACTTTGTTTTGAAAAAGCCGACTAAGTTTGGGATTTTTGTGGGTGTCTATTAGCTCGGGTTCGCCTATTGCTTTTAGCATACGTTCGGCCGGGCTAGCGTAAGTGAGAGGGTCACTTTTGCATAAATCCAGATATTCCTGCAGTGTGTATTCTTCCTCCCTGGCACTTTCAAATCGTTGCGTATAGTGATCAAAGATACTCATATCCATTGTCCCCGCTATGCGATAATCAATATTGTATATAAAATTTAACCCAACTAAAACTATAGACCAGATTAAATGAAAATATCTCCATAAAACAGACACTTTTTACAGTTAGTTGGGCAGATCGTGAGAAGTGACGACTCGTAGACGACCTGTGTTAATAAATTGACAATTAATACCGGTTTTATTCCATTTGCAATCATTAATAAGGAAAAAAGCAATAAGCAGGCCATGATTATGTATATATTTTGCATAACGTGTTTTGCAGGCGATTAATGTCATCTATAATGCGCTGTATAAATAATGTTAATGAGTATAAGAGAGTCGTGATATCAGCTCGTTAAGTAAAAATACAATTGCCGCCATTGACCTGGGTTCTAATAGTTTTCATATGGTTGTTGCAGAAGAAAACCAGGGACAGTTGGTCATTTTGGATCGCATCCGTGAAATGGTCCGTCTGGCTGAAGGGCTGGATAATGCGGGAAATCTCGATGCAGAGGTTGAGCAGAGGGCGCTTGACTGTCTTAGCCGGTTTGGTCAGCGTATACGAACGTTGGACGCGAGTCGTGTTAGCACAGTGGGAACCAACACTCTACGGCGAACAAAAAATTCGGATGAGTTTATTTTTCATGCTGAACAGGCGCTGGGATTTCCCATTGAAATCATATCTGGTATAGAGGAAGCTCGTCTGGTCTATCAGGGGGTCGCTCATGCACTTGAGCAGGATTATAAAAGCCGACTCATTATTGATATTGGCGGTGGTAGCACCGAGCTGATTATTGGGGAAGATTTTAACACCAAATTAATGAACAGCCTGGAAATGGGCTGTGTCATGATGACACAGAAATTCTTTGCTGATGGTAAAATCAGGGAAAAACAGATGCAGGCTGCACGCATCTACGTTTTGCAGAGACTGAAAGCCGTGCATTATGCATATAAGCGATTAGGCTGGGAGACCGTGATCGGTTCATCCGGTTCTATTAAATCAATTGCCAGCGTTATACAGGAAATGCAGCTGGGTAACGGTGAGGGAATCACTCGAGACTCATTATCAAAATTGTTAGCGATTTGCAGTGAATATAAAAAACTCAAAAAGCTTGATTTTCCAGGGCTGAGTGAACGCAGACGAGATGTATTTCTTGGCGGTCTTATCGTTCTGTCTGGTGTATTTGAAGCGCTTGGAATAGAACGGATGCAGGTGTCTCAGGGGGCCTTAAGAGAAGGGTTGCTCTATGACATGGTTGGGCGCAGGCACAATAATGATATTCGAAATAAAAGTATTAGTGCTATAGCCAGTCGGTTTCATACCGATCAACACCATACCCAGCGTATAGAACAGACCGCGTTTGATTTTTTTCAGCAACTTAAGTGTCACTGGTTTAAAGATGCACAACATGCGAGCAAATTATTGCGATGGGCGTGTGAAGTGCACGAAATCGGGCGAGGTATTTCTCATTCCTCATATCAGAAACACGGTGCTTATATTATTGAAAATGCAGACTTGTCGGGTTTCTCTCGTCAGGAACAACGACGCCTGGCAACCATTGTTCTGGCGCATCGAGGAAAGCTGCTAAGTGATTTTTTTGAAGAACGTCATAAAGAACTGCACGAGATGATAATACGGTTAACGATTGTTCTGCGGTTATCGGTTATTTTTCATCGTAGCCGCATAGAGAATGTGCTGCCTGCGATTGGTGTATCGGTTAATGAGAATGAGCTGGTATTGAAACTGCCAGACCTGTGGTTAAATGAGCACCCACTGACGATAAACGATCTTGAGCAGGAAGCGGTTTACCTGGAGAATATTGGTTTTAGTTTGCGTACTGAGAGGGTGGTTTAAAACAAAAAAACGTCGTATGTCTTATGTCTTATGTCTTAAGTCAAAAGCGTACACGCGAATTTTATTAAGTTAAAAAATAGCACCGCTATTTTTTAACGACATACGACATACGACATACGACATACGACATACGACATACGACATACGACATACGACATACGACATACGACATACGACATACGACATACGACATACGACATACGACATACGACATACGACTTACGAGCTCTCAGCCAGGTCTTCCAGAAACTTCAACTGCGCAACAAACGCTTCCTTACCATCCTGTGGTGAGGATTGTGTGTAGCTGCCATCCGCATTCATTATCCAGGCCTGGATATTATCGAGTAAGTAATATTCCAGTTCAGTGATAATTCTATCCTGAAGTGCTTTGTTCTCAATAGGGGTGGCGATTTCAACACGGTGATATAAATTTCGTTCCATCCAGTCCGCGCTGGAGATAAAAACTTCAGGCTTTTCATCGTTTTTAAAATACACCACTCTATCATGTTCCAGAAAACGTCCCACAATGGAGCGAACCTGAATGTTTTCAGACACACCAGGCAGACCTGGGCGTAAACTGCACATGCCTCGAATGATTAAATCAATCTTTACACCGGCTTCAGACGCCTGGTAAAGAGCGCTTATCATTTCAGCATCTACGAGAGAATTAAGCTTAATTATAATTCTCGACTCAATACCTTTTAAGGCGTGCTGGCGCTCTCTTTCTATCTTCGCTTCGAGTGTATCCTGTAGTGTAAATGGGGACTGTAATAATTTGTTCAGATTCTTGGTCTGCCCCATGCTGGTTAGTTGATGGAAGACGCGGTTAACGTCTTCACATATTTTCTTGTTAGAGGTAAACAGGCCGTAATCGGTATACAGGCGTGCGGTGCGTGAATGGTAATTACCGGTTCCCAGATGTGCATATTGTCGTAAGTGTGATGATTCACGACGGATAACCAGTAACATCTTGGCGTGGGTTTTGTAGCCTACAACACCATATACAACATGTGCTCCGGCTTCCTGCAATTTTGCCGCCAGTGAAATATTGGCTTCCTCATCAAATCGGGCGCGCAATTCTATAACTACGGTGACTTCTTTGCCTAATTTTGCCGCTTTAACCAATGCATTAACAACGGCCGATGTAGGGCCTGTTCTATATAGAGTTTGTTTTATGGCTAGTACGTTGGGGTCCTTTGATGCCTGGCGAATAAAATCGACAACCGGGGCAAATGACTGATAAGGGTGATGCAACAGTACATCCTGATTTCGGATGGTTTCAAAAATATCCGATTTCAGGGTTATCTTCGAAGGAATCGAGGGCACAAATGGTTTGTATTTTAATTCGGGCAAATTAATCAGGTCATAGACTTCATTGAGTCGATTAACATTAACCGGGCCATCAACCTGGTATAAATCCTGATCTTTTAATTCAAACTTATCCAGCAGATATTTACACATATCTTCCGGTGAGTCGTGGGCTACCTCCAGACGTACTGCATCACCGTAACGACGTGAACCTAATTCCCCTTCTACGGCACGTAACAGGTCATCGATTTCTTCTTCATCTACATAGAGGTCGCTATTACGGGTTACACGGAACTGGTAACAGCCCTTAACACTCATGCCGGGAAATAATGTTTCCACATAGGCGTGTACCACCGAAGATAAAAAAACAAAATCATAAGGGCCGCAATCACACTCATCTGCGGGAAGCTGGATAATACGCGGTAGTGCCCGTGGTATTTGTACAATTGCCAGTCCGCTATTGCGACCAAATGCATCTTTGCCCTTTAGAGAAACAATAAAGTGCAGACTTTTGTTTAATATGCGTGGAAACGGGTGAGCAGGATCAAGTGCTAATGGGCTGATAATCGGTAATAGTTCATCTTCAAAATATTTACGTAACCAGGTGTCCATACAGCTGTTCCATGCGGTGCGTCGTACAAACCGTATGTTCTCCTTGTCGAGATGCTCATCAAGGATGACATTTAGTAGCTCATATTGTTCATCAACCAGATCGTGGGCTCGCTGACTAATGAGTTTAAGCACCTGCTGAGGTGATGTATTATCTGGCTCGCTATGAACTGCGCCTAATTCAACCTTCTGTTGTAGCCCAGAAACACGAATTTCAAAAAACTCATCCATGTTTGTGCTAAAAATACATAGAAACCTTAAGCGTTCCAGTAATGGGATTCTCTCATCTCTAGCCTGCTGTAGTACCCGCCAGTTGAACTCCAGTAAGCTGAGCTGGCGATTCAGGTAATATTCTGGCTTTTTAAAGTCGATATTATCGGCTTGTGTTGGTGATTTTTCAGATTCTGTTGCAGTCATAATTGATCAAATTTATAAGGTTTGGCTGCGATATCAGTTCAAAATGTACAATTTTCATGCATTTTAGGGCTGTTTTCGCGGGGATATAAATGAATACTAGACCAAGTTTCTAATTTAAGCCATAGTGTGGCAGAAAGTTTGTTAACAGTATCATGCATTTAGGCGCATTTGTTTATAATTTACTTAAGGCTTAAAGATAATTGGTTGATTTTTAATCAGTCATCTGTGTTTTAATCTCAGGTAAGGCCTCTTATTTTATTATGGAGTCGTGGAATGGCTTTTGACATTATGAATAACTTGATTGAAGGTGAGCCCGGGCTCTCTATCGCGATTTCGTTAATTGTGCTGATTTTAGTGATGTATATTTCACGGCAACCGGCTCATGAAATTATATTAAGTATCACCCGCAGCATCCGTAATACCCTTCGTCTTATGGCGCGTTCTATTATGTCCGCAGAAAAAGCTGTACAGGCTAAAAACCGTGAAGTGCTTATTTCTCAAGGTAAGGAGAATGCCGAACGCTTTATAGAGCGGGAGTTTCAGCGAGTTGCAGTGCAGGTAAATCGTGATTTAAGTGGTTACCCATCACTACAAAGAGATCTGAAAGATCAAATTACACGCATAGACGATGATTATGTGGGTTCCAGTGAAGTGCCGCCACAACCCCCTGAGTGGTTAAAAGCGGTAGAAGCGGTTGCCAGTATCCCAGATAATGGCTCACCAGTGGTCGCCAAAATTCTTAATGATATCCATATCACCCTGAAAAAATCTCTGGATGTCGATTTGCAGGAGTATCGTCGTGCGAATCGTGAAAGGCATAATTTACTGAAAAAGATGATGCCACACTGGCGTTCGGTGAGTGACAGTCTGGACTCGGTAGAAAAAAAGATCACCGGCATAGAGCAGCGTAGCGTTATTCTCGACAGCCAGATGCAGGAGTATGAAGAAATCCAGAATAATACTGACCACGCACAACGTATGTTATCTGAATCAAATTTGACACAATTTATTATCTCAGGAGTGGTTTTATGCCTGGCGGTTGTGGGTATGTATGTCAATTTTCATCTGGTGGCGATGCCAATGGAAGAGGTGGTTGGGGCTTCAAGCTATTTAGGCTCCAGTTCAATCAAGGCATCTGATGTGGCTGCAATGTTCATTATTAGCATTGAGGTTATTCTGGGATTGTTTCTGATGGAGCTGGTAGGGCTTACCCGTTTGTTTCCAGTGATTAACCAGCTGGAGGATCACAAGCGGAAAACGATTTTCTGGATAGTGTTAAGTTTTATACTTTTACTCGCAGGTTTAGAAGCCTCATTGGCCTATATGCGTGACATATTGGTGGCTGATAAACTGGCTCTGTCGCAGTTGTTATCAGGTTCGAGTGTAGTCCCAGTTGAGGTGGTTGAGCCGCCATTGTACTGGATCCCCTCAGTTGGACAAATGCTTATGGGGTTTATCCTGCCTCTGGTGTTAACCTTTGTGGCAATCCCCCTTGAGTTATTTATTCATTCAATTAGATCCGTGGGCGGCCAGTTTGTTGTCTGGTTATTGCAGCTTGTGGTATCCATGATTCGATTTTTAGCCAGTGCAGTTTATGGGCTTGGGCGTGTTCTGGTTAATGTATATGACCTGGTAATTTTTGTACCACTTAAAATTGAGAGTGTTTTTAAGCCTGAAAAAGCGCACAAAAAACCTAAAAAATTAGCACCTGTAATAATAAAAGATCAGCCGGAGTCACAGGACAAGCAAGCGCAGACGCTGCAGGAAAAGCCAAAATTGATGAAAGATATATGAGCAAGTGCTTAATAACAGTTACAAATAGAATCCCAGGAGCACTGTTTATATTGAGTCTTTTACTTCTGGCGCTGGCTGCATGCACGGGTCAGGATGTGATCGGCAAGCTCGATCAGCAGGAGAAAAGAGCCGTATATGTGCTGGTTGATGCCTCAGATTACGATAACAAAGAGTTTGCTGATGTGCAGAAGGTATTGCGCTATTTACTAAAAACATTACAGCCCGGTGAGTCTTTGGCGCTGGCAAGGATTGATAGTGGCAGTTTTAGCGAAGAGGATATTGTTGCACGTATGACTTTTGATATCAGGCCTTCGTTATCAAACGCACAGAAACGTGCTTTTTTGCAGATGTTAGACAACTTTAGTAAACAGGCCCGAATGAGCGAAGAGACGGATATCACCGGGGGCGTATTACAGGCGATAGAGTATTTAAATGATGCGGGTACAAGAAGTAAACATATACTGCTTTTCTCAGATTTGAAAGAAGAAGAGAGAGAAGATCATGTGCGAGATTTCCGGGTTAACTTCAGTGGTGCAAATGTGGTAGCCATGTATACGGATAAATCAAAAAATAAAGAAACGATATCGAAAGCATATGCTAAAAGGCTTGTGCACTGGCAAAGCAGAGTTGAGCAGGGAATGGGTAACTGGAAACAAATTAGTGATCTCGAACAGTTAGACGCTATTTTTAAATAAATAACATCATCATTAAGTCTGTCGGTTTTTTTTACGTCCTGAAATATCTATCTAGAGTATTAAGTCACCAGCTGTTTCTTATGTGTCTGAAAAACATATAAAAAGCATGTGTCTGGATTCGTTATTGCTCGCCTTGAATATATAAATAAAAATAACACAGCGAGAATAATCCTCAAATTAGTGAAGCTGTTTTAGTTGCTTTTGCATTAAGGTGTTCAGTTTTTTGACTGAGTTAAATACAACGATGTATATAGTCTGTAGACGGCTGATTCAGGTTCTAGCCTTGTGTTATTAAGTTATCGCAGTAAGCAGGTAAATGATAATGGCTCAACAAGATTGCTGGGGGCTGTATGAAAAACAGCTTGAAGGGCACGCCGTAAGAATACGCTTAAATGAAGGCATTGAAGAATATGTCTGTCACCCTCGTTATATGTATCAGCTCACCATCACTGTTGCATTGAATGATGTCGATGAAAACGGTTTTCCTTACCCTGAAGAGTGTAAATTGTTAGATGAGCTTGAGTTGCTTTTAAAAGACCGCCTGGAACAACAGCAGGTTGCCGTATTTGTAGCCGTTGTTACAACTCGGGGGCATCGATTATATATTCTCTATACCTATATGCCAGATTTCTGTAAAAAAGTAACCGCTGAAACGGATCGATTATGGATTTACCATGAGTTAAGTTCTGAGAGTCAGGAAGATCGGCACTGGGAGATGGTAGAAGGATTACTTTAGTGATTTTGTTTTAAATAACTCATAATATGTCCAGGCTCTAAATTGCCTGTATATTTAACATAAAAAATATAAATTTTTTAACCCCATTCCGAAACTCCGCA
>Ga0316204_10009801_pt1 | contig 12619 bp, 9 predicted proteins | sample 6monrhotite_MG_2_FD_205661 | JGI IMG/M metagenome (GOLD analysis project Ga0316204, IMG submission 205661) | Microbial mat bacterial communities from mineral coupon in-situ incubated in ocean water Damariscotta River, Maine, United States -... | ecosystem: Environmental > Aquatic > Marine >...
GGTCAAGTGGGTGTAGAGCGTTCCCATAAAGTTCTCTCACATTGTGTTTTGGTCGACCAATGAGTGTACCCACTGGCCCACTTTTTACAACATGGCGCACTTATGACTAAAATCCGCGAAACATTAGCCCACCAACCCCCACCGAGAAAATTTAGGGCTATTGGATTGCTGTTGAATCTTACCCAGTTTGTTTGAAAGTTCATTCAGTAAGACTGAACCAATGCTGCCAAGATATTGCAGCCGACACCATAGAACAAACATATCGCCAAAGTTAATCATTACAAAAAGATGAAACCTAAACACTAAAAAGCCCCATCCGAATAACGAATAGGGCTCTATTCCAAACAACAACTTTATCTAAGCAACGTAAGACAGAAAACAGATTACTCTCTAGCAAACTCAATAATTTCATCATGCTGTTTATAAGGCAAAACCGTTGCTCCAATATCGATCAACATATCCACCGCCTCCTCATAAGCTTGCTGGCGAGTATCACCTTGCTTAGGGCCCTCTACAGCGAACAGCACCTTTTTAGGCAGTATATGCCGCTTTTTAAGCTGATTGAATTTAGTCACCCAAAGCCCGCAATGATCTATAATTTTGACCGACGTATCTTGCCCCAAATTCAATGGCTTAATAATTTTAAAAAGACTTTCCGCTTTTCGCTCTACAAACGGAAAATTTGCATGATAAACATCATCACCCACAATACCGGCTGAAAAATTCTGATCTAGCTTCGCATCACGCAACCAACCCTTAAGCTTTCTTTCAAGCATCTCTTCTTGGTATTGCTTGGTTACAAAATCACGCTCAATGTAATAACGATATAATTTTTCTAATACTGATTTCGAATCAGTCGCTAATATCATTCTAGGCTCACCAAAGCGCAAAATCGTCTCACGTGGGCGCACCAACTCATCAAAGGCTTGCTTAGCTCCCCCCATAACGGTAAGTTTATTCAAACGCACTAATTCATCACTCAGCGTTTGCATCGCCGCTTTATACACCCCGGCATCCAATTCACTAAAAAAATTCGTCACTCGTGAACGACGTCGCGTCATTAACTGGTAATGCAATACCTGCTTACGCACATCAAGCATCACAACCCCGACATTGGCAAACTCCCCCGTTTCAATAAAAGGGGTAAATCGCACAATCGCATATTGGTAAGCCTGCTTATTCATAACCAATCCCAAAACTCATTATCTTTATAACGCGCCAACACCGCATAAGCTGCTTCTAAATCAAAATCGGCTGGTACAGTCATTTCATTATCGATAAAAAACCAACTTTTGGGAATATGTTTAACAATCTCATCCCATTGGCCTAAAGCTTCCCCCAACCTTTCTCGGTACTCATCCTGATACAACCAATCATTACACAACGAACTCGCATGATCTCTAAATATATGAGTATCAAAGAAATTTTCTTTATTTACCTCATAATCAAAGGCTTGATTATGATCGATAATCACGAGTTTCTCATCTGCCGGTTGCCAAAACAAATTGGGGTTCCCCCCATTTTCAGTGTAATTTCTATCCCCATTCTTCACCCACCAATCAAACACCAACAAATCACGCTTGCTCTCCAAGGGAATTTGCCCGAGTACAGAATATGACAGCTCGGTCACCGCTTGCTTGAGCGAGCCAAAAGCCACCCCCGCACCCAATTCAAACGAAGCACTACTCGAATCTAAACTAAACAACTCCTCCGAAACAGACACCAGAACAAACGGCGCAATGGGCAAGCCCAACGCTACGCCCAAATGGCCTGCAATCCACTCCCCAAAGAGGCTACGCCTACCCGCACTCAGCCCTTTCACAAAGTAAATTTGATCATCTTCCCCCCGGCAAATATAGGGCCGGGTCATCCCCTGCTCTGATCGCCGAATAATCTCTACGATTTCAATAGGCTGCATCGATTCCTTTGCCAACTCACTATCTCCCTAGTCAATATCCAGTTCAGGCAGTGCTTTTACGATTTTCATTGTTTCCAAACTTACCGTTATCACCCGTAAGAACAATTCCAACGGGTATTTGGGGTTGTTCATGGTGTCTATTGCCCAGTCGTTGGCATCGTTGACTATTTGGCTCTTTTTATCTGTTTTGACGCATTGGCGTTCTATCACCCAATCTAGGGCGGGTTTGCCGTTGACGATGTATTCATAGGCGGCTTCGGGTATGTCGCTGATACTGATGTGTGGGTTGTAGGTGAGGCGGGTGCGGTCGTTGACGGATTTATTTTTGCCATCGATTTGCACTTTGATTTTTGGGTGTTTCATTTTCTCGACGCGATAGTGGGCGTTTTCGGTGGCTTTGCTCTCTACCGTGGCGGGGTACATCTCTACCGTTTCGTAGTTGAGGTGTAGCTCGGCCAATTGTCGGCCTGCTTGGCTGAAGGCCCAGAAAGCTTTGGCGGTTTTTACGGCCGGGATGCGGGGTAGCTCTTTGCTGAGGTTATCGGCATAACGACTGCGATACTCTTCGGAATGGAGTAGACCATAGATGTAGTAAAACAGGTCTTCTTTGCTGAGGGTTTCAGCGGGATAGGCGGCTTGGAAATGGGCTAGGCCCGCATCACTGATGCCATCTTTGCGGACATAGCCGTTTTCATCTGGGGTGGATTGTTCTGTAAAGAGGTCGTTTTTATCAACACTATCTTTATCTTCTTTTTCGTAGAGATACAAAGGAAAACATTGTCCATTTGCCAATAGCTGTACATCAGGGATTACATCACCCATAACTGATGAAAATTCTTTTGAAACACCTAAACCAGATACACATATAACACGGTTTACAAAACCTGTTTCTGGAAATAATTTAGGAATTTGCAGAACCCTTTCATTTAATACTCGATCAAAATATAGCCATTGCTTTGAATAAGGGCGATATAAACTCGTTACACAGCACAACGTGTCTAATGGTAGAGCAACCTCATTTGATAAGGCATGCTTCAACCCTACAGTCCAACTGATTTTTGTTGAATCTGTGTTTAAAAACTCATCTAACTTTGGATGGTTTGCTTGACTCAAGCTAGCACAGGAATTTTTATATCTAGTTAACTCTGAATTATAAAAATCAATCATAAGGCCAACATTTTCTTCCAAGCCTGCTTTAGACGAGTTATAACACCATGAATCTCGGTTTGTTTTCAGACCACCTGAATAGGCAGAAAATAAAAGCTTATTCTCCATATCCTTTTTGCTTCCAATTAAAATGAAATTCGAGAAGCTATCATCTCTCTGATTAAGCCAATCGCCGTATTCATCAGGAATAATGTTGTACCAGCCGTTACTTTTGGCTATACCGCTTACACTTTCAAAGGTACTGACTTTTTCAAGCTTCTGTTCACGGGTGAGATAATCACCGATATCATGATAATAGATTTGTCCATGCTGTTTAGCTTGTGGATTTTTAACCAGTAGTGAGATTGCAATAGGGGCACGGCTACCACTGCCAAAGATTTTTCCGCCCTCTTTGCGTGATAATTCCCCCGAGGTTCTTTGATTGCCACGCAAATGGAATATATAGAGGTTACTAAACTCTTCAGCTAGGCACTTACGCATGCCATCAGCGGTATTAGCTTCAAGAAAGCCGGCATTGGTCACAAATCCCAAGATGCCACAATCTTCTATGCGATCCGAAGCCCAGCGAATGGCGCGAACATAAGAGTCATACAACGCGTTCTTTAGATTAGCATTCGAACGCGCGGCATAGGTTTCCCGTATCTTATTATCCAGTTCGGGGTATTGCACATTCTGGTTATTATCGTTAGCGCTCTCTTGACCCGCTGAATAAGGTGGGTTCCCCATAATCACCCGTATATCCAGTGCCTTTTGGCGTTTGCGACGGTCGCTGTTATCCACCAGCACATCACTAATCAGGTCGTCCTTTTCATACATCTGGAAGGTGTCGGTTAAACAGATGCCATCAAAGGGCACGTAGTCACCCCCAGCAAGGCTGTGGTAGACCGCTTCGATATTGATAGCGGCGATGTAGTAGGCCAGTAGCACGATCTCGTTGGCGTGGATTTCGTGTTTGTATTTGTGGGCCAGTTGCTCGGGGCTGATGAGACCACTTTGCAATAGGCGAGTGATAAAGGTTCCGGTGCCGGTGAATGGGTCCAAAATATGCACCCCTTCGCTGCCGAGGGTTTGGCCGAACTCTTGTTTTAGTAGGTCGTTCACGCTGTGGATGATGAAGTCCACCACTTCCACGGGGGTGTAGACGATGCCGAGGCGTTCGGTCATGCGCGGGAAGGCGTTGCGGAAAAACTTGTCGTAAAGTTCAACGACGATTTTTTGTTTGCCTTCGGCGTTGTTGATGCCATCGGCGCGCATCTTCACGCTTTCATAGAAGGCTTCTAGGGTGTCGGCTTCTTTATTGAGGTTGTGCTCTTGCAAGATGTCTAAGACGTGTTGCATCGCTTTAGAGACGGGGTTGTTGCTGGCAAAGCTGTAGCCTTCGAACAGGGCATCAAACACCGGTTTGGTGATGAGGTGTTGGGCCAGCATTTCGATCACCTCTTCATTGGTGATGGCGTCGTTTAAATCATCGCGCAATTCATCGGCAAAGTTGGTGAAGGCTTCGATCTCTTGGGTATTGCTTGGCTCTTCGATAATGGTGGTAATACGGGTGATGTGGGTTTGGGCAATTTTGGCGATGTCGTTGGCCCATTGTTCCCAATGCAGGCGGTTGCCGCATTTTTTAACGATCTTGGCATAGAGGGCGCGTTCGATTTCGCCCACGTCGAATTCCAGGCCGATTTGATCTTCTTTGTTACCCCAGCTGGTTTGCTCTTCAGCGCCAATGCTTTGGCCGCCTTTGGCTTGGTTTCTATCGCGGCTCTTTTTATCTTTTGTCGGCTCGGATGGGCGTTGGAGTTTATCGGTAATGGCGATGACTTCCATCTTGCTGTTGTCTTTACCGATTAAATCTAATTTATTGATGTGGGCATCAAAGCGGTCATCGTGTGAACGTAGGGCTTGTAACACCTCCCATACGACTTTGTAGGTTTTGTTGTCACTCAGGGCTTGTTCTGGTGTCATCTCTTCAGGAATCACGACAGGCAAGATGACATAGCCGCGTTTTTTACCCGGTGCGTTACGCATGACGCGCCCCACTGATTGCACCACATCCACTTGGGAGTTACGCGGGGTGAGAAATAGCACGGCATCTAGGGCCGGTACATCTACCCCTTCGGATAGGCAGCGCACGTTGCTAAGAATACGACAGGTATCTTCGGGGGATTCTGCTTTTAGCCAATTGAGCTTTTCCTCTTTTTGGCTGGCGTTCATGCCGCCGTCCACATGTTCGGCTTCACAGCTTAGGGTGCCGTGATCTTCTTCTTGTTCTTGGTAGGCTTCTACCACGGCGCTGAACATGGAAGAGATTTGTTTGGAGCTGACTTTATGGGTTTTGCCTCCAGCCTTTTGCGCTTCGATCACTTGACAGAAAGCAACGGCGCGGCGCATGGGTTCCATGTCGTCCTCTACGCCCTCTTCCATGTGGTGTTTGCTTAGCGCCTTCCAACAACCGACGATTTTAGAGGCGTCATCCACCTTGAGGCTGTTGTTTTCATCACTGAGCAGGTTTTGTAAGCGGGCGCTGATGTGTTTGGCGTCAACCGTTAAGACGATGACTTTGTAATCGACCAATAGGCCGCGTTTAACCGCTTCTGAAAAGGTGATGACGTGGAGTTCCTCACCGAAGAGCTTTTTGTCATCCATTGAACAGAGCGTGACATCATCTAGTTCAGCGCTGACTTTGGCGCTATCGCCATAGATGCGCGGGGTGGCCGTCATGTAGAGGCGTTTGGCCGAACGGATAAAATCGGCATTGTGGACTTTTACAAAAGCGCTTTCGTCATCCCCGGTAAAGGTGGCCCCGGTGGTACGGTGGGCTTCATCGCAGACGATCAAATCAAAATCAGCTAGGCCGTGGTTGTGTTGGGCATCGCTGATGACTTGAATGGAGTGATAGGTGGAGAAGACCACGCTCATGTGGGTGGCATCGTGTCGGCTGCCCATTTCTTGCGCTAGGCGGGCGGCATTGGTGGTGGCCGGGTAACGTAGTTCATGGGTGAAGGTTTGCACGATGTCGTCATCTTTTTTGCGCTTTTTACCCACATCGCTATCGGAGCACACGGCAAAACTGTGCAAGGGGGTGGCGGTTTCTTGTGTCCATTCACTGAGGGTTTGGGACAGTAGCGAGAGGCTAGGCACAAGGAATAAAACACGCTTGCCCTTGCCTGCTAATTCTTCAGCAATCTTGAGGCTGGTAAAGGTTTTACCCGTACCACAGGCCATGATGAGCTTGCCCCGGTCGGCAGTGGCTAACCCGGCTTTGGTTCTGGTGAGGGCGGTTTGTTGGTGATCTCTTAACGACTTTTTCTTTTTGAGCACTACGGGTTTATCGGGCTGGTATTGCGCCCAATCGATTTGGCTTTGTTCGAGGGCGTCTAGATCGATTTTAGTGACTTCTGGTTGCTGACCTACAAGCGCCGCTTCTGCGTTGTCGCTCCAATTATTGGTGGTGGTGACAATATAGCGATGGGTAAAGGGCTTTTGGCCTGAGGCGGTGAAGAAGCTATCGATATCCTTTTTCTGGAGCCGGTAGTCTTCGGCGTAGCATTTACATTGAATGGCTTCGTAGTCGCCCGTAGCGCGGGTTTTAGCCACTAAATCAATGCCGGTATCTTTTCCATCACGGCCATATTCTTTGGCCCAATCGCTGTAGAGCCATACGTCGCTGAAATAGTCGGCGTAATAGGCTTCGTGGCGAAAGTAGCTAAGAATTAACTCTTCAAAATAAGTGCCCTTTTCACGTTCGGTTTGGGATTGGGTGCGGTAATTTTGAAGAAGTTGCTCTAAGGCGGTCATACTGGATTCATCCCGTAAGTAAAACGCTATTTATCACCCCCGCCTTTATGTTTTTAACTAGCGACTTTATCGGTTTGGTTGGGGCGTTTTGTCTAGCTGCCCAAGTGTGCCCTTGGGTCAATCGACAGGGGAAACATAGTACCTGTCAAAAAAGCGTAAGGGAATGTCCTCGATGGGTTGAAAAACCCTACTAATATCCCAAGTATTACTAATACGTGCAACAAATACGAAATGGATTTTCATTTAACGCTTAAATAAGGACATTTAATGGCAATTTCTCCCTACTCTCCCCATGCGTTTTTTCGCAAAGTTCCTCATGACCTATTAGCCCGCTATTTTGATCATAAACAAATTTCAATAGCCCTCAATTGGTCAGAACTTAAGGGGGTGCATAAAAGTGCTGAGACAATCTTTCAAGCCCTGCTCAAACTTCCAGAAGAAGAACAAGCAAAAATCGAAGTCGATTTTCAAAATATTCATGCGCTTGCATCTCGCGGCGGTATTTATTACCTGAACAATGAAGCGAATTTTGTTAATAACTCACAATTTATTGAAGAGATGGCCAAGATTGATGGGGAGCACGCCAAAAGCATGTGGGCCTTCTTACACGAAAAAGGCTATTGGCCCGCCGCCTCTTCCCTTTTACACGCCAAAAGCGTCAGTGCCGGACAATGGAAAGCATACAAAGGGCTTCCGCCTATCGAACCCATGCTCGAAGAGGAGGATAAAAAGAAGCTGGCTAAACAAATCAGCCGATACTTTAACACTACTGCGGGCAAGGGGCGTCACTGCCATGTTGATGCCTATCGAGATATGGAGACCGGCAAGGAGTACGTTTTCGCCTACCCCGAGGATTATGGCCAATTAGGGCTTGAGTGGATCAAAGAAGAGCTTACCCCTCGATCAAAACACCCAGCGTTTGAGATTATCTTTGTCTATTCACAAGAGGGTGGCTTTATCGATATATACGCACCGCGCAACACCAAGTACGTATCAGAGCTGCGACTAATTTTTGCCGAAGTCGTTCTAGGCTTGGATACCTTACCCGATGAAGACCAAAGCCCAACGGCTTATGACTTAAGCAATCTGAACGATCAGCACTTTGAATTTAATGTGGATGATATTTCTGATATTAAAGCTATGTACGTTATTCAACTAAGGCTAACACTAAGGAACAACGAGAAAAAAAAGATCACCATCGAAGCCAACGATAAAAATGACCGAATGGCTGTTTATGACTTGCTTCAACTTGTCACCTCTGGCGAACACTTCCCGCCTTATGATATTAGCCAAACAAAGATTCGCGTAATGATTCCGCCTATCCATCCCAATACTAAATCAATTTCAAAAGACATACGCATTACGCCACCGTATTCATGCAACTTGAATCACGATGGTTTTGATGGGGTTCTTCGACAAGTGTTAGCTAATTCCAACATACAAACACCCCCAAGCCCTCAAACGGTTAATACAGCAGCATGAGTTTAGATAAGGCGTTTCATGAGCTAATAGAGGCGCTATCTCAGTCTGATAACGGGGCTTATTTGGTGAACTGGCATAACACCCGCCAATGGCCTAATAACACCTTAGAACGCTTCTTATCTCTTGGCTTGCTACATCATGCAAAACGCGCTGATGAAATCATTTGCCGCAAGTGTATCAACCACTGCCCTATCCCTGTTCACATTAGAGAAGAAGATGGAAAGGCTGTTCGTGCCTTTGGCTTATGTTGTGATAGTGATATGCAAGAGGAAATGGGGATTCTTAATTTTTCCATTGACCAGCTTAAACAATGGAAACTCACAACACTGACACTAGCAAAGGTCATTCATAGTTTGGTAGAAATAGAGCCTGAACTTGAGTACCAAAGCACTCAGAATTTCATAAAAATTGGCTTCATTAAAAACGGTAAAAAACGTCGTGCATTGGCCTTGCTCACTCACCCCCTCCGATTAGACATTAATGACCATACACTAGCTATTACCGAGGTTTGTTACTTTGAAGGTAATGAACTTATTATTGATATAGACCTTCTTAAGTCTTGTGCCAGCAAGCCACCTAAAACAAAAAAAGAGGGTTATCAAAAGTCAACGACAAGGCAGCAAGCAAGAAAACTTACAACCGAAGCTAGAAATAAAGGCATTCAAGAGGAATATCGAAAACTAAGGAAAAAATACCCATGGTCATCATTTCATACCGATAAATGGATAGCGAGAGAAATTAAAAAGCAAGGACTCGATGAAGACCTAAAAGAATCAACGATTATTAGAGTTATGAAAGAAAGTTAGGGAGAATTTTTTAGCCAAATTAATTCCTTTAAAATCAACAAGATAAGTAAAGTAAAAACGACACCCTATAACATGCTCGCAGTCGTAAGCATTTGATTGTATTAAGCAACAACAACGCCCTTCGCTATTTGAATCGCCAAAATACCTTTTTTAAAGTGCCCCTCAAACATTAATCAATCATTTGTTGAGGCACTAACATGGCTATAGTAATACTCCGACTTCCCAATGTGATAGCACGCACCGGACTTTCTCGCGCTGGTATATATCGACTCATTTCAGAAGGCTCCTTTCCAAAACAGGTATCTCTTGGCTCTCGTTCTGTGGGGTGGATTGAATCTGAAATCAATACTTGGCTTGAAGACCGTATAAACGCCAGCCGTAGTGATTTGGGATAAGGGAGGTAATAAGACAATGAAGCAAGATTCTATTAACTTAATCTATCTAATCTACATCTCCAGCATAGAACCTTCCAAATCTATAGAGCCTAGCACGATACAGCACTCTAAAAAGATGGGTAAAGGTTCTGACCATGAATAGCACTTATTTCAACACCGCTAAACCACCGGTAGATGAATGGCAAACATTGGTTCGACTCGATACACCCGACCTACCCCAATTAAATATTGATCACTTGCCTAGCTGGGCGGGTGACTATGCCCGCGCCTTAGCGGCCAATACTGAAACACCCCCGGAACTTGCCGCCGGAATGGTTTTGGTGACTTGTGCAACCGCTGCCGCACGTTGCTTGAGCGTACAAGTAAAGCCGGGCTATTTTGAGCCATGTAACTTGTGGGTTGTTGTAGCTTTACCACCAGGTAACCGAAAAAGCGCCGTCCAATCAGCAGCAACCAAGCCGCTATTAGATTGGGAGCGAGAACAGGCAGACATGATGGAGCCTGATATCAAGCGTATTTCTAGTGACCGAAAAACAATGGAGGGCCGCGCCAAAGCAGTTCGTAATAGATCAGCCAAAGAAAAGGATCTAGATAAAGCCAAGGGTCTGGCAAGGGAAGCCGCACAACTTGAAGCCGACCTGCCGAATGTACCGATACAGCCTCAGCTATGGACATCAGATGCCACACCGGAAAAGTTAGGTGTGTTGCTCGCTGATCATGGTGAATGTATGGCTTGGCTTTCTTCCGAAGGCGGGGTATTTGATTTGCTACAAGGGCGCTATTCAGGCGGCGTACCTAACCTTGATTTAGTGCTAAAAGCACATAGCGGTGATTCTGAACGGGTGGATCGAGGCAGCCGCCCCCCGGTGTTTCTTCATCGCCCCCTATTAAGCATTGGCTTAAGCCCCCAGCCGGATGTATTAAGTGGGCTATCAACCAAACCGGGGTTTCGTGGCCGTGGATTGTTAGGCCGTTTTCTTTACCTATTGCCACCCTCACCTTTGGGTTATCGAAGCCTGATATCAAAACCCATCCCCGAAAGTGTGTCTCAAGCCTATAAGCTAGGTATTAAGGCCATGCTTAATTGGCAGCCCTTAACCGATGAGCAAGATAGAACACAGCCTCACATTTTACGCCTAAGTGACAAAGCATCTAGCGAACTACATGAATTTGCCCTGGCGATTGAAGTAAACATGCGCCCAGGCAATGACTTTGAGCACTGTACCGATTGGGCCGGTAAAGTTGTCGGAGCGGCTGCACGAATAGCTGGCGTGCTACACGGTATTAAACACGCTCATGGCCAACCGTGGAAAGCCGCCATCACCGCTGAAACAATGAGTGATGCGCTAGAAATCATCGTTATCATAAGTCGCCATAGTTTGGCGGTATTTGACATGATGGGAGTCGATGCAAACATTGCAGATGCCCGTAAAGTCTGGGGATGGGTAGAGCGCGAAAAAATGCCAAGCTTCACCGTACGCGAAGCCTTTAACGCACTACGGAGTTCATTTCCCTGCGTTAATGCTTTGCGTAAGACGCTAGAAATATTAGAAGAGCGTGGCTATGTGAAAATCATCGAATCACCCCGCACTGGGCCTGGTCGTCCAGCATCACCCATTGTGAAGGTAAGACCTGAGTTGGCGGAGCAATGGCAATGAGTTGGCGCGATATTTTGGGGGTGGGCAATTCAATCAAGGATACCTCAACGCACAATACGCAATATACGCAATATACGCACAAAGCTAGTAAGAAAAGCAATTCTGCGAATAATGCGAATTGTGCGGAGGTGAATTCCAAATTATTGGAAGCACTAGCAACGGCGTGCGATGGGTTAACCATCACACCTAATAAGGTAAAAAAGGCACTAGCCACCGAATATATTGAAGCTTGGTTTAGTGGCGAAATCAGTATCGAAACACTAACCGGCTTTGCCCATGCCCTACAGCAACGCCAAGACATTGATCAAGGCAAGCGTCCTGCACACTTCACCTATAAAGCCACCTGTAACCATTGCGGGCCAATTTGGCTGTGGTGTGCTGGTGATGTCATGGGCTGCCCTTGGTGCTGGAATCGCGCCACCGGTCGGCCAATCCCTCGCCCCGAGACAATCCGCTGTGCTGATTGCGAGCACTTCAAGCGAATAGATCACCCCCACCTTGGCCATTGTCAAAAAGGTGAGCCCGAAGCTATCGCCGGATTATGGGACAGTGACCAACGCCATTGTGACTATTACGCAATCAAACAAAAGCCCAAGTAAATGATTAATCGAAAAGCAACAAAATCAAAATGCTGTGCGAAAACGCGCAAAGGTGCCCCCTGCCAAAGAACAGCCTTAGCAAATGGTCGATGCCGAAATCATGGCGGTTTATCTACCGGCCCCAAAACAATAGCAGGACAAATACGGGCAATAGCCAATTTAAGACAGAATAGGAAGACTAATGTACCGATATAAACCGAGAGTTACGGCGGAACAAATTAGAATGGCGCGTGCGGCTTTAAAAATGACAGTACGCAACCTAGTAAAACTCACCGGTTCATCAACCAATACAATTGTGAAACTAGAGGCCGGGGGGCAAGTTGCTAGCTCTATCGCTGAACCAATATATAAATCACTTGAAAGTGCTGGCGTTGAATTTATACAGGAAACCCGCCGCAGAGGTTGTGCCGTTCGCTTAGTAAAACCACGAAAACGACAAGCTAGCGAGCTACCAACAAATGATATTTGAATTAATAGAGTCCTACGCGCAGGCGCGTGCGCGCATCATGGGGTTCGGGTGGTCTCATTCATCAACTTCAAACCAAAACTGGTACTACCCCTACTCCTAGCATTTATGACAGTGGGGGTAAAAGTGGGGGTAAAATTTGATAAGTAAGGGGGAAACAAAAAAGGCCTAGCAACTTTCGCTGCTAAGCCTTTGATTTGTATGGTGCGCCCGGCACGATTCGAACGTGCGACCGCCTGGTTCGTAGCCAGGTACTCTATCCAGCTGAGCTACGGGCGCTGACTTGAAGACCGGTATTATCCGGCAATTTCATTTAAGTGTCAAGCTTAACTT
>Ga0316204_10009802_pt1 | contig 12617 bp, 8 predicted proteins | sample 6monrhotite_MG_2_FD_205661 | JGI IMG/M metagenome (GOLD analysis project Ga0316204, IMG submission 205661) | Microbial mat bacterial communities from mineral coupon in-situ incubated in ocean water Damariscotta River, Maine, United States -... | ecosystem: Environmental > Aquatic > Marine >...
AGGCCGGAGCGGGCCTCCTCCCACAGGGGCCGCTGGGAGCCGGAGACCGCGTCCTGGGGCAGCTCGCCCACGGTGATGTTGTTGCGGCGGTGGATCGTGCCTTCGTCCGGATCGATGCGGCCGGTGATGGCGCCGAGCAGCGTGGTCTTGCCGCAGCCGTTGCGCCCGACGATGCCCAGTCGATCCCCGGTACGGATGTGGAGGTTGATGCCGGTAATCAGCTCTTCGCCGCCCATGGAGAGCGCGATGTCTTCAAAGCGGAGCACGTCAGACCAGCTCGCCCCGGAGGGAGTTGGTGAAGCCCCGGGTGATGGTCACCGGCACGGTCCGGCCGACCAGCGAGGCGTCGCCGGGGAAGTTGATCATGCGGAAGCTGCTGGTGCGGCCGCACATCACGGCCGGGTCCCACTTGCTGGGCCCCTCCACCAGTACGTCGTCCACCGTGCCCACCAGCGCCTGGTTGTTCTCCACCTGGATCGCCCGCTGGCGCTCCTGGTAGCGCATCAGCCGGGCCTTGCGGACCTCGACCGGCAGGTCTTCCTCAGACAGCCGCAGGGACGGCGTGTTGGGGCGGGGGTTGTAGAAGAAGGAGAAGGAGCTGTCGAAGCGTACGGCCTCCAGCAGCGTCATGGTCTCCTCGAAGTCCGCGTCGGTCTCGCCGGGGAAGCCGGTGATGATGTCCGTGCTGATGGCGATCCCCGGGCGGGCCTCCCGGAGGGCGTCCACCAGCGCGAGGTAGTGCTCCCGGGAGTAGAAGCGCTTCATGCGGCGCAGCACCCGGCTGGAGCCGGACTGCACGGGGAGGTGCACGTGGGCGGCGAGCTTGGGCAGATCCCGGTAGGCCTGGAGCACGTCCGGCCCCATGTCGCGGGGGTGGGGGCTGGTGTAGCGGATGCGCTCCAGCCCGGGCACCTCGGCCACCTTGTAGAGCAGCTGGGCGAAGCTGGGGAAGCCGCCGCCGGCCTTCAGGCCGTAGGAGTTCACGTTCTGGCCCAGGAGCGTCACCTCCCTGGCGCCGCCGGCCACGCAGGCGCGGATCTCGTCGAGGATCAGCTCCGGCGGGCGGCTGACCTCGCCGCCGCGGGTCGCCGGCACGATGCAGAAGGTGCACTTGTTGTCGCAGCCCTTCTGGATGGTGACGAAGGCGGAGATGCGGTTCTGGAAGCTGGGCTCGACGGCCTGCACGAAGGCGTAGTCGTCCCGGAAGTCGTTCTCCAGCACCCGCTCGTCCTGGGCGCGGGCCACCAGCGCGCGCACCTCGGGCACCTGATCCGGACCGAACACGAGGTCCACGTCCTTGCGGTACTTCTTGAACAGACGCTCGCCGTCGTGCTGCGCCATACACCCGGAGATGCCGATGGTGAGTTTGGAGCCGGGCTTGCGGAGCTGCTTGACCTCGCCGATGAAGGAGTGGAGCTTCAGCTCGGGCCGCTCGCGCACGGAGCAGGTGTTGACCAGGATGAGGTCCGCCTCCTCGGGCTCCGAGACCGGCTCGTAGCCGTCTTTGGCGAGCAGCGCGCGCATCTTGCCGCTGTCGTAGTCGTTCATCTGACACCCGAAGGTCTTGATGAACACTTTCTTGGGGGAGGACGGATTTGCGCTCATGCGCCCCTCCTAACAGCCGTCGTCCGCCAGCGACACCCCACCCTCCGCGGAGGACGCCAGCGAGACCGCGCCCTCGACGCCGCCCGGGTCCACCAGCGTCAGGCTGCCGACGCCCGCGGCCCCTGCGCGAGCGAGCACCGCCTCGATGGCCGCGGCGCTGGCCTTCCGCAGCGCCGCGTCCCGCCCGGCGGCGGCCAGCGCGGCCCGGAGCTCGGGCAGCGCGGCGCGGGTACCCCGGCGCCCCAGCGCGGCGATCACCGACCGCCGCAGGGCGGCGTTGTCCAGGGTGAGGTAGCGCAGCAGCAGGGGCTCCACCTCGGCGGAGCGCACCCGCTCCAGGCAGGCGATGACGGCGAAGCCCACTTCCCAGTCTCCGCGCCAGGCCTCGCTGAAGGCCCCCTGGAGGCGGGCCAGCCCGCAGATCGCCTCCAGCCGATCGAGCTGCATCACGGCCTGGTCCAGCACCAGCTCGGACAGCTCGATCATGTCCTGGCGCCGGATGAGCGAGAGGGCCGCGCGCCGCAGCTCCGCGTCCGGCCCCAGCGCCATGGCGCGGGCCAGAGACACCGCCAGCGTCCGGGGGGTAGCCGCCGGGAGGTTACTCAGGGCCGCCGCCCGCGAGGCGATCGACGGCCCCTCGTCGCGGATCAGAGCGACCTGCTCCTCCCATGCGGCCGCGCCCAGCCGCATGGCGCCCAGCAGCCGCAGCTCGGGGTCGCGGCTGTCCAGCGCGCGGCGGGCGGCCGCCTTCGGCGACGGGGCGCCGTCGAGGAGGTTCAGGCAGCGCCTCCGGAAGCGCGGCCAGGGGTCGGTCAGGCCGCTCTTGAGCAGCCGCTCCTCGACCAGCAGCCCCTGGCTCGCCCCCTCGACCCGATCCAGCAGCTGGGAGAGGACGTCGGTGAGGCCCTCGGTCGTGTGGAAGCCGTCGCGGGGGGTGTGGGCCACCAGCTGGCCCTCGCTGCAGTACATCCACCACGACTCCGACAGCGCCAGCAGCGCCGCGCGGGTGTCCACGTCGAGGTAGGCGCAGGCGATCGCCTCGTCGCCGTCGCAGGTGAAGCGCGCGTCGAAGAGGGGGTCACCCAGCGGCGGGTGGCGCTCGCCCCGGCGGCGCCACATGCGGTCGCCGAGCCCCACCGGCGACACGGCCAGGGCCTGCGGCAGCCCCGCGACGGCCAGCTCCAGCACCTGCTCCCCCGCGGCGTCTTCGGTGAAGCGCATGCACACCGGCAGGCCCCGGCGCAGCCCCCGGCTCTCGAAGTCCCCCTCGCCGGCCTGCAGGTCCAGGGCCCGCGCCGAGCGGCGGAAGGTCCCCCGGGTGTAGAAGCCCCGGGTGACGCGGGCCGCCAGGAGGGAGCCCACCAGCCCCCCGCCGAGGATCGTCAGCGGATCCACCCTCAGCCCTCCACGAGCTGCGGCGACTGGAGCAGGCTGAGCGCGCCGGAGTCGGCCGCCAGCGACAGCCGTCCCTCGCCGCCCTCCACCTCGGAGAGGGTGAGGGCGCCGGCCTCGCCGTTGACCAGCCGGGCCTGGATGGCGCGCACGGCGGCGCGGGCCCGCTGCTTCAGGGTCTGGGACGTCAGCAGGCCGCTGGTGAAGGGCAGCAGGCGCTCCACCGCCCGCGCGGTGCCCACCCGCCCCAGCGCCGCGATGGCCGCGGCGCGCACGGAGTCGTCGTCCCGGCCCAGCAGACTGATCAGGCCGCGCTCGACGCGCCGATCGCCGGGCGTACCCGAGCGCCCGGCCAGCCGCGCGGCGGCGGCGGCCAGCCCGGTGTCGGGCTTGCCGATGGCCGACAGGGCCACGCTCACCCGCACCTCGCGGGGGGTGGAGGCCGGCAGCGCCTCGATGGCCAGCCGCCGCAGCTCGGGCGCCAGGAAGCGGCTCTGGCCCAGCTCGACCATCACGGGCCAGGCCAGCGAGCCCTCGGCGCGGGCGGCCAGCAGCCGCAGCTCAGGCTGCTCGTGGTCCATGGCCCGGGTGATGGCGTCGGCGCGGGTGCTGCTGCCTGCGCAGTCGAGCAGGACCCGCAGGTTGTTCTCCCGAACCCGTGGCACCGCGTCGTCGAAGGCGTTGGCGTAGAGACGCACGGTGGGCGCCGCCCCCCGAAACATGCCCTCGGCGAGGCTCAGCACGGCGCTGACCTGGGCGCCGAGGGTGAAGGCGTCGGCCACGTAGCCCGCGAGGCGCACCTCACAGGTGCCGTCCTCCAGGCGGAGGCCGGCCACGTCCTTGAGCAGCTGCTGGGCGAAGGCGCGGCTGCCCGCGTCCAGCGCGGCCCGGGCCTTGCGCTCGTCGCCGCTGACCAGGAAGGCCTCGTCGAAGCGGGGATCGCCGATCTCGAAGCAGCGGGAAGCCCGGGAGGCCCGACCGCTGCGCCGCCCGCGGGGCTGGAGGCGCACGTCCGAGGGCAGCCCGGAGACGCTGATGACGGTCGTCCAGTGTCCGTCGGCGCCCTCCAGCCACACCTCGACCGGGAAGCCCCTCAGCCAGCCCGCGGCCCGGCTCTCCCACTCCTTGGGCGTGAGGCCGATGGTGGACGCCGCGCGCCGGAAGCGGTTGCGCCACTTCTGGGAGACCGCGGCGCTCACAGCAGCCGCGGCCACAATCGCGATCAGCGCCAGCGCCTCCATCACGCTCCTGCCTTACACCACCAACTTACCTGGGAGTCCCCACGGATCCGAGCGCTGATCCACGAAAGGTGTCGTTCAGCGCTCGCGCTCCAGGGGGCCCGGCAGGCTCACCTCGCCGCCGGTCGGTGCGTCGCTCACGCTGATCGCGCCGCCCTCACCTGCGAGGCTGAAGGCCCCCTCGCCCGTGTGCACCAGCCGCGACTGGATGGCCTCCACCGCCTCCCGGGCGCCGCGCTTGACGCTCGCTTCGGTGGTCAGCCCCTGGGTGAAGGGGGTGATTGCCGCGACCGCGTCGGCGCCGCCGGCGGACTTCAGCGCCCGCAGCGCGTGGAGGCGCCACCCCGCTGGGACATCGCTGCGTACCAGCGCCGCGATGAGGGCCGGCTCCAGCGCCGGCTCCGAGGCGTCCAGGTGCGGGACCACGCGCAGCCCCTGCAGCGCCAGCGCGTCGTCCTCCCCGACCAGCCACGCCGCCACCAGCGCCCCCGCCCACCCCGCCAGGGACTCGGAGGGCAGCGCCTCCAGCGCCCGGCGACGCAGCTCGGGCGCGACCGCCCCGTCCTCCGCCAGCCCCCGCAGGATCGACCGGTCCCAGATGGCGTCGGCGGCGAGCAGTCGGGCCGACGCGGAGCTCGCGCCGTCAGCGATCGCACGCAGCGAGGCGTGGGTATCGGGGTCCTCGGAGTCCGTCAGGAAGGCGCCGATCCGGACCAGCACCTTCCAGGGCTCCTCCGCGCGCTCCAGCCGGGCCAGCAGCCGGGCCTCGCCCCCTTCGCTCTCCGACAGCGCCTCAACCAGCCGCGCCAGCGCGGTCGCCGCGCCCTGGACATCCCCCGCGCTCGGGCCGCGAGCGAGCTCCAGCCCCAGCTGGCCGCCCCTCAACCAGACCGCGCCCGGGGTCGCCAGCACGCTGGCGCGCACGCCCCGGTCCAGCCGCGCCAGCGCCGTCCCCTCCGGGCCCCGGACGCAGTACGAGGTGTCGAAGGAGATGTCCCCGGTGAGGTGTCCGACGCCAGGGGCGAGCTGCCGCTCCAGCTGAACATCCAGCGGCATGCCCTCGACCGTGATGGCCAGCGCCCAGCTCAGCGACGGCCTGGCTGCCACCTGCATCGTGACCCCGCGCCAGACGCCGGACGCCCGACCGCGGGCCTGCGTGAAGTCCAGCGCCGCCGCCGCCGTCGCCAGCGCGCGGGCGCCCCCGCCCTCAGAGAGCTGCTTCGTCTCCTGGTGCTTGTCGACGATGCGCCGGCCCAGGAGCAGGAGCGACGAGACGCCCAGCAGGATCGCCAGGAAGCCGCCCACCGATCAGCGCTCGGGGGGCTCGACCAGCGCCAGCGCCCCCTCCTCGGCCGCGAAGCTCAGCGCCCCGGCGTCCTCGATCGGCGTGGACATGCTCAGGGCGCCGGCCTCGGCGCCGACGGCCCGGGACTGGATCGCCCGCACAGCGCGGCGCGCCCCGGTCGCCAGCGCGCCCCCGGCGGCCTCCAGCGCCAGCAGCGGCGCCACGCTCCCGACCGTGCCCATCATGCCCAGCGCCTCCGCCGCCGCAAGCCTCACCTCGACGTCCGCGCGCTCCAGCAGGCCGAGCAGCGTCGCCTCGATGCGCGGGTCACCGGACTCAGCGGCGTCCCCCAGGAGCCGCGCGGCCAGGGCGGCGAGCCCCGGATCCGGCCGCCCCACGCAGGACAGCGCGACCTCGACCCGGATGTCCCGGGGCACCAGCGCCGGGGGGAGGTGCTTGAGCGCGGCCAGCCGCAGCGCGGGGCCGTTGCGCTGATCCCGCGCCAGCTCAGCCATGGTCTGCCACGCCACGCCGCCGGTCGCCTGGGCGCCCAGGAATCGCAGCTCGGCCTGCTCGTGGTGCAGCGCCGCGGCGATAGCGTCCGCCCGAGCCGCCCCGTCGCTCCGCTCCAGCAGCACCCGCAGGTTGTTGGCGCGCACCCGGGAGTTGGGATCGGCGAAGGCGTTGTGGAAGAGCCGGGCGTCGACCTCGGCGTTGGGTCCTCCCCCGGCGGCCAGCGGCCGGGCCAGCTCCAGCAGCGTGTCGAGGATGGCCCGCAGCTCGTCCCGCCCGGGCAGGCGCCACCAGAGCCGCACGGAGAGCACCCCGGCGCCCAGCTTGAGCTCCCGCACCTCGCGGGTCAGCCGGCGCACGGCCCCCCGGGTGCGGTGGTCGAAGGCGGCCAGCATCAGGTGCTCGTCGCCGCGCAACCAGAAGGTGTCGTCGAAGGTCGAGTCGCCGGTCTGCAGTCCGCCTCCCAGCAGGGCGCGCTGCACCCCCGTGCCCGCGCCGAGGGTCGTCAGCCGGAAGTCCCGGGGTACGCCGCTGACCTCGATGGTGGTCGCCCAGCCGCCGCGGACCGCCTCCAGCCGGACCTCCACATCCACGCCGCGCAGGCGCCCCCGGGCGACGCTGTTCCAGAGCGAGGGCGTGAGCCCCGCGGACCGGGTCAGGCGGCGGAAGGCGAACATCCAGAGCTGCACCCCAACCATCCCGAGGGCCGAGACAATCAGGAGGAGGTTGCCGATGTTGATCAGGACCGAGAGCATCGCGCCCGAGGAGCCTACTCCCCGCGGGCCGATCCTCAGGCCTCTTTTTGTCCAGAGCGCTGACGAGGGAGGCTCACAGCGCCCTGTTCGCCCTCCCCCGCCATGCTCACCTCACCCCCCGACGCGGCGCCGGCGAGGCTGAGGCCGCCGCGCTCGCCGCTGGCCCGGGCCTGGATAGCGGCGACGGCCTTGCGGGCCTCGCGGCGTATGGGGCCGAACATCAGCCCCTCCGCCAGCGCGGTCAGGGCGGGCACCGAGCGGGCGGTGCCGCTGGCGGCCAGCGCGGCGATGGCGGCCAGCTCGGCCTCCCGCTCGGGGCGGGAGAGCAGCGACAGCAGCGCGCCCTCGACCTGCGACCCCGCGACCTCCAGGCGCTCGGCCAGCGCCGCCCCCGCCATGGCCACGGCGAGCTCCTCGTGCGCCATGGCCGCGCAGGCGGCGGCCCGGGCCTCGGGCAGGCCGGGCTCCAGGGCGGCCACGGCCCGGGCGCGCAGGTCGGGCGCGCCGCTCCGGGCGATGGCGAGCAGCGCGGGCTGGCCCGCCGCGCCAGAAGCCAGCGCCCCCTCCAGGCGCACCGCGTCGTCCTCGCTGGCCATCAGCCGCCGGGCGTACTCCGCGTGCAGGCCCCCCTTGGACGCCTTCATGAGCGCCGACGCCGCGCCGACGCGCACGGGCAGCAGCGGGTCCTGGCAGGCGTGCAGCAGGGCGGCGGTCGACCCGCCCTCGGGGGTGAGCGACCGCGCCAGCGCGACCGCGGCCTCCAGCGCGATCCCAAGCTGCTCGCCGGTCTCGTCCCACCAGCCCAGGCGGATGAACAGTGAGCCTCCCTGAGCGCGGGTATCCATGGCGCCCCGCGCGACCTCCAGCAGCCCCGCCCGCGCCTCGGGCCCCAGGCTGGAGTAGACGATCGCCGGCGGCCCGCCGAAGAGGAAGCGGTCGTCCAGCGCCGGCTCCCCCAGCGTGGCGTCTTCGATCAGATCGCCCAGCACGGCCTTGGTCACGCGCGCGCCAGCAGCCTCGGGCTGCACCGACAGCTGCGGCGGCAGCCCGTTGATCTGGAGCAGCGTCGTGCGCCGATCGGGGGACGGCCGCACGATCACCGAGAAGCCACCCATCCGGCGGCGGTACCCGCCCAGCCAGGCGCTGCGCTTCAGCCCGATCGCGTCCAGCCCCGACAGGTCGCTTCGGCGCCGCGGGAGGACCGCTCCGTGGGCGCGCAGCCAGCGCCACGCCCCCAGCAGCATCCTCGCCGTCACCGCGATCAGCGCGACATTGGCCAGCAGGAGAAGCAGCTCGATGACGTGTTCCAGGGGAGACCCTCCAGTCAGGAGAAGTCTACGCCGCGCGGCGGGCTTCTGTTGCCTCCAGCGCGAGCCAGATGACGCCCGTTCGCCGGCTCAGCCCCTTGAGCATCACCTCCCGGCGCTCGGTGACGGCCAGCCCCTCGGGCAGCGCGCTGAGGTCCGCCCCGCCGATGCCGTGGATGCCGGCCAGGGTCTCCTCGGTGATCGCGATCGCGCCGCCGCTGGCCGCGGCCTCCACCCGCGCGGCCATGTTCACCGTCTGGCCGAAGTAGTCCAGCGTCCCGTTGGCCTCCACGGCGTAGCAGGGGCCCGCGTGAACGCCGATCCGGAGCTGGGTCTCCCGGGGGCTGTGCCCCAGCTCTGCCAGGAAGCCAGGCCAGGCCCGCTGGCAGTCCGCCGCGGCCGCCAGCGCCGCCTCGCCGTCGGGGAAGGCGGCCATCACCGCGTCGCCGATGGTCTTCACCACCGCCCCGCCCCGGGCCTCGATGGCCGCCTCCAGCAGGCCGAAGTGCGCGCGCACCAGCCGGTAGGCCGCCGCGTCCCCCAGGCGCTCGTAGAGGGTGGTGGAGTGCGTGAGGTCCGTGAACATGAGCGCGACCCGGCCCACCGCGAGGCGGGTGCCCGCGGACAGCGCCTGGGTCGAGAAGGTCCGCCGGAACGCCGGCTCCAGGCTCACGTGCCAGGCGGTCGCGGCCGCGTCCCGCCAGGCGACCTCCTGCAGCTTCACGTGCCGGGTGTCGTCGAAGCCGCTGATCACCGTCAGCGCACCGCCGGGGACAAGCGGCGCCGGCTCCGCCACCCCGCCCTCCACAGCGCGCACGGACGCGGACGCGGCGCCGCGGGTGGTGACCACGACGCTCGCGCTGACGCCGCCGCGGATGAACAGCTGGTAGCGACCGGGGGCCTCCGGCGCGATCAACGTCAGCGCCCCGCCCGGCGCCAGCGCCGCCTGGACCCGCACGTGCGGCGTCATCGCCGGCCCGCTGGGACAGAAGCGCTCCGTCGGCGCGCCGGGCTTGCTGAAGATGGCCTCGACCGAGCGATCCAGGGTCAGCTCGAAGTCCAGATCACAGAGCTGGCAGTGCCCGGACTCGGTCAGGTCAGCCAGGCTGGTGACCGCGTCCGCGCCCACCCGGCAGCTGGGACAGACCAGCTCCCAGCGCAAGATCAGCGCCCCGGCCTCCACCGCCTCCAGGCAGCTCCGCAGCAGCGCGCGGCGATCGGCGTCCCAGCGATCGGCCAGGGCGAAGGGCCGGATGTACCCGAGCTCCGCCAGCTCCGTGGAGGCCAGCCACTCCGCGAGCTGATCGCTCAGGGTGCGCCCCGGCGGCGCCACGTCCTCGATCAGTCGGCGACGGGCCAGCGCCGCGACGGCCCGCTCCATGCTCTCCAGCCGCCGGGCGCCCATGAAGCGGCTGATGGGCTCCAGCACCGCGCTGATGGGGTCCATCGTCAGGGTAATGGTCACCTCGGTGCCGCCGGCGACCGCCGCCAGCGTGGTGGTCATCTCCACCGAGCGCACGGGCCCGCTCTCCATGGTCCGGCCCACGGTGTAGAAGCGGGGGTACTCCCACTGAGCCACGGAGGCGTCGTCCCCGGCGGGGGTGAGGTCGACCGGCAACCTCCCCGCGATCCGGTTCAGGGAGTCCGTGTCTCCGACGACGCCCCAGAGGGCCTCGGGGGTGGACGCGCAGGTGAAGCTGCGAGAGACGGTGACTTCAGACATGCGCCGGGGATCGGATCGCCCAGCGGCTCACAAGAGCCGCACCACCGGCTCGCCCTTCATCAGGATCTTCGAGGTCTTCAGGTCCCGCACCGTGGCGCAGAGCCAGCGATCGGAGTTCACCCCGAAGGCCAGCTCCAGGCGCGGCGCCCGATCCGATGGGGGGTGTGGGGGGTCGAGGTGGCCCAGGGTGGGGTCCTTCTCGTTCAGCGGCACGATGAGCCGCTCGCCGTCGCCGCGGAGCTGGTGGAGCTGACCGTCGGCGTCCCAGCCGACGCCCCAGCGCTCGTCCGGCGGGGCGCCGATCTCGGAGATGACCAGCTTGAAGACCCGCTCGGGCTCGCCCAGGGAGCAGGTCGGCACCACCGAGCGCTTCCAGAAGTCGCCGCGGGTGGGGAAGCGCGTGCCGCGGGGGATGATCACCGTGTGCTGGCGCTCGTGGGTCTCGGAGTCGTGCACCACGATGGCGTAGTCGTGCACGATGTAGTCGGACTGGTTGTAGGCGCCCGCCGCGATGGCGCAGGCCCCGTTGACCACCGCCTCGAAGGGCTGCCAGGCCCGCACCCGGTCGCGACCGAAGCGATCCTCCAGCAGCGGATACACACCGGGCAGCAGGGTGGAGCCGCCGACCATCAGCACGTCGTCGATAGCCTCGCCGCCGAGGCCGTGGGCGCCGGCGTGGGCGAGCACCTCATCGACGCACTCCTCGATGGCGCCGTAGAGCCCGTTGCCGGTGAGCAGCGCGTTCAGCTGCCCCCGCTCGTAGTGCGCCTCGAGGTACTCCTTGCGGCCCAGCGACCGGATCGCCCGGTACTCCTCGGGCGGGGTGATCTGGAACAGCTCCTGGTCCCGGAAGTACAGCCCCTCCTTCACCCGGCGGGACTCGGCCAGCAGCAGCCGCCGCCAGAACGCTGTGGCCTCGGTGCCCTGCGCCGGGAGCTTGAAGTCCTGGGTCTTGAGGAAGTCCTCCAGCAGCCAGCGGTCCACCACGTCGCCGCCCACGGGGCGGCCGGCCTTGGCCAGCACCTTGCAGATGCCCGCCTCCATGCTGCGGGCGTCCAGCTCCACCAGCGCGACGTCCAGGGTGCCGCCGCCGAAGTCGACCACCAGCACGCGCCGCCGGGCCGACAGCCCCAGCCCGTAGCCCGCCGCCGCCGCCACCGGCTCGTCCACGAACTTCAGGTTCTTCAGGCCCAGGCTGCGAGCGATGGCGCTCAGCTCGGCCCGGTAGGACTCGTAGGCGTCCACCGGCACGGTCATGGCGATGCCCTTGAGGCGCTCGCCGGTCTCGGCCTTGACCGCCACCAGCACCTCCCGAAGGAAGATGCGGGCGATCTCCCGGGCGCTCACCGTGTCCTTGCCCATGCGCGCCATGGTCCGCAGCGGGTCCCGGCCTAGCCAGTGCTTGAAGCCCGTGGCGAACTCGGGGTGGATCGTGGTGGCGTTCTTCTCCAGGGCCGGGCGGCCCACGAGGCCCCAGTTCCCCCAGAACACGCGCTTGCGCAGCCAGGTTCGGCGCCCCATCTGGGCCATCAGCCCCTCGACGGGGGTGATGTGCACCGCGCTGGGCACCGCGTTGGGCGCCTCCAGCGGGTCCTCAGCGTCGGGCTTGCGGCAGAGGGTCGGCAGCCGCGCCACGCGGGGACGCCCGCTGGTCGCATCCCACCGCGCCACCAACGAGTTGGTGGTCCCGAGATCCAGAGCCCACTCCACTGGCAATCACCTCTGCGGGTACGCGCCCGAGTTTAGACGGATTGCCCTAATCACGCTCGTCGCTGTCGGCGAGGGTGACGGCGCCGTCGCGGCCGCTGGCTGCCTCGTCGGTAAGCGACACCGCGCCGCCGCCGTCCTCGCTGGCGCTCAGGGAGAGCGCCCCTGGCTCGGCGTTGACCAGCCGCGACTGGATGGCGTCGACGGCGTCTGCGGCGGCGCGGCGGACCACCCCGCTGCTGAGCCAGCGCGCGCTGAGCACCTTGAGGGGCGCCACCGATCGGATCGTGCCCCGCGCACCGAGCGCCTCCAGCAGCTGCACCTGCTCCCCATCGGGCAAGAAGCCGACCCCGACCGCCAGCCGCTCCTCCAGCGCCTCCGGGAGCGGGGCGCGCGCGCGCAGCGCCAGCCCCGCGGCGGCGGCCACCAGCGCCGCGTCGCCGCGCTCCTCGTCCAGCGTCGACAGGTCCATCGACGCGAGCAGGGCCTCGCCCAGCGCGGCGCACTCGTGGCCCTCTCCGATGAACTGGGCGGCCTTGACCGCCCGCACCCGCAGCGGCACCGGCAGCCCCTCGTCCGCCGCCACCGGGGCCACCCAGTCCCACCGCACGCTGAGCCCCACCTCGGCGGCCAGCACCTTCAGCGACGGCGGATCCGTGTCGCTCACCCGCGCGGCGGCCAGGCGGCGCATGCCCTGGCCGGAGCGGCGATCGGACAGGACGGCGGCCAGCGCCTCCCGGCGCGGCCCGGGCTCCTCCTCATCCAGGCGCGCCAGCAGCTGAGCGACGCAGCGGGCGTGCTCCCCCGTGCACGCGGCCATCGCCACGATCGTGTCCACCGTCCCCGCGAACACCTGCCGCTTCGGCATCAGCGGCATCTCCAGCATGAGCTGCTCGTCGGCGCACTGGAGCGACGCCGCCGGGCCGAGCCCGCGCAGGCGCTCGCGGGCCTCCAGGCTGAGCGCGCTCAGCGCCACCACGGGATCCCCGCTGACGCGGAACATGTCATCGAAGGCGGCGTCGCCCGTCAGGGGTCGATCGGAGCTGTCGTCGAGGCGCCGCGGGTCGAGCCGCCACTCGGAGGCGGCGCAGG
>Ga0316204_10009803_pt1 | contig 12616 bp, 14 predicted proteins | sample 6monrhotite_MG_2_FD_205661 | JGI IMG/M metagenome (GOLD analysis project Ga0316204, IMG submission 205661) | Microbial mat bacterial communities from mineral coupon in-situ incubated in ocean water Damariscotta River, Maine, United States -... | ecosystem: Environmental > Aquatic > Marine >...
AAAAGTTATGACAAAACAGCATTTTCAAAAATACAAAAAAGTATTTTCGATAAAAGAACGAATAGCGAATTTCATTTAGTTTCAGAAAAAATTATAAAACAACCTAACGAACTGACCCCACGTGATATTAGAGAAATGTATAAAAATAGATTTGATTTTCTTGAAAAAATACTAGAAAAAGATCCAACTTTTAAGGACAGAGTATTACTACATTTAAAAGAAAATGAAGTAGCACAAGCTACTCTCTTTGGAGGGACAGGGCTTGTTGTTATGGGGATCGTCTTGGATTCCGTTGCAGATAAATAAGCAAAGAGTTTATGACTATTTATTCTTATTCCTCTTTTATAAATTTCTAACAACCACCATCTGCTGAAGCTGATTTAACTCTTTTCAAAATTACTCTCTTTCTTTTTATTAAAGGCATTTTTAAATCACCTTTTCCTTGAAGATAATTTGATATCGCTCGAATGTATTTATATTTTGAAAAAGTGACTTCAGAATCAGTATCCTTTGGAATAATTGGATTTAATATTTTATTTTTCCAAGCATTAATTCCACCATCGATAATAAATGAATCATACCCTTTATTACTCAAAAATATTGATACTTTTTTCATGTTCTCTTCTTTATTTCCTATAATTAAAATGAATTTTCCTTTCTCAAGATTTTTATATTTAGATGCAATACTTTCAATTGGCATCGATAAACTTCCTTGTATCTCGATGCCTGCATGTGCCTTTTCTTTTCTTATGTCAATTAAGGTGTAGTCTAATTTATTTTCAATAATTCGTTCAGCAAGACTTATTGCCGATATTTTTATTACTTGTTTATTTTTTGTTATCATAGAGTCAATGCTAACTTCTTTCTTTTGTCCTAGAGTAAGCATTAATACTCCTAGAAGTAGAAGAATGATTGATAAGTATATTTTGTGTCCCATTTGCTTACTCCTGTGTATTATTTCTTTTTTCTACATATTCTGAAAATGCAAACAATAGTAGTGCTATTATAACTATAATAAAACCGACCACTCCTGCTTTAATATCAAAATATTCGGGAATTGTTGTCCGCTTGCCTACTAATGATCCTGTCCACCATTTATAAATGTAAGGAATTATCTCAGCTGTTATTGCCATTCCAACAAGAGCACCAAGTATATTAAAGAGCGCATCAACTTTTAGAGTAACAAGTCCAACAAGACCTGTTCCAGGGCAATAGCCACCTATAACAAAACCGACTCCCATTATTAAGCCACCAATTATTCCTGGCCAAATATAAGTTGGATTGATCCATATATTATCTAAATTTAGCAAATTAAAGTGACTTAAAAAAATTATTCCTATCATTGCAACAATTATCGCACTAAACATTACTTTAATTACAACCATATCTTTGAAATAAAAGCATCTTGCTAGTTTATTAGAATTTCCAAATCCTCCCTGTTCTAGAAAGAAACCAAATCCTAATCCTAATACAAAAGCTATCGCATAATTTGTATATACACTTAATTCTAAACTTGAAACTAATGGTCCACTCATCTTATTCTCCTAACTCTTATAACCAATTTTTTCGAACAAAAAATGCAAATGCATATGCACCAATAAAGATACATAACATAGTTATCCAACTTCCTAGAGACAAAGTTGCTCCTCCAGAAAGAGCTATTCCAGAAGTACATCCTCTTGCTATCCTTGCTCCCGCACCAAAAAGTGCACCACCGCCAAATGCTAAATAGAGTCTTTTTTTGTTTGTTATTTTAGGGCCACGATTTGTTTCGACTTTCATTCGACCACTCATTACACCTGATAAAATACCACCGATCAATACACCTAATACTTCAAATACAAGCCAAGCATCAAGGGGATTTTTTTCATTTGCTCCATACTTTGCTAGATAAATGTTAGAGTCCACATGAGATTGCGAGATTATTTTCTCTGTTGCAACAACTGATCTCATCATAGCCCCTGATGCACCAAGCCCCGAACCCGAAATATAAAAAGCAGCAAGGAGAACTAATCCTAGTCCTATTCCTGCAATATAAGGTTTCATATAATTTTCTTTTGTAAATAAGTTAAACATCATATCTTTTCCTTTTACCTAACAACCCAAGTTGAAATTTGTCCTGCTGATACCATTATGAATCTAAATATTAAACCACCAAACAAAACGAGTAAGGCAGGAATTGCTTTAGGTACAACCTTTCCTTTTAATTCAATAAACTCAAGAATCAACGGCGTAAAAAGTCCAAGCCCTACGAAAAGAACCCAAAATTTGGTTGTCATCTGACCACCCAATATCAAATGAATTGAGTCATGATAAATTTTTGCTCCCGAGAGCATCGAAATTATATACAAACCAATTAAAACAATTTCTAAAATAATAACACCAAAATCAATCTTAGAAATTATGTGATGTTCGCTTGAGTCTTTTGTAAATAATAAAACAAAAGCAAGTCCTGTGGATAATCCTGATACTAAAAAGATAGGGCCAATTAATGATGAATTCCAAAATGGTCGAGCGACATAGGCTGATAGAAGTATTCCTGTATAAACGCCTAAAGAGGTCGCAATAGGTAATGAAAAATAAGAAATTAATTTAATTTTCTCTTCACTGAATTTAATGATGATCTCTATTAAAGGAATATTTTTTATTAGTTTATATATTTGAGGCCATCCCTCTCTTATTGTAGCCAGTGTCAATAAAATACTTGCAGGATAAAATAACATTAGTATCCAAGAACCCCATGACATTGGACTTGTTATCTGAAATGTCGTATAAAATCTAAAGACATGTAGCTTATATTCCAGATCCATAAATAATGCGAGCATTCCAATGGATAACGATATTGGAGCAAATAGCGCTAATTTATTGTATGAGTAAGGAAGTTGTTTTTTCTTGTCGTATACAATAGCCATCGCAGCCACTAATAGAATTCCAGCTGCTAAACCTCCAAGAAATAGGTAGACAGGAACTTCCCATCCCCATATATGAAGTTGAGGATCAATGAGATGATTATTTTTATTAGTTGTAACAAGAATTTCTTTAAGATTCATTTATTCCTCTTTTAATAATTTTTATAATAAATAATAAACCATTGCTTTTGTTCCAGCTTCTGGTGTCAAGACTTTCCATTTCCTAGATCTTAAAAGCCTGGAGACTTTACTAAAGGGATTATTTAAGTTTCCAAAATGCATACAGTGAGTTGGACAAGTTGAAACGCAGGCAGGTTTTAAACCTTGCTCGAGTCTATGGTCACAAAAAGTACATTTGCTGACGTATCCTTCTGGATGAACGAAACGTGCATCATAGGGGCAAGCAGCTATACAAGCCTTACAACCTGTACATAGATCATGGTGAACCAAAGTTATATTTGTATTTTCTTTAATATGACTTGCTCCAGTAGGACAAGCATACACGCAAGGAGGATTTTCACAATGATTACATCTTTCACTTCGTATTTCCATATTTAAGTCAGGAAATGAACCGTTCGTTTCTTCTACAACCCAATCTCGATGAAAGCCTTCGGGGACTTTGTTTTCTACTTTACAAGCAACAACACAATCACCACAGCCTACACAAGATCTCGTATCTATTACCATTGCATAACGTTTTTTTAACATACTTCAATCCTTTAAATCTCAAAAGTTACAAAATTAGTTCTAAAACTAGTTGCTCCCATAATAGGATCCTCTATAACATTGGTGCATAATTGTTGATCATCAGCACCTTTTTCATTGGCTCTACTTAAATGTTTGGATCGATGTCCAAAACCATGAACCATATATACAGCGTCTGTTCTAATTCTCTCTGTTGCAAAAACTTTAATGGTATTACTTATTATATTATCTTGATTTTTAAGTTTTATATATTGACCACTTTTTAATCCCCATGATTTTGCAACATCATTATGCATCCAAATACTATTCTCAGACATTATTTGATTTGAGATAGGATTATTTATCGTTTTTCCAAAAGTATGAGCGGGGGCTCTCCCATATATAAGTCTGTAATATCCATCTTTTGGTTGCTCTGGCATAGTGAATTTTGGTAATGGATCAAAACCGGCATTTTCTAAAGCTTTAGAGTAAAGTTCAACTTTTTTACTAGGTGTTTTAAAAACCTTTTTTTCGCCGGGTTGAAAGTAAACTGGATTTAAATTTGGAACTTCAATAAGTCCTACTTTTTCAATTTCACTCAAAGAACTTCCAATTGTTTTTAGTCTATAATTTAAATATTCTTTTATATCTTTCCACGGAAAATACTCTTCAAGGTCCATATATTTTGCTAAGTTTTTAGCTATCCACCATGCTGGTTTCGAATCCCATTTTGGTTCAAAAGCCGGTGCTCGTACAGCTACTTGACATTTTTTGCCTGCAGTAATTCTAAGTTCATCGTATCTCTCAACGTAAGTACACTCTGGTAAAATAACATCTGCCCAACCTGTAATTTCTGCAGGCATAGTATCAATTACAACTAGTAAATCGAGTTTTTCTATCGCTTTGATTGTTTTTTCTTGTTCAGGTAACGATTGAATAAGATTTGTTGCATAAACAAACCAAGATTTAAAATGTCCATCAATTGTTAAATCTCTGATACTTGAAGATGGGGGAGTTGAAGCAAATGGAAATTTACCTTTAACTAAATCGTACCAGTCATATTTTGGCTTAGGAAATTTTTTGTGTGGATATTTTCCAACTTTGGCTTTAGAGAAAAAGAACATTCCTCCTTTTTCTCCCCAATTACCAAGAAGGGCATTTAATATAGCAATAGATCTCATCCTCTGAGTATCATCACCATACCAAGCAACATGCCGAGAAGGATGTACACATGTTGCAGGAGCATTCTTTGCCATTTCACGTGCTGTCTTGCGTATGATATCAGGTTTTATGTTTGTTATAGGATATGCCCATTCAGGAGTATTATTTTTTACATGTTTTTTTAACTCTTCAAATCCTATAGTACTTTCTTTTACAAATTTTTTATCAAATATTTTTTCTTCTATTAGTACATTTATCCAAGCTAATACTAGAGCCATATCGGTTCCAGGCTTTAAAGGTAGCCAATATTTTGACTTTGATGCTGCTACAGAAAATCTAGGATCCACAGTAATTATTGTTGCATGGTTATCAATGGCTTTAGCAAAACCTTGGACTTGTGAATTGTGTAGATTTTCACCAAGATGCGCTCCCATTAATACAATACATTTACTGTGCTCAAGATCTGTTCTTTCAGGAGACCCCATTCCTTCTCCAAACGTTAATTTAAAAGCTTCTGCCCGAGCGCCCCTACATTGAGCATAAGAAGGATGAGTCATCATATGTGTTCCATAACCTTCAAGAAGTGTTTTAAAAAATCCACCACCAATTCCATGTTTAAATAATGCTACTTTTTCTGGGCCATATTCTTTTTTTATTTTATTCGTTTTATCGGCAATAAACTTAAACGCTTCTTCCCAAGAGACTTCTTTAAATTTTTGTTCTCCTTTTTTACCAATTCTTATCATTGGCTTTTTTAATCGATCTTCGTCTATATAGGAACCGAGTCCTGCACTCCCTCTTGTACATAATCTACCAAAACAATGTATATCTTTTTCATGTCCTGTTACCTTCCATGGATTGCCTTCAGTATCTTTTGTAACCCAGCCGGCACATTTCCAAAAACACATTTCACAAAATGTTGGAGTTTTTTCACCTTCACCAATTATTTTTGAATTATTCTGTAGCTTATTTATTCCTATTTCAGATATGTTGTTTTTAGTTTTAGCCATAAGCACAGGAGCTGTGCCAGCTAATGCAGATGATATTACAATAAAGTCTCTTCTATTTAATTGTGCCACAAGTATTCTCCTAAACTTTTATTATTCATTATGACAATATGCTAATATATCAACATAGGTATATACTAGCAGAAAACATTAATGATAATATGATCTATATCAGGGTTCTATGTGATATTTTATTTAAAACAATTTTTAGGCATTTTCTTTAATGAACGATTAAAATTATTAAATATGTTTGTTTCTGATGGTCTGTGACATTTTAAACATCTTCCTACATTTAAAATTGCTTTTTGTTCGTAAATATTAAATGATCTTGTATTATCACGTGTTGTATTAACATTATTACTTTTCACTAAAAATGGAATCCAGCTATCTGCAGGTAAGTTGTCAATACTATTACTAAAATAGGGGATGAACTTCCAAGACTTTGGACTGGGACCTTTAAAATCTATTTCACCTCTTCCATAACCCAAAGCATTTGGGTTTTGATGACAAGATTTACACGATCTTGATTGTTTTTGTGTGGTATGAGGAGAAATTGGTGAAAATAGGCGATGGAAGTTACTGTCATTTATTAGGTCGTCAATTTTTGAATTATTTAGATTTTTCTTTTTGGTCGATAAAGTCATAATCATTCCAGGAACAAAAGTTTTTATGATTTCTTTATTATTTATTCTTTGTATCCCTAAGCTTGGTAAATCACTTAAAAATGTACCTGAGTACTCATTCCATTTTCCCTCCGAATCAAGCTGGGTATGACAACTTACACATTGAGGAGCCCAAGTTGAATGACAAGAGTTACAATTTAAACGTTGATGATTCATTTTATTTCGTAAGCAATTAGTAGATATCTTGTTTAATTTAAATATTCTTTTATCTATTTTTAACCTTTGTTCATAATTACCATCTAGGTTTTTAAATATATTACTAAAAGGTTTTTGTGATTTGCTCGAAAGTACATATTTAATCTTATTTTTGTTAATTATTTTTCTAGAATTAACAATTTTTTTTGTTTGTTTATCTAGTTTGTTAAATGAAATAGATTTTGGTTCTTTTGTTAAATGGCAATCGATACACTTTACTTCAACTTGCTGTTCTTGATGATTATATTTTTTTCCATCTCCCATAATTCCTCTTGCTGTATGGCAATCTATACATAAAAAACCTTTTGAATGATGAATATCTTCCTGTTTTCTTATAAAAGTTCTTCCATCTTCAAGTTTTCGATATTTTTTCATTGGATCTTTTGATACTTCATTGTGTTCATGCCATCCTTCAAAATTAGTACTAATCCGAGACGATCTTGAATGACATCCAAAACAATTATGATTTTTAACCTGTATGGTAAGTTTTGGGTGTCCCTTATCAAAAGATGATTCATCTAAGTGGCAAGCTAAGCATCCTCCTCCTCTTGAGAGTTGTGTGATTTTACCAAACTTATTTTTAGGTGTACCTAAATGACATTTTGTACACAATTGTTTTAAATGTGAGTCTGCGTGATCGTTTTTAAGATCTTTTACAGTTAATTGACTATTAAATGTTTTACTTTTTCCAAATATATAATGATTGACTCCTATCATTCCACTTGCTCTGGCCATAAGAGAATTTGTTACATTTGAAGTTGTTTTATCGTGGCATTTTGCACAAGTCATTTGTACGTCAGCAAGGTTACCTGGGATTTTTATCATATTCTTATGCGCTTTTTGTTTTGAAAGAGTTTCTTTGTCGTCTCCCCTATGGCATCCAGAGCAGGTTACCTTTTTCAAATGGTCATATTTATTTTTCGAAAAAAGTTTGTTTTCATTAAGCTTATTATTAAAATGACAGCTAAGGCATGCTGATTTAAATTCAAAAGAGTCATTTCTTATAGATTGATTTTTCTTAGTATCTGTAGAATGTGTTAAGTATTGTAGTAAAAATAATATTAAACAAAAGGTAGTTAAAATGAGAATTAATTCTTTAACCGTTAAGGGCCCAAGTCTTTTCATTTTAAATTTATACCATATAATAAATCATTCTTAAAAAAATAAAGGAATTTATGTTCTTAGGTAATCCAGTTGGCGAAAGAGATTTACTAATTGTAGGTAAAAATTTAAATAGTTTTATATATTCATTAATTCTAAATGATCATTGTCAGTGTATACACTTATGTAATAATTATAATTCCATAGATAAATCAAATAAAATATTTAAAGAATTTGATGATCAAAAAATTGAACTTATTGAGTCAGAGATATCGAAATTAAAACCTATAGAAAATGGTTATTTTGTTGAATTTAATAATAATTTTAAAATAAATACTTCATCAATTATATTTTGTAATAAAATTACCTTAACTGATGTCTTGCCTGTAAATGTCAATTATTTTTCACTGAAAATAGAAAATATTGTAGAAAATGACAAATTCGAAAATAAAATATTCTTAGACAGTAGTAGTGAACTTGAAATCTCTGATATTGTAAGAAGTGGAAAATGGAAAAAAACAATATCAATTAAGTTTTTTACTTATTTAAAAGATTTATTATCTATGTAATATATTAAATAATTTGTTTTATTATTTTTTCACAATGAATATATGTTGAATCTAATATTTTAATATTCGAAATATTTCCTGGAACAATCATTTGAATTTCAGTACAACCTAAAATGATCCCCTCTGCCCCTTTTTGTTTTAGTTTTTCAATAATTTCTAAAAATATCAATTTAGAGTTTTCTTTGATTTGACCTAAACAAAGTTCTTTATAAATAATCATATGAATTAATTTTCTTTCTTCTAGGGAAGGTATAATTACTTTAGTATTATAGTTTTTATGAAGTTTGGTTTTATAAAAATCCTCCTCCATGGTAAATCTTGTACCAAGTAAACCTACGGTATTGATTTTACATTCAACAATTTTCTCTCCAACTGCATCAGCTATATGGATTAAAGGAATGTGAATATTTCTTTGAATCGGATCCGCAAGTTTATGCATAGTATTTGTAGCAATTGCTATAAAGTCTGCACCTGCTTTTTCTAAAGATTTAGCAGCCTTTACTAGGACTTGTTCTGCTAAGTCCCACTGACCTAGTTTTTGATATTGTTCAATTTCTTGAAAGTTAACAGAGAAAATTATAATTTCTGCCGAGTTGAGATCTCCAAGCTTTTTGTTTATTTCTTTATTTATAATTTTATAATATGTGAGAGTTGATTCCCAACTCATGCCACCTATAATTCCAATTTTTTTCATTTTTCTCAACATATTGTATATTTAATTGCTATAATGTTAGCATAAATATTTGAGGTATGTATGAAATATAATGAAAACTTAAAAGAGTTGTTAGAATTTGAAAATGAAAAACTTAAAGTGGGATTAACTAATATACAGTCTACGATAGCGCAAACAGTAGATTTAAATAACAATTCTATCGAAGGATTTGAAACAATTGAAAAAGAATTCGGAGAGTTGGTTCGTAATTCAAATGACGTAACGACTAAAGTAAATGAACTTAATAAAGAACTACAAAATTCAAAAGAGACTGTTTCATCTATGGCCACTTTAGTTGCAAATATTACCGATTTTCTTGGAATTATTGTTAATATTTCAAATCAAACAAATCTTTTAGCATTAAATGCAACAATAGAAGCGGCTAGAGCAGGCGAGGCTGGAAAAGGATTTGCTGTTGTCGCTAATGAAGTAAAAGAGCTTTCAAAGCAAACCAAACAAGCAGCAGAAGATATTACGAGAGCTGTTGATGATATAAATAATAAATCTACGGAAGTTACTGGAGCTATTGAAAATTCTTCTTCGCTTTGTGAAAACGTCAACGATGTTTTAGCATCATTTTCAAATCGCTTAACTAATACTTACGAATCTAATAATAAGTCGGTAAAAAGTGTGCTTGAATCAAATGACAAAGTTTTTATGAGTTTAGCCAAACTCGACCATGTTGTGTGGAAAGTTAATACCTATTTATCAATATTAAAAGAAAAAGAAACATTTAAGTTTGTTGATTCAAGTAATTGCAGATTAGGAAAATGGTATAACGAAGGCAAAGGAAAACAAAACTTTGCACATTTATCTGCTTATGAATCATTAGAAAACCCACACTCCGTAGTTCATAATGGAACAAAACATATTTTTGAATTATTGAACGACTCTACCGATACGTCTAATCTTATGAACGCTGTTAAAGAAATGGAAACAGGAAGTGATAAAGTCTTTAGTATTCTAGATGAAATGCTAAAAGAAAAATATCCTTAGACTTATTTATTTTCTAAAGGGCAATATTCGAAATTATAAAACTCTCGCATGAGCAGTCCTTGGTTTTATGTTGGGAGATAAGGGCCATAATTAAAAACAATCTGTTTGGGCTGCAGAATTTACAGGACAAGCATATAAAACTAAAAGATCTTAGGTGACAAAAAATTTAACAGTAATAAAACATATTACACAACAGATTCAGCAGCACACAATATAGGTGGATTACTTGGTTACTATGCCTCTCAAGGGAAAACCTTGGATGATTTTTTGAAAGTATATTGAAAATGCTTAAAAACAAGAACAAGTATTTGATATTATATAATTTAGCTATCATCCACCATTTTCGTTAGGTCTTTTTCAAGCGCCTTTTTTTTGCCTTGAATTCGTTGACAACATTCTAAACACTTATGAAATCAATATTTTGATATCTAGTGTTTGAACCACGCTTCGACTGAACAAAAGCATTCAATGTGACTCGAAATGACTAGAGTTGGCTATTCGTAGCCAAAACTCTGGCCACGAGGGATAGCCTCCCTTGTGTATCTAGTTATAGGGATAGCTTGTGGATAGTTAACCTTCTTAAATTAAAAAGAAAAAGAGTGTGGCGTAACGCTGGTTTGCGAAGGCTAGCTCTTTTAATTTTTTATGTTCAATAGGAGATAATAAATGGCAACAAACAATAAAAAAAAGTTCGAGAAAAAGATAATTTCGTTAGATCAACTTGCTTTAAAAGAAATAAGACGGGAGCTTAATTTAACTCTTAAGGAAGCTAGAAAAAAGATTGGTATAATCAAAAAAGGTTACACGGTTCATTAAAATATTTATCTCCACTGAAGTTTAAAGAAAGATATATAGATGGAAATGCTAGTGAAATTAAATTTTGTGCTTAGGTGAGAATGTGTCCAACTTTAGGGGGTTGACAGGGTTTTTTTCCTTAACAAACCGGCTAGCTTGTTTATGAAGTTATGATGCAATCTTTGGTTTAACATTTACCTGGGTTGAAAACCCTAATGTATCTAAAAGGCTTACTATTCGATCGATAGTGAAACGATTTAAACTCAAAGAGCGAAGCCTCGACAAGTCGGACTTATGAAGACCGGTTACACGTATAACCTCTTCTGTAGTCATTTTAGAAACAGCCTTTAAAAATGCACTAACAAGACTTAATTTTAAAATCTCTTTCTCGTCTTTTATCTCTACAGACTCTTTTAGTTTTTCAATATCTACTTCATAAGGATTCATAAATCACCTCACACTCTATGGAGCGTTATTACTCCAATCGTTACTGGCCTATCACTACAAATACAAAAGACCGTTTTAAAACTTTTGTTTTTATATTCTCCACTTCTAACAAAATAAGAACACATTTCATCACCAAAAGACTTTTCATCAGAAGGAGCAAGGTTAAGATTACCAACTAGTTTGGTAAATATTTTCATAACCTCTTTGCCTGTATATTCTGACCTGCCATTTTTATTAACGTGATCAATGTCAATTTCTAAAAAATCAAACTTTTGAAAATTGAATTCAATTTCAACCTTAATAATCTCTAATTTTTCTGGTCTTAATATCAGTTTTACCTCCAGCAACGGTAGTATAACACGGTGTTGGCAAATTTGCCAACGCTGTGTTGATAGTACAGGAAAACACAACAAGATATTGAAATCATGAGGTTTGTTAATTGATCATCTTTCACAGAGAATATTTAGTCAGGAGCTCATGTTAAATAATAGAAAAAATCACTACATTATATTTTCAAAATGATTCTTATTAAATATATATTAAGTGAAAAGAAAAATGTTTCCGATACACTTTAAATCATAATCTAAAAGGAGATTTATGAAATTAATAATAATTGTTTTTACTTTATGGAGTATTCAAATATTGGCCAACGAATATCAATCAAAGCTTGCTCGAATTAAAAATGGAAAAGAGTTTGCCCCAGAACCATATAAACCTGCCAAACAACGTATGGATAATTATAATAGTAGTGAAAAAGATTATGATTTTTTTACCAAAGCAGGAGTTACTAAACCATTCAATATCGTTAGATGTGATCTTTCCGATATTCACGCCTCAGGTCCTCTTAAATACAAAAATGATAGAAGAAAAAAAATAAGTCAAAAATGTACATCTGAAGATAGTAATGATGTTGCTTTAAAAATAAAAAAATATTTTGTAAAACAAAAATGGGAGGTACTTTATCGCAAAGACTTCACTTACGATAAACTCGATCATCATAATTTTTTTGTAACAAAAAACTCTAAATCTTATGAAATAAAAGTTCATAAAAGAAAATATCCATGGGTTATTTTTAATGCTGGTGTTAAGCAACCCAGTGATTTGATTTACTACAGTGTTGTTACATTTCTATATGGAGGAATAAATATTGACAAAATAAAAGAAGATTCTGGATATAAAAAATTGAGCTCGAATTATTCCGTTCAGCTAGATGAATCAGTGAACAAAGTATATTCAATTGAACCGGCAGACCCATAATTAAATAATAAAAGTAGTATGTCCACATTTGTTATATTGGCTACAGAAAGATATTGAAATAACTTGCACGTCAAAATCAAAAACATTTGTTTTAAGAATT
>Ga0316204_10009804_pt1 | contig 12615 bp, 9 predicted proteins | sample 6monrhotite_MG_2_FD_205661 | JGI IMG/M metagenome (GOLD analysis project Ga0316204, IMG submission 205661) | Microbial mat bacterial communities from mineral coupon in-situ incubated in ocean water Damariscotta River, Maine, United States -... | ecosystem: Environmental > Aquatic > Marine >...
TATCTGTACCAGTGGAACAGATCAGCTTGCAAGCGATCTTAAACGTCTTAGTGGCAAAATAATAAAAGGCCGCCCCGTCTCTATTCGTTCGCTAAAATTTGTACGCTCTATAAACGACTGTCATGTACTTTACATAGCAACTTCTGAGAAAAGACGTTATCAGAACGTTATCAGGGAAATACGCCATAAGCCTGTTTTAACTATTAGCGAAATAAAGCACTTTACTCAGTCAGGTGGTGTGATTGGCCTGTTTCGTGAGAAGGGGCAAACACGGTTTATGATAGATCTGGACAATGTACGAAACACAGGTCTCGTGCTTAGCTCACGTTTATTAAATATTGCAGTAGTTGTGGGCGACAAGGAACTACCATGATGTTTCGCAACGCCAGCATCAAACAGAAGTTAGAAGCAATTATGCTATTAACCTCTGCAGCGGTATTGCTACCCAGCTTAATTTTATTTATGGCCATTGAAATTATTTCCGCACGCGATGATGGTGTTATAAGACTACAGGCACTGGCAAGTGTGCTTGGTGCCAACAGTAACGCAGCAATCGCCTTTGGTGACCTGCAAGCAGCCACCGAAGTATTATCAACTCTGTCATCTCAGAGCGATGTAACCTGGGCAGGTATCATTCAGCGCAATGGCAATTTGTTCACAGAGTACACATCGCAAAAACACGGCATAAGCAACAGTGAAAATTTTTTACAGGCGGCACTAGAATCACTAATGGGTAATATCGAAGTTAGTGAACCGATTGTTTTTGACAGCGAAGAGGTGGGTTATCTGGTAATCGTAGGTGACATGAGCCGGGTGTATACCATTTTAATTCAGCAGTTTTCTCTCGCAATTTTTATTTTCATTATCTCTATGCTGGTTGCACTATTATTGTCAAGCAGGCTTCAGCGTGTCGTCTCAGTTCCGGTTCAGCGATTACTTGGAACCATAGAAGAAATTGCAACACGAAGGGACTTCAGTTGTCGGGCTGAGAAAATCAGTAACGATGAACTAGGAACACTGGTCGGCGCATTTAACGTTATGCTGGAACAAATCCAGGATTATGATCATGAGCTTTCCTCGTATCGAGAAGACCTTGAACAACTGGTAGTAAACCGCACTCAGGAACTCCAGTCGGCAAAGCAACAGGCTGAGTCAGCAAGTAAAGCAAAAAGCCTTTTTCTTGCCAGTATGAGCCACGAAATACGCACACCCATGAATGGCGTTTTAGGCATGATTCAGGTATTACGGGGAACTCAACTTGATGATGAGCAAAAACATTATGTTGAAACCCTGGACAGCTCAAGCAAAAGTCTATTACTACTTATCGATGATTTATTAGATCTATCAAAAATTGAGTCAGGTAAACTATTACTTGATATAGAGCCTTTTAAGACATTTAGCTGGATTACAGATATACAGAATATTGCTGAACCCCTGTTTGAAAATAAAGACATTATATTTATTACCGAGATAAGCAACGATATACCCGACTACCTTGAAGGTGATGCAACTCGCCTGCTACAAATTGCCGTTAATCTTATAAGCAACGCCGCCAAGTATACCAATACAGGCGAAGTAAAATTAATGATTGGCGGCCAGCACATTTCACAAAATGAATTTAAGCTGGAAATATCTATTAAAGATACAGGCATTGGCATTGAAGATGACAAACTGAGACTTATTTTTGAAGCTTTTCATCAGATTGATTCAGACAGCATTACAAATAAAGGCGTAGGGCTAGGCCTTGCAATATGTAAACGGCTTACCGATATTATGCATGGAAACATGGAGGTTTTTTCGAAACGTGGAAATGGCAGCTGCTTCACATTTAAAGTAAAACTTACAATCCCTGAGCAAAGCTCACTAAGTATAAATACTGAAAAGCAACTGACAATAAACCACAGTCTTTCTATATTACTGGTAGATGATGACGTGATTAATCGATTTGCCGCACGCACATTACTCGAACAGGCAGGTCAGAAAGTCGTAGAAGCACAAAACGGGAAAATTGCAGTAGATAAAGCAAAACAAGAGCGCTTTGACGTTATTTTGATGGATGTTCAAATGCCTGTTTTAGATGGTATAGCTGCAACTCGTATTATTCGAGAAAATGATAACAATGGAAAAGACATTCCAATTATTGGACTCACTGCAAGTGTAATGAATGATGAAAAAAAACGTTATATAGAAGCAGGAATGAGTGCGGTTGTTGAAAAACCTATTTTAATAGATAAATTATTACTTACCATACAGAAACTTTTATAAACAGATTAAAATCTAAAATTAAGAAAAAAGCCTGAAAAAATAATTACCAGCAGTAACACATTGCTCTGCATAGTTAGAATGTAATCGATAAAACGCCCAGAATTGAAAGCTAATCATAACATTGCTTTTTTCAATTAATAAATTAAACTCATACTTTATGGATGAAAACATACTCAAGCAGCGAGCCAGAGCATTTGACTACCTCTTTGATGCGATTGTGGTTACTGACCTGGAAGGAAAAATCATAGACTGGAACAAAGGCTCAGAAACTCTGTATGGCTATAGCCGTGAAGAGGTAATCGGGCAAAGCGTGAGTATACTCCATGTACCAGAAGACATAGAGCATGTAACCGCAGAAGTAATCTCCAGTGTACAAAAATTCGGAAAATGGTCTGGGGAAGTCAGAAGTTTACACAAAGATGGCCATATAGGCTGGATTGAGTCCATCTGTGTGCCTATTTTTGATGATGATAATAAAATGACTGGTGCGTTAGGCATTAATCGCGATATTAGCGCACGCAAAAATGAGGCTGAGCATCTCAACCACCTGGCTCACTACGACCCGCTAACAGATATCCCTAATCGTCACCTGCTGCTTGATCGCATTGCGCATTTAAGTGCACAGTCAGATCGAAATAAAGCTGCATTTGCCTTACTCTACATTGACCTGGACAAGTTCAAGGACATCAATGACACACATGGGCATTTAATAGGTGACCATATTCTCAAAGACACTGCTCAACGCCTGTCTCAGTGTATTCGTCAATCAGATACTATTGCTAGAATTGGAGGTGATGAGTTTGTTATTTTGCTGGAAGGCATTATAACTAGAGAAAACATATCAATGATGGCTCAAAAATTTATTGAACAATTTAATCAGCCGTTTGAAGAGAATAACAAGTTATTTAATCTCAGTTGCAGCATCGGTATTGCCACTTACCCGCAAGATGGTTTAGAAGCTGAGACACTACTTATCGCTGCAGATAAGGCCATGTACAAAGCAAAACAAAAAGGCCGAGGCTGTTATGAATTTTTCTCAATGATTGAGCCAGGTTGATACCTGTTAGATATCTACTATCTTTTCATGCAACGCTATATCATGTACGCCAACTCACATATGTAACAAACACTTTGCCAAAGAGACACGGAGCTCTCAGAGAAAAGCGCTTAATATTTCTGAGCAAGTACTTGTTCAATTTTTCAGTATTTTATAATAAACACCTCATTGTGTTTGAGAGTGATATAAAATCAATCAAAACTCTGCGCTCTCTGCGCCTCTGTGGCATTACTCTAATACATGACTGATATTATCAGCATATTAGTTATTATAACAAACCACTTCTTCCTCAAAAAACTGTAATACCACACAGTCTATTGGTAATTTTTCTTTATATTTTTCTTCAATACATTGGTGAATTTTAGTTTTCAAACCCTCTAAAGAACCTGCTTCCACTTGCATATCATCACCCAGAGCCTGTGCTTTATATTGTGTGCGTTGATGATTATGCTTAACGACAAAGATCTGTTTATTATAAATAGGCCAGGAAGCATGATCATAAACAAAACGCCAATGATATGCTGCACCTATAATGACAAAGACATGAAAAATATCATGCGCTTCAAATACTGATTCTACAGGGTTAGGCCAACGTAAAAACTCCAGTACTGCTCCGATACTATATGCGATTCCGCCATAAAATATATATAGAGCCTCGGCTTTATCATACTCACTCACCACAAAGTACGCCGTCACTAAACCTATCCAGCCCAGGCTCAGGTAAAACGTCAAACTAAGCCACTCAGGCATAGTGGAGAAAAAAACCACCGTTAAGGTGACGCCAGGAATTGTAATAAGCCATACCAGCAACAATACTCCCCAACGTTTGGGCCCCCTGAACATCAGAGTGTGAATGGGAACAAATGTACCCGCAATCAGTATCCAGATTGCAGCATGATCAAGTATCTGCAATACTTCCCTGCCAGCGGTATTGTAGGGTAACAAATGAAAAACACCGCTCATTGAAAACAAAAACAATAATGAGAACGTGTATAAAACTAAAGACGCAACACGAAGCTTACTGCCCCTGCCTTTAAAAACCAGATAAAAACCGGCAACCGTAAATCCCAGTGCGGCTAATAAATGCAGCCAGGCACTTACAGGGTCATGAAGCCCTAGAAAAGTAATTGTTTCGCGCATAGTTTCCTTTGCCTTTTTAACTTAAGCTGGTAAGCATAATAGACCACACTGCTGATCAGTATATTTTTACCAATGCAGGAACAAATTTAGATTTATATTTCCAGTTATCACCTGAATATCGAGTAGTATACTTATTACCCATATTAAACCAGAATTTTTCACGGTTAAATTGATAAACAGGCTGATATTCAGTTTGTAAAGCAGCGAGTTTATACGCGTTAAAACTGCGTTGTTTTCGTTTACTGGTTGCTTCTAACAGATACTCACGCCCGTCTTTAAATAATATGACCCAGGCATGCCCTTGCCCGCTATAGGTTCCCACAACCACGCGCGCATCATGCCCGAGAGCAATTAACCAGTCAGCAAGTATTAATGCATGATCCTCACAATCACCTCTTGTATAATAAAATGCCTGACGAGAATTTTGCCATACTTCATTGTAGCTTGAGTACTGAACATGGTCATATTGGTAGCGTTTTCTTACCGCCAGTGTATATAGTGGCACCCATATATGCTCAGTATCAAACGGTTTAAAGCCGACAAGGTAGCTATTTACAAAATGATGTTTTCTATCTAACCCAGGTGCTGAAGCAGTCACTTTATTAAAACCCTGCCATTGCCAGGTAAACAGATACTGTAGCTTTTGCTGATGATTTTTAAGTAACTGCTGTAATTTTTTTTCTGTAAATGGCAGCGTGGCACCAGCCACATGAACATAACCGTTTTGCTCATTTGGCCGATCAAAATCAGCTTTAAGCTTATCAACTGCTAAATCGGCTTTTGAATCTAAATCATTTTGAAACTTAACACTTTTATAAATTTGCGGAGCCAGTAGTAAAGCGATAATAACAAAGAGTACAAAAATCGGCCTCACTCACAATTACCCTTTTAATCCAAAAGAAACAATCAGTGCAACAAATAATAAAACCGTTGAAGAAAACACCGCTATAGCCATATTTCCTTTTTTTAATTCTTCTTCAATATTTACAGATTTCAATAATTTTTTATCAATCCATAAAAGCGAGTATACCCCAACCCCTAAGGCTAATACTGTGTAAAGTAAATTAACACCTAAATTAAAAAATGTTGCAAAAATGACTTCAGTACCCATTTTATCTCCCGCATATTTATTTGAGTTATTTGTATTTATTATTTCACTACGTTCACATTAAGTTAAGAACTCCCGTCATTCCCCAACGCCGGTGTCGGGGATGACGGAGCAAATGACTATTAGCAGTTTTTAAGGCTCTGGAGATTTCATATTATGTATGCATCTTTATTACAGGCACATCGTAAAATGCTTATAAATTTAGAATTCTAACTAATCGTATTTCCCATTCTTCTGCGAAATCCCTGAGCTAATTCCGGCTCATTCACCATTAGCATATTTGTCAGGTTTATAATCATTTCTTTTGCTGCGCCTTCTTTATATTCCGGATTCTGCTCAAAAATAGCAAACAGTAAGTCCATGGCCTGTTTATAATCGTGTTCGGCAACATAACAGATTGACAGATCAAATCGCGTATCATCATCTGCGTTGTTTTCTAATCGTGCCAGGAGTTGATCTTTACCATCGGTATTATTTGCCAGATTCCTGAACGTTAACTGCCCCTGCAATGATTTACCCATCTCACTCTCTCTATCCGCACTGGGTAAACGGTTATATAAACTCTTCGCCTGCTCAAGCTCATTAATATCAAGGAATATCTGCACCATATCCATGGCAACACGCACATTGGAAGGATCTTCCTTAATGGCTCTGGTTAAAAGAGATATGGCCTCCATTGTCTCACCGGACATATGTTTCTGTCGCGCCTGCTCGCGCAACTCATCAGACTGCTTATAAACCCCGTAAGATTTCAGCAGATCACGCAATTCTGTCTCATTCATCTTACCCTCTTCAGTGCGCACAACTTCGCCATCTTTGAAGACTTTAAGCGTGGGGATATTCTCAATTGCATACTCTTTCATGAGTTCAGGCTGCTCACCGATTTCAACTTTGGCAAATATAAACTGACCCGCATATTCTTTTGCCAAACTCGATAAAGTCGCGTCCATAGTGATACAGGGGCCTGAACTAACACTCATAAACTCAACCAGAACGGGCAGTTTGTAGGAATTTAGAACAACCGAGGGATTAAAACTACTCTGGGATACTTCAAAAATAAATACCTCTTGATCTGACACGATGCTACCTCTGTTATGTATATCAGCCTGCCATTATACCTTAATGCTGATATCTAAACATCGTTCTCTGCAGCCCAATACAGCTACGCGAGACAGGCTGTGTGAATGGCAAACAGGACTTTTCAGGCTCGATTGAGATAATCAACCGCAAATTTAGGCATTATCTGCAAGGTTGATCAAACAACTTATGCCTGCGTGTACTCTAAGATTGAGGCATAAAAATAGTAAAATAAAAAATCGTCATCTGAGAAAACATCTTCTGCAAAGATTTTTAACATGTGAGACATGCCACACTGTGAAGTTAACGCGTCTGCAGCAATGCCTGTAAGGCAATAATGAAATAACTTAAGTTACTGTAACAACAGTAAGTTTTACTTCTGCACCAGTTGATGTGAGTAAGCCTTGAAATACCACTTCATTACAAACGGTGGAATAATGGTAGTCAGAATAATGACAATCACCATACCGGCATGCACTTCACTGTTAAAAATACCACTGTGACGACCAATCTCAGCAAAAATTAATCCAACCTCACCTCTTGGCACCATTGACAGCCCTATCATTATTCTGGATGGCCAGCTTTGTCGCAACAGACCTGCACCAAACATCTTACCCACAATTGCAGCACACAACAGAACAATAGAAAACATCCAGATATCTGGTGAATACCAGTTAATTTCTTTTAAATCTAATGACAGGCCAACCACAACAAAAAAGATCGGGGTAAAGAGCTTAATAATAGGTTGCATCTGTTGCTCTATACAACTGGCAAATGCCTCGTCCGTACGCAATGTAATACCCAGGGGTAGAAAAAAACGTCGGGACAGGGCAATACCCGCAGCAAAACCACCGAGCAATTCAGGCGCACCTACAGCATGTGCAAGCCAGGCAAAAAATAGTACCAGTGAAACCATGGTCGTAGGAATCAGGCCTGGGATTTCACTAATATCGTTATAACGTTTGATAAACACCGACATAAATTTTGCAAGCATGGGTGCGAGTACAAAAAAGGTGGTAATAAACAGAAAAACCTTACCTGCGTTTAACCAGTTTATACCGCCACCAATTGAAAACTCATAAAGTAAAGCCAACAATACAACACCTAATACATCATCGAGTACTGCAGCCCCAAGCACTATCTGGCCTTCTCTGGAGTGACTGAATTTAATATCAGTAAGCACACGCACGGTGATACCAATACTGGTCGCGGTAAGGGTTCCACCAACAAACAGAGCTTGAAACCAGCTTAACTCAAATATCCAGTAGCTAGCTGCAAAACCTAGAATTAAAGGTGTAATAAATCCAGTGAGCGCTACAAAGGTTGACTTTTGACCAGCACGAATAAGGCGTTTGATATCTGTACCCAGGCCAACTTCAAACAGTAATAAAATAATTCCGATCTCGGCCATCAACCTGAGTGCTTCTACCGGCTCAATCCAGCCTAATAAACTCGGCCCAATAACCACGCCTGCAAACAATTCACCAATCACTGAGGGTGATTTTAAACGCACAGCTATCTCTGCAAATACTCTTGCGGTAACCAGAACGATTAACAGATAAAAAATAAAAATATGCGGTTCCATCTTATTTCTTTCTTTTTGGTTTTAATGATTAAAAATGGCTTATTTAAGCTGTTTTTTTTATTAACAATATTAATTGTAATAATCTAAATAAAATCTTACACGTTTTATAATAAGGCAAAAATTAACAGCTCACTTAAGATAAGCCTCACTTTTAAATTAACTGCATTTTTTACGCAAAGGCACTAAGGCGAAAAAATAGCGATCGACTTTCAAGCAGAGGCCAGCCATTTAAATAATAGGCTGTTGTTTATGAGCCAACCACATAGAGCCTCTTGCTAATTACAAATATTTTATTTGTATCTTTGTATCAAAGTTTCTTAATATTAATTATCAGCCCCCTGATTAACAGATTCTGGGTAAAGGATCATCTTCAAGTTCTTCGATAATTCTCTCTCCACCAATATCAGTTTGCATAATAACCTGACCCAGCTCAGAGTCTATATGCCCTATAATCGCTGCTTGTAGACCTTTATCAATACTTTGCCATTTTTTAAGTAGTGCTTGCGCATCTTTATGATCAACAACTGCAACCACGCGCCCTTCACAGGCAAGATACATGGGGTCATATCCCAGCATGTCACACACAGACTGCACCGCATCTCGCACTGGCAGCTGATCCTGTTGCAGGCGAATTCCCATACCCGTGGCACGAAGTAATTCTGCACAAACCGTTGCAATGCCACCTCGGGTAGGATCACGCATAAAACGCAGAGACTCAAACTGCAAAGCTATACTGGTAAGTTCTAACACACTGGCTGCATCAGACTGAATATCCCCACGTAAACCAAACTCCTCCCTTGCCAGCATTACCGCTATACCATGATCACCCACAGGGCCGCTAACAATAATGGCATCGCCATGCAAAATGTTTTTCATACTCAGAACATGTCCATTACGAATCCCTACTCCCGTAGTCGCAAGATACAAACCTCCACCTTCTCCTCTAGGCAAAACTTTAGTATCCCCCGCAACAACCTTCACACCTGTTTCAGCTGCGGTTTGTGCCAGGGATTTAACGATACGCTCCAGTGTTGCTATCTCCATACCTTCTTCTATAAAGGCATTCAAACTTAAATATTTTGGAATAGCACCGGCAACTGCCAGGTCATTGGTTGTTCCGTGTACGGCAAGTGAGCCGATATTTCCTCCTGGAAACTCCAGGGGCTGAACCGTAAAACCATCGGTTGTAAACATAACTTCACCGCCATCTAGAACTAATGGCACCGCATCAGCCTGCACATCAAGCTCGGCATTGGATAAATGTTTCGCAAATATCTCTTCAATTAACTCACGCATATAACGACCACCATTGCCATGTGCGAGAGAGATATGAGTATCGTGCATAAACCTGTACCTTTAATTATTTTTGTATTTTTTCTATATGATTAATAAAATATATTTACCTGAGGAGGCAGACATAACAACACCCCCGTAGATACCCTGATTTCAGGCACCCCCCTGTGTTTCTAAAACCAGTTTAGGCTTTATTTTCTAATGACTCATAGCTGCATTTAAAACTATTGATTAAAACCAGTCTCAATCACCTGACCAAAACTGATGCCAGCATCATTAAGCGGAATTTGTACAGGCAATGTAACTTTAAAATCATTTTTTTCCAGTAACCTTATCGCTGATTCAGTTAAAATTTTATTCTGAAATACGCCACCCGAAAAACCAACACAATTCATACCGGATTCTTCTCTTACTGCCTTTGCCTGTAACAAAATGCTTGTAGCCATTGCGCCATGAAATAAAGCAACACGTTGACTGATGCTTTTTGAAATGTCCTGCATAATTTCAATTAAAGGTTCCCAGTCAGATATATAACAACCGTCACTACGTGATAAAGGCAATTCAAGACTGGTATCTGCAACCTCACATAAGCTCTCAAGCTCCATTGCAGCCTGACCTTCATAACTAACCTTAGCTCGTGCACCACAAAGTGCCGCAGCCGCATCAAATAATCGTCCTACCGAAGATGATTGTGGTGAGTTAATTTTTTTCTGCCAGGCCAGTTTTAACATCTGCATATATTCTGACTGATGATCAACTCCAACGTCATAAAACGTTTTACCTGTTTCCCAACAAATTGCGGCGGCACTTCTCCAGGGCTCTCTCCCGGCCTTATCACCACCCGGGAGATTAAAGGGGCGCATACTCGCAACACGTTTCCATGCACCGGGTTTGCCTAACAGGGCCTCACCTCCCCACAGAGAACCGTTGTCACCATAACCGGTTCCATCCCAGGTAAATACCAGCATATCTTCATGCGTATTAGCTTCAAAATAACTCGCCGAGGCATGTGCATGATGATGAAACACCTTATATACAGGAAGCTTTTGTTTGTCTGCCCAACGCGATGTTGTATAAGCCGGATGTGCATCGCAAACTATCAGTTGCGCCTTAACATCATAAAGCCTCTGTAAATCATTTAAGGTTTTTTCAAATACCTGAAAACTTCGTGGCGTATGCATTTCTCCAATATGTGGTGAAATCACCGCACGATTTCCCCAGGCCAGGGTTACGGTATTTTTCATCTGCGCCCCTAGTGCGAGTACCGGATGCGCTAATTCAAAGGGCAGCCTTATTTCAACCGGTGCTACACCTCGCCCTAAGCGTAATGGCCTTGGTTTATGCGCAATAGACCTGTAAACAGGATCATCCGCGACCTGCTCAATTTCGCGATCATGATGTAAAAACGCATCAGCAATATGCTTAAGTCTTGATTCAACTTCGTGATTTTTAATCAAAACAGGTTCACCACTGATATTCGCTGAGCTTGCAACCAGCGGCTTATTAAAACGGTTTAGTATCAGATGATGTAACGGACTATATGGCAACATAACGCCGAGCTCACCTAAGGCGGGTGATAACTGATCTGATAATTGCGTGTTATTATTTTTTTGTGCCAGCAAAATCGGGCGTGATGGTGTTAATAAAAAATCTTTATCATACTCACTTAGACTCACAAACTGGTCCATCAGTTGAAATGGATTGTCAGCGGGTGCAGGAAACATAACCGCCAACGGTTTATGAGGTCGGGATTTATTTTTACGTAAGCGCTCAATCGCATCTGTATTTGTGGCATCACACATCAGGTGATAACCACCTATGCCTTTAACCGCCAGTACCTTTCCCTGATTTAAAACATCAAGCGCGTTTAGCAAAGAGTGTTGCGTATCAGCTGGGCTGTGATTTTCAGGGCTCTTAAATGAAAGTGACGGACCGCACTCAGGGCAGGCAATTGGCTCGGCATGGAAACGTCGGTCTTCAGGGTTTTCATATTCGGTACAACATGCAGCACACAATTCAAACTCAGCCATACTGGTATTGGCGCGATCATAGGGAAGATTTTTTATTAATGTATAACGTGGGCCGCACTGTGTGCAGTTTATAAATGGATATAAATAACGCCGATCTGTTGGGTCATTCATTTCCCGCAAACAATCTTCACAGAGAAACATATCAACGGGAAGGCTTATATTTGAATTTCCTGCCTGCTGACTTGGTAAAATACTAAAGTTTTTAATTAACTGCTTTTCAACAGATAAATTAGATTCTATTTTCGGTTTTGCCAGAGACGGTTTTTTGTCCAGCAGTTGAGTGATAAATTCATCAATATTAGCGCTTTTACCCTGAACAAAAATTTCAACCGTACCCATGCAGTTTTTAACCCAGCCGCTCAGCTTAAATTTCTTTGCCAATGTAAAAACAAAGGGGCGAAAACCTACACCCTGAACCTTTCCTGATAACACTAGCTTTCTGGCAGAAATAACCGACTGTGTTTGAGTTTCGCCATGCGCTAAGGTCTGGCTAACCAATGGCTTTCACTTTGCTATTTTTTTTATTTATATTGACTGACTCGCGCATTCCACCTGCCCACCATATACGACAGGCGCCTTCATCAGAAACCATACAGGGGCCCACGGGATTTCTGGGTACACAGGTAGTTCCAAACAAACGACATTCATTGGGGTATATTTTACCCATGACCACCTGGGCACAGTCACAGCCCGCAGGCATTTCACCGGCACGTTTACGTGCTTCATCTGCATAAGATGGATAAAGTTTTCTTGCATCATACTGGCTATAAGCATCATTTAAAATAAAACCAGATGCAGCAATATTGCCAACACCTCGCCAGTTTGCATCATACACATTCATGGCTTTTTTTAAATGAGACTGGGCTGAGCTATTCCCCCCCGGGCGTACTAATTGTGCATAACAGTTATCAAGAAAATAATGGTCGTCATTTAGCTGACGCAAAGTCGAGTACATTGCGGCAAGTAAACTTTCCGCTGTGAAACCCGCAACCGCAGCGGGAATATGATGTTTATCAACCACAAAGTTCCATTCTTCAGGCCCCATAATCGTGGCCACATG
>Ga0316204_10009805_pt1 | contig 12614 bp, 11 predicted proteins | sample 6monrhotite_MG_2_FD_205661 | JGI IMG/M metagenome (GOLD analysis project Ga0316204, IMG submission 205661) | Microbial mat bacterial communities from mineral coupon in-situ incubated in ocean water Damariscotta River, Maine, United States -... | ecosystem: Environmental > Aquatic > Marine >...
GATATCCACTGCTCGTTTTACCGCACGTTTAATCAATTCTTCAGGATAAAGGCTACCTTCACGACTTGTGCCAAAATGGACTGAAATAGTTGGAACATTTCAGCAGAACTCCCATGGTTTTATATAGCGGTTAATGCCAACCTACTTCCTGCGAAATTAACCTAAAGGTCTTTCAGTTCGGGCAGAATAGTGGAAATGCGGATTGTACGTCGTCAAACTCAGTTGGATAAACTGCTACCCGATATAAGAGACAGTTTAGCTTATTTAGTTTAGTTGTTTAAGTGAGTGTAATAATTTTTTAGGTAATGCCATCGTTTTTAGTTTGATCAATTCACGATTGTCCAATATTCCCTGCCCCAACCATAATACACATCCGAGGTACTTAAATTTTGTACAATTGAGAATGAAGCAGGCTATACTGTATTTAGACAGTCGTTACAATCGGAGAAAAAGTATGACTTTTACACGGAAGATTATCTCACTAGTTATTGTTGGAATGTTGAGTGTTCCTGCTTACGCGGAACTGAAAGAACAGGTAGCAGTATCTGCTGCTGATCCTGCTACGCAATCGGGTAAGGCTGCACAGAGAAATCCGTCAGGGGCAATTGATGCCAAATCACAACTTTACGGTATGGCAAAGAAGCTGGCCGGAGCCAGGCATTTTAGTGTATCTATAGACATGAACTATGATGTTGTTCAGGCATCTGGGCAGAAAATCCAGTTCAGCGAATTACGTAAGGTGCAGGTCATACGCCCGAATTATCTGCGGGTCGATACACAGCAAAGTGATGGTGATGCTGGCGGTCTGATATTCGACGGTAAGACCCTTACTTTGTTTAGTACTCCCGAGAACGTTTATTCACAAACCACGCACTCTGGTGATGTAGATTCAGCGGTTCGTTATGCCGTTGGTAAGCTGGGTATTCGTGTGCCATTAGCCCGCATGTTGACGACCACTTTGCCGCAAGAACTTCAAAAGCTCAGCACCAAAGTTGACTATGTTGAACATAATATTTTGAGAACGACACCCTCCCATCATATTGCAGGGCAAATGAGGGATGTTGATTATCAGGTCTGGATTGACAAGGACATGTTGCCGACTCGCATGGTATTGACGTATAAGAATGAGCCAGGACAGCCACAATTTCAGGCCGTTTTTTCCTCCTGGAACCTGACTTCAAATATCGATGCTTCAACGTTTACTTTTATGCCAGCAAAAAATGCTGAAAAAATCCCGACTTTATTGCCCGCTTCCAGGAAGAATGGGATGAACAAAACTCAAGGAGATGCATTATGATTATGAATCTGAAATCTAAAGTGGTCGTTTATGGAGTGATTTTATTCGCAGTCATATTTTTTGCGACTGAACTTTACGCCCGGGGTGGCGGTCGTGGTGGCGGTGGTGGATTTTCTCGTTCAGGTGTAGCCAGTGGCGGGGGCTTCTCGGCAAGATCTGGTCAACGTGCCACTCGTCAGCCGATGCAACGACAGAGTGTCCGCCAGAATGTCAACACGGGTAATCAGGCGAATCGCCAGGAGAGAGCGGGGAATCGGCAAACAAATAGACAGAACAATGAGGCTCGTGGTAGTCAGGATGATCGCCAGGATTGGGCAGATGCCAGCCGGGAAGATCGTCAGAATGCAGCCAAAGACCGACAGGAAGACCGGCAGGATTTTGTTGAGGATGCATATGATGATCGTGATGATCGCTGGCATCATCATAATGATGGTAGATTTGTGGCTGGTGCAGTGGTCGGTGCTGCAGCGGCCTCTGCATCAACAACCTACATTACGGTATTGCCATGTACGACATCAGCGGTAGTCGTTAATGGTGTTTCTTATTACAACTGCTCCTCTGCGTGGTATCAGAGAAGTTATTCCGGTAGTCAGGTAACTTACATTACAGTTAATGCACCCCCAGGGTATTGATCGGTGGCTGGTCGCTAATAAAACCATGCTTGAAACAGTAATCGTTCTGGGCCTTATATAATTCACGGGTTCTTTGAACTCGTGAATTATTGGCAAAAGAAGTCAAAAAGGTAACGCTCTGCTTCACGCATAAAATCAAGTCGCGGTGTTAGATCTTCAAAAGGCAAACTCAGGTGAAAATGTTACTTAATCTTCAGACCTGTCTTTTAAGTTAATGACATTGTATTACCGATAGATACAAAGCCAAATAATCAGCCCTATCCTTTATGTCTGCGAGACACTGAAGCTGACCCAGAACGGGTCTAACTGAGCAACATAGCTCAGTTCGCCTCCTGGTCCGATATTTAAGTAGGCACCTTCACGGGCCCTGGAATCGCCGCTCACTCCGGTTACGGTGATTTGATCTCAGTATAGCTCAGTTCAAGTTCCGCTTGTTCAAGACGGGCCTGCGCCTTGTTATTGGCCAATGCACCGCGCATAGACTCAACCTGGTGGGCGCTTTCAACCTGAGCAACAAATGATGCTTCAACGAGAAGAGTCTGAGGTTTAACCTTGATGGCATTTACTTCAGCCGGCAGGGAAGGTGCCTTGCCCTCACGGCAATATTTTTACACATAATCGCAATACGCATTCTTTCGGAACTATAAAATTAAATGATGAGACTTTAATAACGGTACTAAATAGGCAATAATCAAGTTTTACTCAACGGCTATCAATACTTGGTAATCAGGGAGGAGTCAGCATGCCATTCTGGCAACGTTCGTTAATAACACTGGTTGCGATGCTCGTAGTCAGTTTTACTATTGGCTTAATTTGGCGCTTGTTTTTCGGTTTTGGGCTGCCTGATTACATTTCCGGTGTCGTTGGTGGTCTGACAGCGATACCCCTGTGGGAATTTTTAAAACGTGTAAAACCGAAAAAATGAAACAATTCATTATTATGCTCTTCAGACCGGCTAATTGCAGACATTTGAGAACTTGAACATGACATCATTAGAAACCCACCTATTACATGATGAGACACTGGATTTGTCATCATTATCGGAACTTGCTAGTGACTACAATCTTGTTTTTGTACCCTGGCAACAACGAGAAACATTACCATCTGATATCCGTGTCTTGCTCTATCTTAGTGATGAACAAATTAAAGAGCTGCTCTTTCTGGCAATCGAAAAGCAATGGCAAATTGGTTTTTTATCACATCCGGAAGCTAAACGTGCGACACGAGCAATGGGAGTCAAAGGGAATCTGAACAGCATTATAAATCATTATGTTCAAGCTGAAGCAATTGCAGTCGATGTGCTCACATGTAATGAACAGGTGGTACTTTCCTCGGTAGCTATTGGTGAGGTCCATACTCTCAGGCCTTATGATGCCAATCGCCATCCCATAAGTATGGGCACATTTTTCCATGCCCTGAAGGCAGTTAGAAAGCTCAGACTTCACAGCTATACATTGACCACCGGCAAAGACCAGAAAATTCGTCTGGCAGCACTGGGTATGGTGGTGGTTGAGCACACACAAAGTTCACTCATCGGACGTTGTTTTTCGGAAGTTCTGAGTAATGCCGACGGACGACTGGCCTTGTTGGCATTCTCTCCACGCAGTATTCTGAGCTATCTCTGGTTCATGTTGCTGCTTGTTTTGCCAAGAAAAATCAGTTTGTCCTGTCTGCCTGGTTCTATTGGATTGATCCGTAGTCAACGGCTACAGCTTGAATCGGACAGAGCGATTGACTATTTACTGGATGGCACGCCGGTCAGTGCCAAAACCATAGAGTTTTGTGTTCTGGATGAACGTTTAAATGTGCTTCCGGGGACGGCTCTTGTGTATCAGTCGGAGCAAAAATTAATCGCGGATAAAGATAATATCAAGTTAGGGCATATACCTGTTGAGGAAACCGCAAAACAACTTGCTGAAACCCCACTACCATTATTCAATCGGGCTAGAGAGGAGGAGTATCGTGACCTCTTCGTATCTTTGCGTGATAATGCCAGGCCAAGCTCTGTCTATCTGGTGCTCATGATTTTGAGTGTGTTATTGGCACTAACGGGTCTTTATGCTAATTCGGCGCCAGTGATTATTGGTGCTATGATTCTGGCGCCATTAATGTCGCCGATTATTTCACTGGCGATGGGACTGGCGCGCACCGATTCCTCCTTGATCCGAAATTCAATGAAAACACTGGTGGCAGGGATTGGCGCGGCATTGTTTTGTGCGGTTCTGGTTGCCTGGCTTATGCCATTGGATAATCTGACCAATGAAATGCGCACTCGCATGTCGCCAACCTTACTGGATCTTAGTGTTGCCATTATTTCAGGTATCGCCGGTGCTTATGCTTATGCTAAAGAAGAAATTGCTAAAAGTCTGGCTGGTGTAGCGATTGCAGTGGCTCTGGTTCCACCGCTGAGCGTGGTAGGGATAGGGCTTGGCTGGGGCGATTGGGCTATGGCAAGAGGGGCCTTTTTACTGTTGATTACCAATATGTTTGGCATTTCTCTGGCAGCCAGTGTGACCTTTCTTGTTATGGGCTTTGCGCCCTTTAAAATGGCCAGAAAAGGGCTGATGATCAGCTTACTATTGCTGGCGGGTATTATTACTCCGCTGTATATTGCGTTTGTCGATTTGGTGGAAGAAGGTAAAATCTTGCGTCAGATACCGGTTGGGCAGGTAGAACTGGCCAATCAATCGGTGGTATTACGCATCCTAAAGGTAAAAATGAGTAATCCGCCTCTGGTTCGAGTCATACTGAGTTCTTCCAAACGCCTGGATGAAAGTCATGTCGATGCACTCAAACAGTTGATCAGTCAGCGGGTGGGGCGAACTGTCCTGCTGGAAGCGCAAATCAATCTTCGACGCTGAAATTTATAAGAATTTATTACTGGGATCTTCACCTTTTCGTTCATTTTCCAGGGCTTTGTCAGTAATGTCTTTATAAAGTGAAATAACTTTCAGGATCAATTCTTTTAAGTCATCATCTGCCGCTTGAAGGTAAGCTTCGTTTTGTCGGGCATCTTTAAATGACTGTTCCAGAAACTCGATATCAAAATCACTCAGGGTTTCACCTTGATCGACATTTTCTTTGATTGCCAGCAGTCTAGGTAGACGTTGTTTATCAAAACGTTCAATAAGTACCTCAATAACCGCCTGATCTTTGGCATCTTTTTCCATTGTTAGTTCCTTTTACACGATTTTGCCTGGATTCCAGGAATTGCTCACTGTTTAAATTATATTATAGCTTACCAAGTATAGCCTAACTTTAAACGGTAGGTTGTATCACTTTTGTGTATGCCTGGATTGGGTTCACTATCATATTCCCATTCGACTTCAGTGCTGGCCACGATGCCCATACGCAGCGGAAAGCGAAAACCGGTCCAGCTGTTGAGCGTTACTTTATCACTTTTTTCCCAATCCCATAGACCTCTTTGCCGATGGTAAAATTGAGCGATGTCTTCAAAAAAGAATTGATCATAATTAATATTCCATTTCATGGACAGATAATCAGTATCATCCGCATCGATGTTATCTTCATAGACTTTTACCAAACCGACATCAAGGCTCAGGTTGATGGCTTGGCTTTCATAAAATTGATGTCCAATATGGGGTCCTATCACAGTACGTAAGTCCAGATCGGTAAATTTGTCTCTTTCAAACGATAGTTCAATGCCATAATAACGTTGCTTAGTGACAAAATAATCATATTGGCCACTAAGCAGCCAGTTGTCTGCAGTTGTTTTATCGCGATCGCTGTCATTTTCAAGTTGTCCTGAAAAAATATAACGGTCCTGCAGGCTCCTGAAACGCAATTCGCCATCCAGATCAAATTCATCTTTGTGAGTATTACCATGTTGGGACTTTAGAGCTATATTGGCTCTGGCAGTTATTTTATAACCCTGATTAAGGCGCCAGGGATCAGGATTGATAAAGGCAATATTCTCGGTTTTAAACGCGGTTGCCTTTTCCTCTCCCTCCTTCTTGACCTGGCTTATGCCATTGTCGATATTGCTGATACGCCGGGTGGAAATCAGTTCCTCGGTTTTCAGCATAATGGTAACAGGTGCCTCACTTTGCAACTCCTTGATTTGTTGCCATTTAATATTAATCGTGCCGGCATAAGAAGTTTTGAATTTCAGGGTGTTTTTTTCCTGACTTATTACCTCACCCTTTAATACCGAACCATCGTTCATGATCAGGGTATCCGCTATAGTCGTTGCTGATAGCATAAATATAACAATACCGAATAATATAAAACGCTGTTCCATTTAGGTCTTTTTACCTTGCATACGAATGTCAATGGGATGATTGATATCCAGATGAATATCTCTTTGTGGGAAAGCAATGCAAATATCTGCAGCATTAAATTTGTCATTAACCGCTTCATTAATTTCACTGATAGTACTCATGCGGTTATCCACATTACCGATAAAACAACGTAATTCCAGGTTCAGGCTATTATCACCAAAACTATGAAATACAACCCTGGGTACAGGTTCCTGTAAAACCCGCTCATTATTATTTGCGCATTGCAGTAATAATTCTCTTGCTTTTGGGATATCGCTACCATATGCGACGCCGATAGGAATAATAATTCGGGCAATGGGGTCGGTTAATGATAGATTGATCAGTTGTCCAGTAATAAACTCTTTATTCGGGACCAGCAATTCTTTTCTATCATAGGTTGTAATCGTGGTGGCACGGATCTGGATACGACTGACAACACCTTCATTGTCACCGACACTGATAAAGTCGCCAACCCGAATGGGACGTTCAAACAGTATAATTAAACCACTGATAAAGTTTGCCACAATCTCTTGCAAACCAAAACCAATGCCGACACTTAATGCGGCAAATAACCATTGTAATCGATTCCAGTCAGCCCCGAGCATCTTAATCGTTATAAAGATACCCACACCAATAATGGTATAGTTCAGTAAGGTGGTGATGGTATAACGATCACCCGAGCTGATTTTGTCATTTTGCAGTAACAAGATCTCAATAATGGCGGGAAAGCGTTTGGCGCCGACAAAGGTAAGGATCAGTATTAATATTGCTAATGACAGATCGCCTAAAGTAACAGGTATGAGTTTTGTGGCGCCATCCATAACCCCTTCATGATGCCAGAGCGTTATCTTTTCAAAAATACTCAGAGCCGGTAAGACATCGGACCAGATAAAAATAAAACCTGAAACCGTCAATACAAATAAAGCAAGATTAAGCAGCTTTTGAGAGTCCTTGCTTAACGACACCATATCAATTTCAGGTTCTTCAATCTCGATAACAGATTCATTATCCTCAATATCTGAACTATCCTGTTTATGTTGTTCCTGCTCCTGTTTTAGCGCATGCGCTGCCTGACGCTTTTCATAAGCCATTTTTAAGGCATAGCGGCGTCGGGTGAGCAAAAGCCAGCGCACAGACAGCTGTTGTAAAAGCACCAGTAAAAAGACAAACCAGATCGAATAAGTTAGCAGAGCAGTCATTTGTATAGCCAGATAGACATAACCAATAATGGTCAGCACCATTAACGAGGCAATAAGCAACATATCCAGCAAAAATGCTAAGGTTTGATAGCGTGCATAGAGAGAGCTCGGGTTATTTTGAACCACTGGAGCTAAAAAGCCACTTTTTGGTTTCAGCAGGCGATAAAAGAACAGTGCAAAGGTGGTCAAAGTCAAAAGCAGGAACAGGCGTCCAAGACCACCACTTATACTGGATTCACCTTTGGATATCAATAGGGTAGTAATGAATATAATCGGCAGAAATGTCAGCATTAAGCGCCCCATTTCCTTTCTTAAACCTTTGATGAGTTGCTGAGACCATTTGAAATGAACCTCAAACAGACCACCTGGGTAACACATATAACGAAATATGATTAAACTGAAAAGAGGAAAAACAATAAACGACAGAGCCTGGGCCACTGCATGAGAAAAGGGTGATACTTCAGGGATGTTGGCTAATTGCCAGACGCCAAGCCAAAGGATTAGTGGCACGGGTATGGCCAGTAAAAAAGTATAAAAAATGGCTTTCAAGGTATAGCGTAAACTATCGGTGCTGATTTTTTTAGTTTTATGTCCGGTATTAATCAATAATTCTTTAATTCTGGAACGCTTATACAACAGGAATATGAACAGCAGAAATCCTGGAATAACCTGATAAGATGAGCGACTGATGGTGAAAAAATCATTAGCAAAGCTAAACCAGTTACCAGGTTGAATTAAAAATTTTATATGGCCCGGTATTTCTTTTAAATTATCCAGATTTAAAATGGAGGCACTGCGTAACCAGAACAGGTGTTGATCAAGCAATTGGGCATAGCTCTCGGCAACATCTATTAATTCCTTTTCAGCAAAATCCAGCTCACTCAAGGCTTTAAGATATTTTTCATCAATAGTGATGACTTTTTCCAGTAATGTCTTACGGGTTTTGAGCAATTGTAACACGTCATCTTGTATTATCGCCCTGGTTTCCGGTGCGATATCGACGAGCAATTGGGGCAGATAGTCTTCTCTATCTTTAACTTTTTCCAGCTGTTCCTGGTACTGAATATGTTCCAGCCCTAATTGTGCAACCGAGTGTTCTCTTTTTTCCAGATTGTTGATATATTGACGGCTATCCGGTAAGGCTTTTTTTTGTTCCCATAGCACCTGGCCAAGAATTTGATTCAGGCCCGCAATTTCAAGTTTCTTTCTGGTATTATCCTGTTGATCTTTGATGTATTGCGTTTCTTTAAAAACCTCATTATCAGCGGCTTCCATTTCAATGAGTTTTTTGGTTCTTTGCGTAATTGTGTCGCTCAGCTGGGAATTATCTTTGGCTAGAGACTGTATCAGGGGATGCTTGCCTTGAGCTTCACTCTGTTCGGTGCGGGTTATTTCTTCAGTTTGCTGAATTTCGGAGCTGCGCTTCAAATCAACCTGCTGTTTTAATTGAGTAATCTGGTTTTCAATACTTTTTACATTATAATCCGATAGATCAACGTTGAGTTTTAATGTCTTCAGACGCGATGGTTGGCTTAATAATTTTAGATCCAGCATTTTTATTTCACTGCGCAATGATGCAATATGTGCATCCAGCAACCATTGCTGTGCTTTATTCGCTTCCGCATTACTGTCTGCGGGCAATAGTGTCTTGTCTCCCTGAAGCTGCTCCAGCAGACGATTGGCTTCGACAATGCGCTTGCGAATATCCGGCGCGCTATTAATTTCCCGATTTAAGGTGTCTTCATAATCAGCATTTTTTGCCATGACGGCTGCCAGGTTAGCCGCCTCTGAATTTAATTGCTGTTCCAGCTCTGCCAGGGGAATTATTTTTATCTCAGCTAAAATTTGTTCTGGTGTCTTTTCAACCTGAGTTTCTAATACTCTCTGCTCATGTTTTGATTCCTGCTGGGCCAGTTTTTCTTCTAATAGTTTAATCTTTTCAGGTGCCTGTTTTCTGGCATTGACAAAAGCTTCACTTTGTTGATTATTGTTATTAGTGGATTCCAGGTGATTAAGGATTTTGCCATAGAGCTCAAGCAATCGCTTTTTAACTTGCTCATCCATATCTTTTGTTTCTTCAACGGCTTTGATCCGTTCCTTAACTTTGCTTTCACTCACCGGGTTCACTTGAGCAGAAAACACAGGACCGGAAAAAAGGCTCAGAATTATTAAGGCTAGAACAGGAAAATTATGACAGTATTTCATCGCAGACTAATCCCTCAGTGATGAATAAAAAACACAGCAGATACTATTGAGGATTTTACAATAATTCGTCTGGTATTATAAGCAATTAATAGTCTCTACAGGGAAATTAAATGCTGCTAATCCTATTAAATAACATGGTTATTAAAGTCGCTTGCAGCTGCTATCCTAAAATGCCCTATGAGACAACAAAGTGTCTGGTTTGTTGAAAGCTATCAATAGGAAATAATCAGTATAAGTGCTTTAAAGAGTGCAAGGCATACCCATTAATGGTCATCCAGTCGATTGCCAGCCATTTTGCCGCGCCGGTTTCCCATAACAAAAAACAATGCTCATGTCTCCAGAAAAAGGGCCATAGCAATGAACAGACCATCGCCGATTTTAGTGGGTTTATCGCCTTCACCGTCAATTTTCAATCTATAGTGGCAGAAAAATAGGATCAGAAATGGATTTTGCCTGCTTATAGTGGTCTAAACAGTCAGGCTTTTTTACGCAAAATTGTCATAAGGAATAAGACACTATTAACAACAAAAAATAAAACAGATAATACTATTAAAAGCTCTGCCATGGTGATACCGAATAATAATTCTGGCGTATAACCACAGGGTTCCCAGACCTGAAAAAGCACCGGCAGCCATTCATCCAAAGCAAACCAGGCGGGCAGCCCGGATTCCATGGTGCAACTGCCCGTGATAAAACCGCGTTCCACACCTAATAACTGGTAGGAACGCTCCAGTATTCCGGCCGTTAATATCATCATTAAGAACTGCATAATGAGCAGGCCGAGCCGATTTTTATAGAATGCTAAAGCCAGCAAGGAAACAAGAATGATACCCAGAACCCATATACGGACATGGATGCATAAAACACAGGGCGGGTATTCAAGCACATATTGATAAAATAAAGCGGTCGCTTCAAAGGCGATGCCAATAAAAAGAAAACCGAGCCAGTACCATTTACTGGCTGATAATTTATATAAGTTCTGTATCATTATCGATTAATAAGCCTGTTATTTATTATCTTCAAGTGAGCATACTCTAGCAGATTTTGTCGGCTTTGTGACGATCATTTTTGCAATTGACCCGAGTCCAGTGTCAATATAAAGTTGTCCAGATGACGCTCATAATCTGGCTGGCTTTGTAAAAAGCCATTATTATGATCACCTCTTAAGTGAATAAAGTGTTTCGGCTCATTGGCGGCGAGAAAGACTTTCTGACCTTGTTTAAAAGGAATGATGTCATCATCCGGACTGTGCAAAAACAGCACTGGACGATGAACCAGCCGGATCGTCGCCTGGTTATCAAATTTGAAACGTAACACCAGTAGTCGAGATATTCCCGGTAATACTGTTTGAGCCATATCACTGATGGAACTGAATACCGATTCAAGAATCAAAGCGCGGGGTTGCACATCCGCAGCCAGTTTTGTGGCCACCGCACCACCAAGGGAGCGACCAAAGACGATAATATTTTCCGGTTGCAGTCCTTTTTCATTCAATAAATACTGCCAGGCCGCATGAGCGTCATTGTAAAAACCGGCTTCACTGGGCCTGCCTTTACTTTTGCCATAGCCACGATAGTCAGGAATCAATACATTCAAGCCCAGGCGGTGAAAAATTTTTATACTGTCACCGCGGTGAGAAATATTGCCGGCATTGCCATGAAAAAACAGCAAGGTCAGTTTGGCATTCTGGCTGGGGATATACCAGCCATGCAATTGCACATCATCCGATGTCTGAAGCGATATGTCTTCATATTCAAGTCCCCAGTCGGCTGGTGTTGCGTCGATAGCGCGATGAGGGAAAAAAATCATATGCTCCTGAAAAAAGAACATGGCCAGATTCATGAGCAGGACAAAACCAAGAATACTGACCAATAAATTAAACATTTTGCTGAGCATTATTATGGTTTATTTGGTAACCGGTTTGATCCGGGTAACGATTGCTGAAACCAGTTCGGAGCCATAAAACCATGCTGTCCAAAAGGTGGCGAGGGCGGAGAGGTATTCATTTCCAATGCTTGCAGGAGGTTTTGTTTTTTATCTTCATCCATATCTTCCTGGGCCATGATCTGTTGGCGGATTTCATTAAAATTACCTTCAAAAACGAAGTGTTTTTTATTGCCCTCACTATCCTCAAATTTCACTTCCGCGCGATGTTTATCTTTACCGGTGGATTCAATCTGAATGGATTCAAATTGCGCCCAGTTATTTTTCTGCGGCATTGGCAGATTCGGTTGCTGGAATCGCTGGTGAAAATAGCGGTCAAAATCCGGGTTGAAGAAAGGCTCGTTCATCCACGGTGGCGGCATTAGATGTCGACTGCCAGTGCCGAAGTTTGGCGGCATAGAAGGCATACGGGGATGATGTTTGTGTCTCATCATTGGCGGTTGCTTTGCGGGTAATGCGGCCAGTGTCACGCTCTGTGTCATTAATTGTCCCTGGCGAACCAGGCTGAGTTCAACGGTGCTGCCGGGTTGGCTGGATTGTATTAATTGTGTCAGTTGCCGCTTGGAAAAAATGTCCTGATCATTAAATTTTGTAATGATATCAAAGGTCCGTAATCCGGCTTTGTCCGCTGGCGAATCAGGAGAGGTTTTCTGGATAATAAGCCCCTGATTTTTTTTCAGTATGGGGGATAAATGACTACCCAGGGAGGCAGGGATATCGTCAATCCAGACACCTAGCCAGGAAGGGGTTGCTGTTGGAGACGCGATTTCAGAGTCAATATTACCGGCTGGACTACTGGTATCAGCCGCAATAGCCTGAGAGGCAAAACCTGATAGCGAAAAAATAACGCTCAAAAAAAACAATTTTTTCATTATAAACTCCTTATAACGATGGCTAAAATCTTTTATATGAAATTTGTGCTTATTGTTAGTTTTTATGACAAGCTGCACATGGAAAAATTCCAAAAACAGCACTAAAAATTTAGAACCAGTAGTAGCGCCCGATACGTTTTGGCACGATTCTGGTCGTTGCCAGCAAATTCTGATGAGGTTGACCT
>Ga0316204_10009806_pt1 | contig 12613 bp, 12 predicted proteins | sample 6monrhotite_MG_2_FD_205661 | JGI IMG/M metagenome (GOLD analysis project Ga0316204, IMG submission 205661) | Microbial mat bacterial communities from mineral coupon in-situ incubated in ocean water Damariscotta River, Maine, United States -... | ecosystem: Environmental > Aquatic > Marine >...
ACGCGCTCCAGAATAGGCGCAGAGCCAAGGAAGCCATCTAAGATCGCTGCGGGTCTGCTTTCTGGCGGAGCGGAGCACAAGTGTTGCTTCATCGCGGGTATACGTACGCTCTTCACTTGGAACAGTTCTGTATTGCGGTAGCGAGACAAGCTTCAAAGGGTTTCCATTAGGGAGGAGATCGCCCAATTCTTGCCTTCTACCCCAATCTACAATGGTTCGAAGGTTCTGAATTCGCTGCTTGATAGTGTTTCCGCTCAGTTCTCCAGATTCCAACATGTCCCGCTTCCAGGCATCGCATTCTCTGGCGGTGATCATGGAGGCATCTTCATTGCCGGTGAATGACACAAAACTCTCGACCACTTTACGGTATTTTCCTTCGGTCTTCCGGCTGAGAGGCTTCCCATCCTGGCCCAGTGACCTCAGCTTCACCTCTTCTTCCAAAATGGAGGTGAGAGTGATGCGCTTGGAAGGCTTCTCAGGCTCCTTAAGCTCTCTCTGTTCGAGAACCAGCGGAGGGTATCGGGTGCTTTCTCCGGTGTCTGAGTAATCACCTGAAGCCTTCTTTTGGTTGACCTGTGCAGCTTCGTTCAGGGTCTCCCCAATCAGCTTTAGGAGCTTACTACGCTGCACAGCATCAATGACGAGCCCCTTCGATCTGAGAAAGGCATCAGTGATTGCTCCGAAGCGTTCCTCTTGCTGAGAAGTCTGGGGTTTTCCCTTTACCGGAATTGCAAGCTTGTCCCGCCCTCCGCCAAGTGCGCTTTCATTTGCAGCAATCACTCTCGCCCAAATTTCAGGAGTTTCGGGGTTCTCGTCGAAAACGTTGATCCAGTCGGCGCGAATCTGACCAGCAAGTGCGAACAAGGTTTTGTGGGTCAGCTTTTGCGGACCATTTCGCACAGCCTCCCAGTGGGCAAGAACCGCTTGGTAGGCTGGCAGGTATCTTTTCAGGGCTTCAGCTAAGTCGCTTGTGCCGAGGGAGACCTTCACGTGTGTGCCGATTCTTACCGATTTGAACGCGCCGTCTATTGGGATGGAGATGAGCTGGCCTTTGACGGCCTTGGCGAGGTCAGCCGGTGGGGCGACTCGCAGGTAATACCTGTTTCCGATGAGCGTTGGTTGCGGCATTCTTAGACCCATGATGTACCACCTTCATGTACCAGAGAGGTGGAGCTTTTCTGTTAGATTACAGATTATTAGCAATTTCAAGGGGTTAACCTGGTGCTGCTGGAGAGAATCGAACTCTCGACCTCTCCCTTACCAAGGGAGTGCTCTACCTCTGAGCTACAGCAGCGCCGTGAGGGGGCTTTTAGGGATAAACGCAGGAGGGCGCAAGAGCTTCTGGACGGTTTTTTCCCACTAAGTTACAGAAGGTTCATGGTAGAGAAAAAACCGCAGAAATCGAGTCAAGCGACCTCCCAACGTGAGGACCGGCTCAAAGCCTCGTTAAAGGCCAATATGGCGCGTCGTAAGGCGCAGGCCAAGGCGCGTGCAGTGAAACAGAACACAACGACCGAAGAGTCGGAAAGGTAGAGGCAGATGGATTCGATTTTGGTAAAAGGTAACGGCCCCCTGAGCGGCCAGATTCCAATCGCCGGGGCAAAAAATGCCTGCCTTGCGCTGATGCCCGCGACCCTGCTCAGCGAGGAGCCGCTGACACTGACCAATGCGCCACGGCTCAGCGATATCGCAACAATGACCGAGTTGTTGCAATCCCTAGGGGCCGAAGTCTCCAGCTTGCAGGAGGGGCAGGTACAGGCGCTCTCGAGCCACACAATCGACAACCATGTCGCTGACTACGAGATCGTTCGCAAGATGCGGGCCTCTAACCTGGTGTTGGGGCCGATGCTGGCCCGACTTGGGCAGGCGGTGGTGTCCCTGCCGGGCGGCTGCGCGATTGGCGCGCGTCCGATGGATTTGCATATTCATGGGCTCGAAGCGCTGGGTGCCGAAATTGAGCTGAAAGACGGCTATCTGCATGCCAAGGCGCCACGTGGCCTAAAAGGCGCGGTGATACAGCTTAGCTTTGCCTCTGTGGGGGCTACGGAAAACATTATGATGGCGGCCACCCTGGCCAAGGGAACCACGGTGATCAAAAACGCCGCGCGCGAACCTGAAATCGTTGACCTGGCAGACTGCCTGAACAAGATGGGGGCCCAGGTGGAAGGCGCCGGTAGCCCGGACATCACCATCCAGGGCGTGGACCGCCTGCATGGGGCGACGCATCCGGTGGTCACTGACCGGATTGAGCTGGGCACCTATATGCTGGCGCCCGCGATTTGTGGCGGCGAGGTCGAGCTGCTGGGCGGGCGTCTTGATCTGGTTGGTGCCTTTGTTGAGAAACTGAACGAAGCCGGTGTTGATGTCACCGAGACCAAGGCGGGCCTGAAGGTCAAGCGCCGCGGTGACCGTGTCAAAGCGGTGAACGTTACCACTGAACCCTTTCCCGGTTTCCCCACCGACTTGCAGGCGCAGATGATGGCCCTGATGTGCACCGCAGAGGGTACCAGCGTGTTGGAAGAGAAAATCTTTGAGAATCGCTTTATGCATGCGCCCGAGCTGATCCGCATGGGGGCCAAGATCGATGTACAGGGCGGCCTCGCCACGGTGACGGGTGTTGACCACCTGAAGGGGGCGCCAGTCATGGCCACCGATCTGCGGGCCTCGGTTTCGTTGATCCTGGCCGGTCTTGCCGCCGAGGGGGAAACCATCGTTAATCGTGTCTATCACCTGGATCGCGGCTACGAGCAGGTGGTGCGCAAATTCTCAGGGGTTGGCGCTCAAATCGAACGTATCAAGGGGAGCTGACCGATGTCAGACGCGAGCTTTCACGACGGGCGCGAGGCGCCGCTGAACCTCGGGGCGCTGAGCGCCGAGGATCTGCAAGTGGTGTCGACGCTGATACAGGACGCGGTCTTCCCCATCAGCGAGATGAGCTGGCGCGCCAAGGAGCATCGCTTTGCGCTGCTGCTTAACCGGTTTCGCTGGGAGGATCTGTCCAGTGCTGAAAAACGCGGCCGCCCTTTTGAGCGGGTGCAGTCCCTGTTGGTCATCGACGGGGTTCTGGGGGTTGCCTCGCAGGGGATTGATCGCGGCGACAAAGACACCATTCTTTCGCTGCTCTCGGTGCATTTTGAGCCCGGCGAGGACGGCGCAGGCCATGTGCGGCTGACCCTGGCAGGGGATGGCAGCATCCGTTTGGCAGTAGAGACACTGGAGGTCAGCCTGCGCGATGTCACCCGCCCCTATCTGGCCCCCTCAAAACAGGCCCCGGCGCACCGGGACTAAACTATGAGGGATCAGTCGGGCCGGTGACGCCGCTGCTCGCTGCCCCCCTTGCGAACACCGGTGCTGAACCTACGCCTGCCTAGTCGGTCAGGCGCTGTTTTGCCTCGCGGGCCAATGCCTCAATCTCATCCCAGGCCTGGGCCGAGACCAGCGCATCCGGTGCGATCCAGCTGCCGCCTGCACAGAGCACATTGGACAGACTGAGGTAGTCAGGGGCGTTAGACAGGCTGATCCCGCCTGTTGGGCAGAAATGGATCTGCGGCAAAGGCGCGCCAATCGCCTTGAGCGCGGGAGCGCCGCCAGAGGCCTCGGCTGGGAAAAACTTCTGCGTTGTGAACCCCCGTTCAAGCAGGCGCATGGCTTCGCTTGCGGTGGCGGCGCCGGGCAACAGCGGCAGATCCTCTGCAAGGCAGGCCTCTATCAGGGCGTCAGTGGCGCCAGGCGAGACACCGAACATGGCACCGGCGGCTTTGGCCTGGCGCACATCCTGCGGGGTGACCAGTGTGCCTGCACCGACAACGCCACCGTGGACTTTGCACATTTCTGCAATCACATCCAGCGCTGCTGGCGTGCGCAATGTGACCTCCAGCGCGGGCAGTCCACCAGTGATTAAGGCCTTGGCCAGGGCAGCGGCATTGGCGACATCCCGTACCACCAGAACAGGCATGATGGGGGCCAGTTCACAGACTTCACGGGTCTTCTTTTGCGCGGCTTCTGAATTATGTGTCATCATGTATCACCTTTTTGCATGCGGGCCGGAATAGCCACAGTTATCGGGATGGGCGCGATAGCGCCGACCGTTTTAGCCGGTCCCCGAAGTGATGGGTCGGCCCCTAGGGGGGCGCCGCGGCCTGGGGGGCAAATCCACAGCAGCGATTGATCAGGCCCATGGTTGTCCGACTATATAATCCCAGTCGCTTGCGTTGCTTTCTAGTATTCCAAATTTTAACATGTCAGTCCGACCATATATTTCGGCGATTTCTGTTGCAACCGCGCGGAACGATTTTGGGATGCCTGTGCAGATGTTGATTGCACCGACATCTGCGCCGAGCGCCGCAGCAGAAATGGTTTCTCCGGCGACTTTAACGTCAATAAAGTCACGCACCTCTCGGCCCGAGCCCAGGGTTACGGGTTTACCTTCCGACCAGCGGCTGAGCAAATACGGGTGCAACCGTTGTGCATGCTCTCCTTCGCCATAGGGCTGGAACAGCCAACACCACAGGAACTCAGTCTTGGTTTCGCTAAACAACCCGCTCAGCGCATGAAATGCAGCGACTTTGGCCTGACCATAGGGGGTGCTGGGCGCGAGGACGGTTTCGGGTGTGAGGATTTTGGGTCCCAACTGGTATTCGATACAGGTGCCAACCCCCACAAACCGACGCAGGTCTGCCTGCAGGGCACCGCGCGCCATTTGAAGCGTGCCGATGAGGCAGCCAGTGTTTTTGGGAGAGGTCAGATACTTTCCCGGCTCGGTATACCATGCGGAAGGAATGAGGGTGTCGATCCCCGTCAGGGTTTCGGCCCACCAATCGGCGCTCTGGGCAAAAAGATCCTCTACTTCTACAATTTCGCAAGTCTCTGGAAGGTCGCCCAGTTTTTCCTGCCATCCCGGCCGGACCAGCAAACGCAAGTTCACATCACGGGCAACACAAGCCGCCAGGATCTGGCGACCAACAAAGCCTGTCGCCCCGGTTATGAGAACGCGCGGTGTCACGTGAGCTTGAGCTCTGGCACCGCAATCACAAAGGTGCTGCCATTTTTTGCCAAGCCTTTGTTTTGCGACATAACCTCATCCGCAATATTCCAGGGGAGAATTAGAATATAGTCGGGCTGCGCTGCGGTCAGTGCGGCGGGAGCTTTGATCGAAATATGGCTTCCGGGCATGAATTTGCCGATCTTGGAGGGGGCAGCATCACTGATGAACGGGATCAAATCCGGCCCCACACCACAGAAATTCAGCAGCGTATTACCCTTTGCTGCGGCGCCGTAACCGACGACTGTTTTACCTTCAGCTTTGGCGTCCAGCAAAAACCGCAACAGGCCATTTTGATTTTCTCAGCCCGGCCTTGAAAACCGCGATATGTGTCTTCATTCAAAAGGCCTGCGTCAACTTCTGCGGCCAAGATCTTTGTGACATTCTCTGTCGCGACATGAGACGCACTGTCCAGGCAGCCAAAGACGCGCAGACTGCCGCCATGCGTTGACAGCTCTTCCACATCAAAGACCCGCAGACCGGCCGCTTTGAAAATGCTGACCACCGGATGCAGGGCGAGATAGGAGAAATGCTCGTGATAGACGGTGTCGAACTGGTTGTGCTGTACCAGCTGGCCAAGATGCGGGAATTCAAAGGTAACTACGCCGTCTTCGGCCAGCAGCTCAGCGACACCTCGGGTGAAATCATTGATGTCGGGGACATGGGCATAGACGTTGTTGCCTAAAATCAGATCCGCCTTCGGGCCTGTTTTTGCGAGTTGACGTCCTAAATCCGCACCAAAGAACTCTTGCAGCACCGGAATGCCCAACGCCTCAGCCGCTTCTGCGGTCGATCGGGTCGGCTCCACCCCCAGACAGGGGATGCCACTGGCCACAAAGTTTTTCAGCAAGTAGCCATCGTTTGAGGCCAGCTCGACCACAAAACTCGTCTCGTTCAGCCCCAGTCGTTTGGTCATCTGCGCGCAGTAGCGTTCTGCGTGGGCCAGCCAGCCCTTGGAGGTCGAGGAGAAATAGGCATAGTCCTCGCGAAACAGGGCGTCATGCGCGGCATAGTCTTCGGTCTGGACCAGCCAGCACTTGGTGCAGGTCAAGACACGCAAAGGATAGCTGACCTCTGGCTTGTTCAGGTCATCCGCAGACAGATAGTCGTTGGAGGGAGGGGCATAGCCCAGGTCCAAGAATTTCAGTGACAAATCAGTGTGGCAATGGCGACATTTCATAGGATTAACGGCTTCATATCGGGAAGAAGAGGAAGCGCGCGATCGCGCGGCGATGTTTCGGTCACGGGTAGCGGCCAGGCAATGGCAAGTGTCGGATCATCAAAACGCACACCGCCTTCGTGATCAGGTGCATAGGGGGCCGAATGCATATAGTGCAATTCCACATTATCGGTCAGCGTTTGAAATCCGTGGGCGCAGCCCTGCGGAATATACAGAGTGTCCATCTGGTCGCTGTCTAAAGTCACGCCACAATGGGCCCCATAGGTTTCTGACCCCGCACGCAGGTCAACCACCACATCATAGACCTTGCCGGTAACCGCGCGCACCAGCTTTATCTCGCTAAAAGGGGCGCGCTGAAAATGCAGGCCGCGCAGAGTGCCTTGTTGCGCGCTGCGGGACAGATTCATCTGCACCCATTGGGTATTCAGCCCAGCCGCATCAAAGTGGTCTGTGCAAAACAGCCGCGCAAAGGCCCCGCGGTTGTCCCCACGTTTTTCCGGCACAATATGGTAGGCGCCCGCGATCGAGAGAGGGGTGATTTTCATGCGCGGCTGAACTCTGCGATTTGGGCCAAAGACAGGTCAACGGGGGCAGCGCCTTCATGGGTTTGGCGATACCACTGCATCGTCTTGGAGACGGCCGTTTCAAGATCCCATCGAGGCGCCCAGCCCAGTTTCTGCTTGGCTTTGTCGATGTTCAACATCAGCAGATTGGCTTCATGTGGCATCTCGCTGTTATCCGTGGGGGCGTATCCCCGGCAACAAGAAAATTGACGTAGAGCCCCTGTGCCGCCTGTAACCCGGCATTGCAGGCGGCCCCCAGATCTTCTCCACCTGTATGGTGCAGAACCCGCGCCTCTGGGTGCTTCTCTGCGATGGTCTTGGCCTGTGCCAGGGCTTGGTCAGAGCTGCACAGGATCAGGATCTCCCGCCCCGGTGCGCCCTGCCGGGCCAGAGATTGCGGGCTTTCCTCTAGCAGGTCTATGTCCTGGCCTGCCTAGGGGATTACCACGCTCAGCGGCAGCGTGCCTGCCATTTCCAGCCCCCAGGCCCGGGAGATATGAGGGTCCCAATCGGGGGCATAGGTCATTTGATGGGTTGCAAGATAGGTGGCACAGGCGCTGGCGTAACGCGCCCGGCGCTCAGGCGCGCGCAGGGCTGTGCTGCGCTCAAACAGCAGGCGGCTGGTGATCCGTTCAAAGGCCTGCTCAGCATCCGGCCGGTCAGAGGATTCCATCAGCCGTTTGACCCGGTCCAGAACCGTGAACTGCTCAAACACCCGATCACTGTCGCGGCCGGTAATCTGCCCTTGCCGTTGGTGGGTTTGTAGATACAGCGGCGCCTCGATATGCAGCAGGTGATCGGTTCGGGCCACTGTTTGATAGTAGAACTCGTGATCTTCAAACCAGGTGCCCTCGGGAAAGCGCAGCCCATCGATCAGGCTGCGGCGGTAGAGCTTGTTCCAGGCAGAGGGAAAGTGCGGGATTGCGTCTTTCCAGCTGTGTTGCGGGTAGCGGGTGATCTGGCCGGAGCTGTGCCGCTCTGCTCGGCCATGAATCGCTGGATGATCAATATGGTGGTCATTGGGAAAGCAAAAGCGGATGCCGCAGGAGACCCAATCTGCCCCCGTTGTGTCCAGGGCCTGCCAGAGCCGCGACAGATAGCTGGGATCAAGCCTGTCATCGCTGTCGAGAAAGGCAATAAAATCCCCTTGGGCCAGATCCAATCCGGTGTTGCGGGCACCGGAAAGCCCTTGGTTCTGTTGCTTTATCAGCTGAAACCGTGGGTCCTGTCCGATCACCTCTTTGGCTATGGCTGCGCTGTTGTCAGTTGAGCCGTCGTCGATAACCAGGGCTTCAAAATCACCTAAGGTCTGCGCCTGAAGACTGCGCAGGCAATCCGCCACATGGTCAGCCACATCAAAGACGGGAATGATGACAGAGATGAGAGGCCGTGGTTTGGAGTGTGGCATTCGATGAGACAGCTTTTACAAAAATGGCCGGTTCTACAAATAGGGCCGGTGCGGGCGCACTAGTACATCACCAGGGGCTGCGCTGTCACTAACCCTAATTGCGGTGCGCTCTTACAGGTCCTTGATGCGCTGGGCGAAAAAGACGGCTCATGGGCCTGTTTGCTGAGCATCCTGTGGTCTGTTCCTGCGCTGGAACGGCTCTGGCGCTGTCTTGCGCAGGTTTGGTCTGCTGGTCATATAGGAGGGCGAAAAGGGGTAAACATGACAGAGCAACTGTTCTATGTGCTTGGCGGAATTGGCATGTTCCTGATGGGGATGAAGGTGATGACCGAGGCCCTGCGGGAAGCAGCCGGCACCGGGTTACAGGCCATCCTGACCAGATTTACCACCACTCCCTTTACCGGGGTCCTATCAGGCGGGCTGACCACCGCTGCGATCCAGTCTTCCAGTGCGACAACCGTGATGACGGTTGGCTTTGTCGGGGCGGGGCTATTGACCATGCCGCAGGCGCTTGGGGTGATTTACGGGGCCAATATCGGCACCACGGCGACGGGCTGGTTGGTCAGCCTGCTGGGTTTCAAGCTCAAACTGGGCACTGTGGCGATGGCGCTGCTGTTTCCGGCCAGCCTGCTGGACCTTTTGGCGCGGGGTGGTTGGGCACGAGCCGGGCGCATGTTGGCAGGGCTCTGCCTTTTGCTCATCGGCCTGGATCTGATGCAGGCAGGGATGAAGGATGCTGGCACTATCCTGCGCCCCGAGATGTTGCCGTCTGGTTCAGTCCTTGGCCTGCTGGCCCTTGCAGCCCTGGGCGCAGGGCTGACGGTTGTCATGCAAAGCTCTTCGGCGGCCATGGCTCTGGCCCTGGTCATGATCCAAAGTGGTGCCATCAGCCTGACGCAGGCTGTGGCGATTGTGGCGGGGATGAATATCGGCACCACCTGCACCGCCTTGCTGGCCTCGCTGGGCGGGTCGCGGCCCATGCGGCAGACAGCGGTTGCCAATCTGCTTTTCAATGTGGCGACCAGCTTGATAGCGGTGCCTGTGTTGTTGTTTGGATTGGGGGCGCTGCAGGAGCTGGCCGTGCGGACCAATCCCATGACCGCGATTTTGGTGTTTCATACCGGGTTTAATGTGGTTGGCGCGATGCTGTTCCTGCCGGTCACGGCGCAGTTTGCGCGGTTCATCACCTGGCTGATGCCAGAGACGCCTAAGACAAAATTGGTTGATCTGGACCGGGCCTTGCTGTCGGATCCGGTCACGGCGCTCTTGGCGGTGCAGGCCGCGCTGGAGCTGCTGGAACATCGGGTCTACGGGGCTATGGCCTCTGCCCTGCAGGTGCCGGCGGACTATCGTGGGATAGCAGCGCTGTCTCCCTGTCGCGCCGCTCTGGCTGAGGTCGAGGCCTTCCTTGCGGATATTCGCCTGACGGCAGATCATGCAAGACAGGAGGTCGCGCTGTCCGCTTTGCTGCACCAGACCGACCATCTGTTGCGGCTGCTGGAACGGTTGAGCCAGACCGGGCGGATATCGGTTCTGAAGGAGGATCCGCTGTTGCGACGTCCAGCCCTGATCACCGGGGTGGTGCTCCGTCGGCTGATCGAGGGGTGTTGCTCTGATGCCGAACAAGCCCGGTTGCAGCGGCTTGCGGTTTTGGTCAATCACCGCAAGGACCGACATCGCCGTGGGTTGCTGTTGGGAGAACACGCCGGGCTATTTGACCTGAACGAGGTGTTTTCCAACACCGATGCAATGCGTTGGCTGACCCGTTGCCTGCACCATCTCGAAAGGTTGGAACACTATCGTCAGGTCACCAGAGCGGCCCTGCCTGTCGCCAGAGCGATGCCCTAGACAAATCTATCTGTTCAAAAAGAAAAGAGGGCGTTTTCGCCCTCTTTTTTAGGTTCCCAATGAGGTCCAGCGGCAGCGCCTATCAGAGGCCCGCCACTGGTAATAGAATTACAGGCTGGCCTGCAGGGCTGCGACCACGGCGTCGCCCATTTCGCTGGTCGAAATCGGATCAACACCGTCTTCACCCAGCAGATCTGCGGTGCGGGCACCGTCCGAGAGCACTGTTTCGATGGCTTTTTCCAGACGGTCGGCCTCGGCTCCCATGTCAAAGCTGTAGCGCAGTGCCATGGCAAAGCTGAGGATACAGGCGATCGGGTTTGCCTTGCCCTGGCCTGCGATGTCCGGGGCTGAGCCGTGCACCGGTTCGTACATCGCTTTGGGGCGGCCATTGGCCATCGGCGCGCCAAGGCTGGCCGAGGGCAACATGCCCAACGAGCCGGTCAGCATCGCGGCACAATCGGACAGGATGTCGCCAAACAGGTTGTCGGTCAGGATGACGTCGAACTGTTTTGGCGCCCGCACCAGCTGCATGGCGCCGTTATCGGCATACATGTGCGACAGCTCTACCTCGGGGTAGTCCTTGCCCACACGGGTGGCCACTTCGCGCCACAGGATGCCGCTTTCCATCACATTGGCCTTCTCCATCGAGCAGACCTTTTTGTTGCGGCGCATCGCCAGTTCAAAGGCCGAGCGGGCAGCGCGTTCGATCTCAGACTCGGTATAGCGCTGGGTGTTGATGCCAACGCGCTCGTTGCCTTCTTCAAAGATGCCGCGCGGCTCGCCAAAATAGACGCCCGAGGTCAGCTCGCGCAGGATCATGATGTCCAGGCCGGCCACGATGTCGCGCTTGAGCGAGGAAAAATCGGCCAGCGCGTCAAAGCACTGTGCGGGACGCAGGTTGGCATAGAGATCCATTTCCTTGCGCAGGCGCAGCAGGCCCCGTTCGGGTTTGACCGAGAAGTCCAGATCGTCATAGGCCGGGCCGCCAACCGCGCCAAGCAGAACCGCGTCCACCTCTTGTGCGCGGGCCATGGTTTCATCCGCCAGGGGGATGCCATGTTTGTCATAGGCGGCGCCGCCGACCAGGTCTTCGCTCACATCGAACTGAATGTCGCGGGCTTCACCAAACCAGGTGATGACTTTACGAACCTCGGTCATGACCTCGGGGCCGATACCGTCGCCGGGCAGAATCAGAATCGATGGATTGGACATATGTGCCTCCTAAAAACAGTTGGCAACGGCCTACCCCTCTGGGGCCTCAGGGTCAACAACGGCCCCTGATTTCAAGGGCGGAGGTGGCGATTTACTCGCCATTTTCAGGCCTTTTGCCAACAGCGACCAGACCCGCCGGATGCGGGGCGTTTCCCGCATGGCGCTATGGGTGGTGAGCCAGACCGGCAGCGGTGGAATTTCGACGCCCAGATCCAGCTCTGCCACGGTGGTATCGGCGCGCGCCACATCGCTTTGGCAAAAGCCGATGCCGCAGCCTGCCCGCACCAGTTGCCAGTAGGTCGCCTGATTGTCACAGCGCATGGCAAAGGTGCTGCGATCAACCTGCCATCCCATCGCCCGCATGGCGTTGAGGATCAGCGCGTTGTTGTCATAACCCACCAGGTCATGTTGCCACAGCTCTGCTGCGCTGCGGGGAGTGCCGCGTCGCGCCAGGTATGTGTGGGCGGCAAAAATACCCAGCGGCAGATCGGCGATATGTTGGGTGATCACATCCAGCTGGCTGGGGCGATACATGCGCAGGGCAATGTCGGCGGCCCGGTACAACAGGTTTTCGCTTTCATCTGTTGGCACCAGTTCCAGTTCAATCCCCGGTTCCGCCTGGCGAATATCGGCCAGTATGGGGGGCAACAGGTAGTGAGAGGCAAAAACGCTGGCGGTGATGCGGACGGTGCCGGCCAGCTCTTCGGACTGGCCCGCGGCCTGAAGCGACAAACGATACATCTGGGCCTGCATTTCCCGCGCCATGGGCAGCAGCGCAGTCCCGGCCTGCGACAGGCGCAATCCGCGCGGATGGCGCTCAAACAGTTGCTGGTTGAGGCTGGCCTCTAGGCTTTGGATGTGGCGACCCAGGGTGGGCTGGCTGCGGTCTAACTGCCGCGCCGCCGCCGAAAGCGAGCCGCAGTCGGCGACGGCAAGGAAGCTTTGGATGAGCGACCAATCGGTGAGCTGTGCATCATTCATGCATTAATGAATGGCAGATCTGAAAATTTTGGCAATGCCATATGTCAATTGAATAGGAGAGGCTTGGACCAGTGTTCAGGATAGGAGAAGACTTGATGACACAGACAGCTCTCATACTCGGTGCTTCGGGCCGGTTTGGCCGCGCGGCGGCGGCTGCCTTTGAGCGGGCCGGATGGCAAGTGAAACGCTTTCAGCGCGGGGCGGAAAACCTGTCGCAGGTCGCTGTCGGGGTCGATGTGATCGTGAACAGCTGGAACCCGGCCTATCCGGATTGGGCAAAACAGGTGCCGAGCCTACACCGGCAGGTGATTAGGGCTGCTGAAATGAGCGGCGCGACGGTCATTCTGCCCGGTAATGTCTATGTTTTTGGCCCCCAAACC
>Ga0316204_10009807_pt1 | contig 12612 bp, 9 predicted proteins | sample 6monrhotite_MG_2_FD_205661 | JGI IMG/M metagenome (GOLD analysis project Ga0316204, IMG submission 205661) | Microbial mat bacterial communities from mineral coupon in-situ incubated in ocean water Damariscotta River, Maine, United States -... | ecosystem: Environmental > Aquatic > Marine >...
GCGAAGCCAGCGACGAGGGCTTACTGAATAGTCTAGAACAATGGTATGCTGATCGGTTCCGGAGGGGAGTTCAGCGGGGGGAGTAAGATGGGCGATAAAAAGAAGTCGCAAACAAAGAATAACGATACTCAGCAGGTGCCTGCTAAAAAGGCGATTGCAGTACAGGAACCAGTCAAAGATGAGTCCGCGCCAGCAGCCGTCGCTGCGGCACCACAAAAAAGTGGTGGTAGCGGGATTGCATTGCTTGCGCTGGTCATAGCACTCGGTGGTGCCGGGCTGGGCTATAAAAGCTGGGATGAATCGAACAAATTAAACGGTCTACTGACCGACCAAAGCGATCAGATTGAATCATCTATCAGCATGGCGCTCAAACCAGCCATTGCATCGATGGGTACCGTTGAGTCCAATATTGGCTCAGTACAATCCACTGTAGATGCGCTTCAGAGTGAGATCAATAGCCTGAAAAGCGAGCTTGCTTCGCTTAAAAGCGGCCTGGGCGAAATCAAAGGCGGCGTTGAGACACTTGAGAATTCACATCAAAGTGGCCTGGGCGATATAAACGCCAATCTGGATGAAAAAATTCAAAACGTGCAAAACCAGCATGGTTCACTCGAAGAACAACAGAAGTCACTTCAGGATAACGTTAACGCGCTGAATGAAGGGCTCTCTTCACTCCAGTCTGAAGTCAAGGCCGAAGCCGAAAAAGGCAAAATGTCGGCATGGGTACTGGCTGAAGTAGAGTACTTGCTACACATTGCCAACAGCCGTCTGAATCTTGAACATGATGTGGAAGCAGCACTCTCCGCACTGAATGCGGCAAGCAAACAACTCGCTGAACTCAACCTGCCTGAGCTGGCTGATATTCAGCAAATGATCAGCGATGAAATCAAAGCGCTTGGCAACGTACCTAAACTTGATATCCCTGCGATGGCGCAAACGCTAACCACCCTTGGTAGCAATATCGACTCACTCCCATTGGCCAGGCCAAAAGAAGCCAAACTGGTTAGCAGCGGTGCCGATGACGAGCGAAAACAATGGGAGGTTTTGGCGGACGAGGTCTGGAGCGCGCTAAAACCACTGGTAAGCGTACGCAACAGCAAGGACCCAGCAATGGCACCATTGACGCCAGAAAAGCACACCTATCTGACACAGAACCTGCAGTTAAAGATAGAGTCGGCACGACTTGCCCTGCTACGCGCTGACAACAGCACCTTTCATGAAAATCTGAATATCAGCAGCGAATGGCTATCTCAGTTTTATGACGTAGCGTCCGCAGATGGTGCCAGCACACTCGCAGCTCTTAACGAGCTAATGCAGGCGACCATCGATACTGAACTACCGGATATTTCAGCATCATTGCAGGCGCTGCAAAAATTCATCGCCAACAATTCGCTGAAAGTATCCGCACCGAACATCAATCGTTCAAATCAGGTACTGGCGTTTACATCACCAACCAGCGTCGCTATCGACGCCGCAATTTACTAGTAGCGGAGTGACATACTTATGAAACTATTAATCACAGCGATCATCGCTCTCCTCGCCTCCGTGGCAATCGCGTTATTTGCGAAAGACGATCCTGGCTACATCATGGTCAACTACGGCAGCTGGACCATGGAGGCAAGCCTGGTGCTAGTGCTTTCAGTCGGCATCGTTGGCTATATCGTTCTCTACTATGCGACCAAACTACTTGGTGGCACGATTAAGTCGCCACTGAAACTGATCTCATGGAACAGTAATCGCAAAGAGTGTAAATCACGCATGGCCAACGCCAAAGGGATGATCTACCTCGCAGAAGGCAACTGGAAGAAAGCTGAGCAGTGTCTATCTCAAAACGCACAGGCAGGGGAATTACCCGTCCTAAACTATCTTGGCGCGGCACGCGCAGCACAAAAGCTTGGTGCAAAAGATCGTCGTGACCATTATCTGAAGATGGCTCGCCAGCTTGCGCCACGCGATAGCATTGCAGTTTCACTCACTCAGGCAGAGCTACTAATGAGCAACGGCCAGCTAGGTGAAGCGGCGGAAAGCCTGAAATTGCTACGTCAGTTTGCGCCAAAAAATGAAACCATTCTGAAGCAACTTGCCAAGCTCCACACCAAAATGGGCGACTGGAATAAACTGATCGATATTCTGCCTGCACTGCGTAAAAACCACATCTTATCGGTCTTTGATTTAGACCGCCTTGAGCAGATGGCTTATGCCGAACTATTAAAATGTGCAGGACATGACACTGGCCTGCTTATCAGCGCCTGGCACCGCACCCCTCGCCGCATCAGAAAGCAGGAAAGCGTATTGCTCGAATATAGCCATGCATTAGTCGCACACGGTGAAGGGCACCAAAGTGAAGAGCTAATTTACCAGGTACTTAACAACAACTGGAGTGATGAGCTCTGCTACCTCTACGGTATAATTAAAGGTAACAACCTCGACCGTCAATACAAGAATGCAGAGAAACTACTGCGTAAACAGCGCACGAACCCTGTGCTACTACTGACCTTAGGTCGCCTCTCATTACGTAATGGCGATCTCGAAAAAGCTCGCAGCTATCTTGAAGCAAGTATGCATGCTGATCCACAGCCAGAAACCTGCAAAGAACTCGCAGCACTACTGGAGCGAATCGGCGAACAGGAGATGGCAATCGAATACTATCGCAAAGGGCTATCAATGAGTGTCGCGCTACCTGCGCAGGCACACCATATTTCACTACCAAGCAACAGCAGCAAAGAAGTCATCGAAAGCCGTACAGGCATCCTGCTGGCAGCACAACCCCAGCAGGCGTAACAGACAAACCCTCAGCTGCGATCAGGCCTCTGACGCAGCTGAGTCTTTTGCAAATTCAAACGCATCGTAAAAGAAATTCTCCTCAGCCAATCCCTGCGCAATAAATGCATCACGCGCCGCAGAGACCATCACCGGCGGTCCACCCGCATAAACGTCGTAACCACTTAGATCAGGAAAATCATTCAGCACCGCCTGATGCACATAGCCATCACGTCCCTGCCATTGATCAGCCTCATTCGCATCTGATAAAACGGCTACATAATTAATCAGCCCCTTATCAGCCCACTCTGTTGGCAATTCATCCTGATAAAGATCGACCTTAGCGCGTGCCCCCCAGTAGAGATACATCGGGCGTTGAATATTTTCAGCCAGGGCATGCTCAATGATCCCTTTAATCGGCGCAAAACCGGTACCACCCGCCACAAAAATAATCGGGCGTGGTGATGACTCACGCAGATAAAAACCACCTAGCGGCCCTTCAATACGCAGCATCTCTTTTTCCTGCATATCGCGAAATACGTGATCCGTAAACTCACCACCATCAATGTAGCGAATATGCAACTCAATCAGCGCATCATCATGCGGTGCGTTCGCCAATGAGAAGCTACGGCGACGGCCATCTTGCAATATAATATCGATGTATTGCCCTGCTAAGAACTGCATCCGCAAAGCATCCGGTAATTTAAGGTAGACACGCATCACATCGGGGGCCAGTTTATCTAATTTCACTACCCGAACAGGATACTGCTCAACCTTGATCTCTTGCGAAGAACCAATCTCATCCACCGCGATGGTGACATCACTGCGAGGCTCCGCACCACAGAACAGGACCATTCCAGCAGCCTTCTCAGCCTCAGAAAGCGCCGCTGGCTCAAGATCTTCATAGCTGATCTCGCCCGATATCAGCCTCCCCTTGCACGCACCACAAACAGCATTACGGCAACCATATGAAAGACTCACACCATTACGGAGCGCAGCATCAAGAATACTCTCACCCTCTTCCGCTTCAAATGACTTGCCCGCCGGGCTGATAACAATTTTAAAACCCATTACACTACCCTGATCAGAAATATTAGCCGTACATTGTGCGTCATTTTACACAATAGGAAAACCCCATGTTAAATGCCATTATTATTGGATGTGGTGATATAGGCCTCCGCGCTGCTCATCAGCTACAAGCTAAACACTATCAAATCACAGCTGTTGTTCGCACAATGGAAAGCGCCAGGAGATTAACGATGCTCGGCTTTGATGCCACGACTATTGACCTCGATCACCCAGAACCACTTCTACCGCAAATTCCAGCCAACAGCCTGATCTTCTATTTTGCAGCACCAACAGAAACGGGTGAGCAAGACCTCAGAATGAAAAACTTTCTTAACGCTCTCTCATCCTCAGCGACACAACCTGAGCGCATTATTTACATCAGCACTACCGCTGTTTATGCAGACTCAAAAGGGGCGTGGGTTAATGAACAGACCCCAACCCAACCGAGCAATGCCCGAGGCAAACGCCGTCTCGATGCGGAACAACAACTGATCGAATTCCAGAAAGATCAGCCCGTCAGCGTTTCAATTCTCAGAGTTACCGGAATCTATAGCGCAAACCGCCTGCCCTTTAGACAGATAAAAGCTCAGCAACCCATCCTGAAATTAGACATTGCGCCTTTTTCCAATCGGATCCATGCCGACGATCTTACCAGCGCCTGCATTGCGTCCGCACTCAATACCGACAAACCTACCGCCATCTTTAACGTCAGCGATGGCAATCCAGGTTCAATTTCACAATATTTCAAAGAAGTTGCGCTCACATTCAAGCTACAGCCGCCACCTGAAATCGACTGGAAAACCGCACAACAGACACTTAGCCCAGGCATGTTGAGCTATTTACGAGAATCCAAGCGAATTGATAGCCGCTTAATGATGACTGAATTAGGGGTGAAACTCAGATACCCTAGACTGGAGCTAGGACTAAAACAGTGCGTCACTGAGCTAGAGCAAAACAGGAACTAAATGAGCCGTAACAGGCAATCATCCACTCAAAAAAAGGTAAAAGCGACAGTGCTAGTGACGACAAGCTGTTGCTGCCCCGCCAACAGTTCACGAACAAGAGGCAAACGGGAATTCCGGAAACTAATTAGGCCCACTCAACTCAACGCTGAGAATCTTCTACCTTTCTGCGGCGAGCAATTTTTTCAAAATTGATCTCTAAATCAAGCAAGCCCCATTGATCGATGTCGATCACCACCCTTGAGCCACTGAGGTACTCAATGACTACTTTAGACAATGCTGAACCAGCATAGCTAACGGCCCAGACTTTTAACAACTGCCCTGTTAAATTGATATACCACGAACCTACAACTGGTTTTTGCTGGGTGGACATTTCGATAAACCTCAGTTTCAGATGATACTAATTCCTAAAATCGCCGACACCACCGTCCCTGGTAAAGCTCAGTATAACCTAACTAGCAACCACTTTCCATCATATAAAACCTGATAGATCAACAGGTTGAGCCTTTTGCGACGCCCTCATAAGGACCTTAGCATGCATCAGCAAGCCCTGCCTTTGCTCCTAGCCACATTTGGAATCACCACAATTCAGACAGGTCATACAACCGTCCATTTTGATCATCGCCTTGGTGTTACATTTATTACAAAGCTGCGCACCTGCGGGAAACGAATTATCCGCCGCAGCCTCAGTGCTTGCTGCCTTACTGGCATCATCAAACTGCCCACGCTTCTCTTCAACAAAGCGCTTTTGATGATCATCAAGCCCATCGTCTTTGATCATACCAATCAGGCGCAGATGCTGATCAATCACCTCACCAATCTCGGCAACCAGCGACGGCATAAACTTACCGCCGCGCTTAAAGTAACCACCACGCGGATCAAACACCGATCGAAGCTCTTCGACCAGGAAAGTCACATCGCCACCCTTTCTGAAAACCGCCGAGATAATCCGTGTCAGCGCGACAATCCATTGAAAGTGATCCATGTTTTTAGAGTTAATAAAGACCTCAAATGGACGACGCAGCTCATGTTCAGTGCCCTGATTCAGGATCACATCATTGACGGTGACATAGAGCGCATGCTCAGTCAGCGGCGTCTTCACTTTATAAGTAGAACCCAGCAACATTTCAGGGCGCTCTAACTTCTCATGCATATGAATCACATTTGAAATCGGCTCATCTTTCTCGACACTACTCGGCACTTCAACTGCTGGTAGCGCCTTCTCTTCTTCACTTACCACGCCATAACTGACGATTTTTTTATTAATCTTTGTAGCCATTTTCTCTTTCTCCCCGGTTTCCTGTGCGCGCTATTTCGCAAACTAATTTAAGATGACGATTCAAATTGCCATGGGTTTGTTCGAGAACAAGGACATAGTGCCCCTTGTGGGTAAAAAGCGCGCAGTTTACAAATGGTAAATGAGCGCTTTTGACACCGTAATCGGGCAAACCCATGGTGAGTTGGATTGTTATCTAGAACTTTCCGTAGTAGCCCTCTTTTAGCGCGTCATACAGATTCGCCGCGCTATGCACCTCACCATCATATTCAATCTCTTCGTTACCCTTCACTTCCACCACGGAGCCATCTTCCAAGGTAAAGCGATAGGTGGTATTTTCCAGATCCTTCTCTTTCACCAACACACCCTGAAATGCCTCAGGGTTAAAGCGGAAAGTGGTACATCCCTTAAGCCCCTGCTCGTAGGCGTAGAGGTAGATATCTTTGAATGCCTCATAGTCGTAATCACTCGGTACGTTTGCAGTTTTGGAGATCGAAGAATCGATCCAACGCTGCGCCGCCGCCTGCACATCAACGTGAGATTTTGGCGTGATATCGTCCGCGGTAATAAAGTACTCCGGCAACTGATTTGCGCTATCGTTTGATTCTGGGGTCGCATCACTATTGATCAACTCGCGGTAAGCCAGCAGTTCAAACGAAAAGACATCGACTTTTTCTTTGCTCTTTTTGCCTTCACGGATCACATTACGTGAATATTGGTGCGCAAAGCTTGGCTCGATGCCGTTGCTGGAGTTGTTCGCCAGCGATAGTGAAATCGTACCGGTCGGTGCAATTGAACTGTGATGGGTAAAACGCGCGCCTACCTCTGCCAGCTCTTCTACCAACGCAGGATCCTGCTTCGCGATCTGCTGCATATAACGGCTGTACTTCGCGTGCAACACCTTGCCTTTAATCGCATCACCCACCGCATAGCCATCTTTGGCCATCTCAGGGCGCTTGCGTAACATTTCAGCCGTCACAGTGAAGTCTTCTTCTAATATTGGAGCCGCGCCTTTCTCTTTAGAAAGGTCGAGCGCCGCCTGCCAGCCGACCATCGCCATTTTACGGGTCACTTCTTCAGTGAACGCCAGCGACTTATCATCACCGTACTGCATGCGCAGCATTGTCATGGTCGAACCCAACCCCAGATAACCCATGCCGTGACGACGCTTACCTTCGATCTCTTTGCGCTGCTGCTCTAACGGCAAGCCGTTGATCTCAACTACGTTATCCAGCATGCGGGTAAAGATACTGACGGTTTTGCAATACTCTTCCCAGTCGAAGTAGGCCTTGTCGGTAAATGGATTACGCACAAAACGAGTCAGATTAATTGAACCCAACAGGCACGAACCATAAGGCGGCAGCGGCTGCTCACCGCAGGGGTTGGTTGCGCGGATGTTTTCACAAAACCAGTTATTATTCATCTCATTGACCTTGTCGATCAGAATAAAACCCGGTTCTGCGTAATCGTAGGTCGACGACATAATCATATCCCACAGACGACGTGCACGAATCGTCTTGCTCACACGGCAGGCAACCAGCCCTGCTTCATTTTCGATATAGCCCTCTTTAAGCGGCCATTCACGCCACACCACCTGGCCGGCATCTTTCAGGTCAATCTCACCATTTTCAACTTCGCTAGGTTTCGCAGGAAAAGCCAGTTTCCAGTCAATATCACCAACAACCGCTTCCATAAATTCTTTGGTGATCAACAATGAGAGATTGAACTGGCGCAGACGACCATCTTCACGCTTCGCTTTGATGAAATCGAGCACATCGGGATGACCGATATCAAAGGTTCCCATCTGCGCACCGCGACGCCCACCGGCGCTGGAGACGGTAAAACACATCTTGTCGTAGATATCCATAAACGACATCGGGCCGGATGTGTAAGCCCCCGCACCTGAAACATAACCGCCTTTGGGCCGCAGTGTTGAAAACTCGTAACCGATACCGCAACCCGCTTTCAGCGTCAGCCCTGCTTCGTAGACCTTTTGCAGAATGCCGTCCATCGAATCTTCAATGATCCCGGAAACGGTACAGTTAATGGTAGAGGTCGCTGGCTTATGGGCCTGCGCACCGGCATTCGAGGTGATACGACCCGCCGGGATCGCGCCATGGCGTAACGCCCACAGGAACTCTTCGTGCCAATGATCACGCTTCTCCTGTGTCTCTTCAACATCAGCCAGTGCCCGTGCAACACGCTTATACGTGTCGTCAATCGACTGATCAATCGCATCACCTTCTTTATTTTTCAGGCAATATTTTTTATCCCAGATATCAAGCGAAGCAGGCTGAAATGGGATCTCAGATGCGGCAGTAGAGACGACTCGAAGGTGAGCACTTTTCATTAGATGGCTTTCTCCCGTATTTATTGGTTTTATTATCACTAAGATTTGCTTCGCTTTATTCATGCCACGTCGACGATCTCGCTCCGCACAAACAGACCAGCAAACGGCCAGGCGGGGATCAACGAGTTAAAAAGGCATTTAAATTAAACAAAACACAACATCTTGTGTTGTGCGGGCAAGATTAAAGTTAATTGACACTACCGTCAACCATCAAAACCCGAAAAAATGATATAGATTAATGCCAACAAATACGCTGTAAAAACAAAATACTATCAACTCCCCCCCCTTTTTTTATAGGATAAATTTATGCCAAAAATGGCGCGCAGTGGGGTTTGAGATCATCACTATATATTGTGGTTTAGATCTCCATTGACTGCTTACTAAACAAACACTTACAAATAACTCATCACCATCCCTTGAAATCACCACGCTTAACGCCCATTTATTTAAATATTGAACCTCAACCAGAATTAAAAGTCGAAGCAGAGGCTGGCGTCAACGCCCAGCCCTGTACGTTATTAAAACAATTATCTGGAGATGATCACCAATGCCTCAGCGACTGCTGATTACGCTACTATTTTGCGCCCTGACCACCCCCTTCATCGGCACTGCCAACGCGGCACTGCCAGCACTCGACTCTCAGGGCAAACCACTGCCAACCCTTGCACCGATGATAGAGCGCGTCACACCAGCCGTCGTCAACATCTCCACTCGAGGACAGGAGAAAATAACAACTAACCCGCTACTCCAGGATCCCATTTTTCGCCGCTTCTTTAATCTGCCACGACAACCGAGCCATCGCGACACACAAAGCCTCGGCTCTGGTGTGATCATCGATGCAGACAATGGTTATATCCTCACCAACAGCCATGTGATTGATAAAGCAATCGAAATCACCGTTACCCTGCAAGATGGTCGGCGCCTTAATGCGACTCTGGTCGGCGCAGATCCCGAAGCCGATGTCGCAGTGATTCAAGTCCCCAGCGAAAACCTCAGCGCACTCAAACTAGCTGATTCCGATCAACTACGCGTCGGTGATTTTGTGGTCGCGATCGGTAACCCCTTCGGCCTTGGCCAGACCGTCACCTCCGGCATCGTCAGCGCGCTGGGACGCAGCGGCCTCGGCATCGAAGGTTACGAAGACTTTATTCAAACCGATGCCTCGATCAACCCCGGTAATTCTGGCGGTGCGCTGGTCAATCTGCGCGGCGAACTGGTCGGCATTAATACCGCCATCATCGCCCCCGGCGGCGGTAATGTCGGCATCGGTTTTGCGATCCCGACCAATATGAGTCAACAGATCATGGCTCAACTGGTGAAATATGGTGAAGTAAAACGCGGCAAACTCGGTGTTTCAGCGCAAAATTTGACCCCGGAGCTGGCTCATGCCTTCGGCATCGAGGGCACAAGCGGCGCTGTGGTCGTGCAACTCACACCTGACTCACCCGCCGCGGCAGCAGGATTACAGATCGGCGACGTCATTATCAGCGTCAACGATCACGCCACCGACAGCGCCTTTGATATTCGCAATCAACTTGGTTTGTTACGCATCGGCGATACCGCCAAACTTCAAATCCTACGAGGCAATAAAAAGCTCGCCATCAAGGCTGAAATCGCTGATCCAGAGCCCAATAAAATCGAAGGAAAACAGTTTGATACGAGGCTCGACGGCACAGTTTTCAGCCGCATTGAAGAGGGCTCCCCGCTATATGAACAGATCGAAGGGGTACTCGTGGTTGAGGCACAACAAAACAGTCCCGCATGGCGTGCCGGGCTTCGTAAAGGTGACATAGTCGTTTCCGCCAATCGCCGTACTGTCACAGATTTCGCTACGCTCGCCGAAGCACTGAAGCAATCTCGACGCGGCATCCTGCTCAATGTGATCCGCGGCAGCTCTGCGCTCTTTATTTTGATTCAGTAACCGCATCAAGCCTCTCCCTTCCATTTAAAGCGCGTGGTATAATGCGGCGCGCTTTAAATCCATCTTTTCCGCGTTACCACGCAAAAAGCGATTTGCGCACCTGTTGTCGTAGCGGTATCATTAGCATTCGACAAAAACTGATAATTAACGAAATATGATCGGTAAAACTATGCCACAACATAAGCTGACACAACTTCAGGAACTCGAAAGCGAGTCCATTCATATCATGCGAGAAGTCGTCGCCGAGTTTCGTAACCCGGTGATGCTCTACTCTGTCGGAAAAGATTCCAGCGTAATGCTGCACCTGGCCCGCAAGGCGTTTCACCCTGGCCCGCTGCCTTTCACGCTGCTGCATATCGATACCGGCTATAAGTTCCCGGAGATGTATGAATTCCGCGACTGGTATTGTAAAGAGGTCGGCGCCAAACTGGTCGTTCATCGCAATGAAGATGCGATCGGCAAAGGAATGAACCCACACGAATTCGGTGTAGCACGCTGCTGCGGCGCACTCAAGACTGGCGCGCTACTCGAAGGCCTTGAACAGGGCGGTTATGATGTGGCCTTCGGTGGCGCACGCCGCGACGAAGAACGCTCCCGCGCCAAAGAGCGCGTCTACTCAATGCGCGATAGCTTTGGCCAGTGGGACCCAAAAAATCAGCGCCCTGAATTGTGGAGCCTCTATAACGGCCGCATTCATGACGGTGAATCAGTACGTGCTTTTCCTATTTCCAACTGGACTGAGATGGATGTCTGGTCGTACATCAAAGAAGAGAATATCCCCATCGTACCGCTCTATTACGCCAAAGAGCGCCTGATGGTTGAGCGTGGCAATCATCTGATTCCAGCGGAAGATAGCAAATTCCTACTGGAAGGCGAAGAACCTAAAATGGTGATGTCACGCTACCGTACACTCGGCTGCATGCCTTGTACTGGCGCGGTGCGCTCGAGCGCCACCACCATTGAAGGAATTATCGAAGAGGCGAGCATCGCCACCCGTAGTGAGCGTGAAACACGCATCATCGACCATGGCTCCAACAGCATGGAAGATAAAAAGAAGGAAGGTTATTTCTAATGTCGACCACAGATAAAGAGATTGAACTGTTACGCCTGGTTACCGTCGGCAGTGTCGATGACGGCAAGTCCACCCTGATCGGCCGCCTGCTGTACGATACCAAAGGGGCTTTTGAAGACCAGCTACAGGCTGTGCGTAAAGATGATAGTGAAGGCGCAGACGGCATCGATCTAGCCCAGCTCACCGACGGCCTCGCCGCCGAGCGCGAACAGGGCATCACCATTGATGTTGCCTATCGCTACTTCGCGACACCAAAGCGCAAATTCATCATGGCCGACTGCCCGGGGCATGAGCAGTACACCCGCAATATGGTGACCGGTGCCAGTACCGCCAACGCCGCGATTATTCTAATTGATGCACGTAAAGGCGTATTGCAGCAGACGCGTCGCCACACTCACATCATCAGCCTGCTGGGCCTACCACACCTGATCGTGGCCATTAATAAAATGGATTTGATCGATTACGACGAAGCGACCTTTCTGAGTATCAAAGAAGCGTTAACTGAGTTTTGTGCACGCCAGAACATCCATCATCTGATCTGCATTCCAGTCTCGGCACTGGCCGGAGACATGGTCGTCGATCGCGGCGACAACATGCCATGGTACGAAGGGCAGACGGTACTTGAAACACTGGAAGGGATCGATGTAAGCGGCTATATCGACGAATGTGACTTCCGCTTTCCGGTACAGTATGTGTGCCGCCCTCAGACCAAAGAGCTACCCGACTTTCGCGGCTTCATGGGGCGCATCGCCTCCGGTACCGTCAAAGTGGGCGACGAAGTTGTACAGCTACCGGCCGGTAAAAAATCGAAGATAAAAGAAATCATCACCTTTGATGGCAACTTGGATGAAGCCTTTGCCCCGCAGAGTGTCACCATCACGCTTGAGGATGAGATCGATATCTCACGCGGTGATCTCATCGCCCATGCCGACAAGATGCCACAGACCGCCAAAGAGATCGAGGCGATTGTCTGCTGGATGGGGGAAGAACCGCTCACCCCAGGCACTAAGTACTTTATCAAACACGGTACCAATACGGTTAAAGCGATGGTTTCTGAAATTCAGTATCGCACAGACATCAATGAACTGACTCAGGATGAAAGCGCAGAAGCGCTGGCAGTGAATGAAATCGGCAAGGTTTCACTCAAACTCACCAGCCCTCTTACCTTTGACCGTTACGCAGACAATCGTGCCACCGGTAATT
>Ga0316204_10009810_pt1 | contig 12608 bp, 9 predicted proteins | sample 6monrhotite_MG_2_FD_205661 | JGI IMG/M metagenome (GOLD analysis project Ga0316204, IMG submission 205661) | Microbial mat bacterial communities from mineral coupon in-situ incubated in ocean water Damariscotta River, Maine, United States -... | ecosystem: Environmental > Aquatic > Marine >...
ATTCGCTCGCAGGCTCGACACCCCGGTGTGGAGCACCACTTTGGCGCGTTCAACTGGAGCGCTGTCGCGCCCAGAGCTCGGTTCCCTCGCGGGTGGGGGGCGGCTGTCAGTATGAAAAGTTCACCCGTCGCGATTCGGTCGAGCCGAAGGCAAGCATCGCGAATCCCGATTCGTCATCCGAACCGTCAGCCACCACGAAACCGCTCCACTCCCCGATCACTGCTGAATCGGATCGCTGACCAGTGAGGTGGTGAGGTAGCTGCCCGTCGACTCCGTGCTGTCCTTCACCACCTGGATGAAGGTGATCAGCACAGCCGCCAGCGCAATGGAGAGCACGCTGATCCCCAACAGGTATTCGGTCGTAGTTTGGCCACGCCGTCTCATGAGACCGCCTCGTCAGTGCTGAGATACCCTACCCCGGCCGCGTGGGATCGCACAACAACAGGAAGCAACCGATGAGCGCTGACTTCACCGACTTCGAGGCCGGCAGGCTGCTGCCAGCGCCCATCACCGCCGCCGCGATCGCCGCCAGCGTCGACGGTGAGCTGCACGGCGAGGACGCCACCGTCACCGCCGCCGCCCCGCTCGCCGCCGCCGGCCCCGAGGCCCTGGCCTACGCCGAGAAGACCATCAGCGGCGACGCCGGCGTCGTGCTGTGCAAGGAGCGCGCGCTCGTCGAGGGGCGCACCTGCGTCGTCGTCAAGGACCCCAAGCTGGCCTTCAGCGCCCTGCTGGCGGGCTGGTTCACCGAGGTCTATCCGCCGGGCGTACACCCCACCGCCGTCGTCGAAGGCACCCTCGGTGAAGGCGCGCATGTCGGTCCGCACGCCGTCATCGGCCCCCGCGCCGTCATCGGCGCGGGCGCGGTCGTGCTGGCCGGCGCGGTCGTCGGCGCGCGCTGTCGGGTCGGCCCCGGAACCGTCATCCACCCCCGGGTCGTGCTCTACCCGGACACCGTGGTCGGGGCCGGCTGCATCCTCCACGCCGGCGCCGTGCTGGGCGCCGACGGCTTCTCCTACCACCCCACCGCTCAGGGGCCGGCCAAGGTGCCCCAGGTGGGGCGGGTGCGGCTCGGGGATCGGGTCGAGATCGGCGCCAACACCTGCGTGGATCGCGCCTTCCTGGCCGAGACGGTGGTGGGGGACGGCTCGGCCATGGACAACCTCGTCCAGGTGGGGCACAACTCGCGCCTCGGCCGCTTCAACCTGCTGGCCGCCCAGGTGGGCATCTCCGGCTCCGTCACCCTCGGGGACGGCGTCATCGTCGGCGGCCAGGCCGGCTTCGCGGACCACGTCACGGTGGGCGACCGCGCCATCGTCGGCTCCCGCGCGGGCGTGCACAACGACCTGGAGGGTCGCGCGGTCTACCTCTTCGCGCCCGCCATGCCCATCCGCAAGGCCCGTCGCGTCATCGCTGCCCTGGGCGACCTGCCGGAGATGCATCGCCTGGTCTACAAGCTGGCCCGCAAGGCCGGCTTGATGGCGGACTGACTGCGGACGGGATCAGCCGCTGTTAGATTGCGGCATCCGCTGGAGAGCTCCCAAGTTGCTGCTGCTGACCGCCTTTACCGCACTGATCAACCTCTCCTCTGTCGCCCTGGCCGCGCCGGACTGGGAGACCACCCTGGAGGGCTCCGTCAACGCGGTGGTCCAGCTCCGCGTCGCCGCGACCCGCCCCTTCGACACGGACAGCGCCTCCACCACCCAGGGCACCGGCTTCATCATCGACGCCGAGCGCGGCTACATCCTCACCAACCGGCACCTCGTCCAGCCCGGCCCCGTGGTGGCTGAGGCGGTGTTCCTGAACAACGAGGAGGTCGAGCTACAGGCGATCTACCGCGATCCGGTCCACGACTTCGGCATCTTCCGGTTCGACCCGGAGGAGCTGCGGTTCATGGAGCTGGTCGAGCTGCCGCTGGCGCCGGAGTCCGCGCGGGTCGGCGTGGAGATCCGGGTGGTGGGCAACGACGCGGGGGAGAAGCTCTCCATCCTCGCCGGCACCCTGGCGCGGATGGATCGGAACGCGCCCAACTACGGCAAGGGCAACTTCAACGACTTCAACACCTTCTACTACCAGGCCGCCTCCGGTACGAGCGGGGGCAGCTCGGGCTCGCCGGTGCTCAACATCGCCGGCGAGGTCATCGCCCTGAACGCCGGGGGGCGGCGGGCCGCGGCCAGCAGCTACTACCTGCCGCTGGACCGGGTGGTACGGGCGCTGGACTTCCTGAAGGCCGGCGAGGCGGTGCCGCGCGGCACCATCCAGACCACGATGATCCACGCGCCCTACCACGAGGTGTCCCGGCTGGGGCTGACCGCCGAGACGGAGGGGCGGGTCCGCGCGGCCTTCCCCGAGGCCACCGGCATGCTGGTGGTGCGCGACACGGTGCCCGAGGGGCCCGCCGACCAGAAGCTGCAGAGCGGCGACATCGTGGTGGACATCGACGGGCAGCTGCTCGCCGGCTTCCTGCCGCTGGAGGCGGCGCTGGACAATGCTGTAGAGAAGGCGGTGGGCGAGGCGGTCACCGTGGGCATCGAGCGCGGCGGGGAGTACCGCGCGGTCGAGCTGGCGGTGCAGGACCTGCACGCCATCACCCCCGACACCTACCTGGAGATGGGCGGGGGCGTGTTCAACACCCTCTCGTACCAGATGGCCCGCACCTACACCGTGCCGGTGGGCGGCGTGATGGTCGCGAGCACCGGCTACATGCTGCGCACGGCGGGGGTGCCGGACAGCGCGGTCATCGAGAGCGTCGACGGTGAGGCCGTCGAGGACCTCGCGGGGCTGGAGGCGGCGCTGTCGAAGTACCCCGACGGCGAGCGGGTCCCCATCCGCTTCCACCCCATCGACACGATCAACGACTCCCGCGTGCGCGTGGTGACCATCGACCGCCGCTGGTTCCCCATGCAGCTCTGCGAGCGGGACGCGGGCGGCGTGCTGGGGGACTGGCCCTGTGAGGCCAGCCCCGTGTCCGACGCCGAGCTCGTCGCGGAGCCATCGGAGACCACCTTCTTCGCCTCCGGGCCCAAGGCCGCGCGCAAGCTGGCCCCGTCGCTGGTGATGGTCGACTTCGACGTGCCCTACCGCATCGCGGGGGTGTCCTCCAGCAACTTCGCCGGCGCCGGGCTGGTGGTCGACGCGGCCCAGGGCCTCGTGCTGGTGGACCGCGACACGGTGCCCATCGCCCTGGGCGACGCCACCCTGACCTTCGCCGGCTCCGTGCGCATCCCCGGCCAGGTCCGCTTCATCCACCCGGTCCACAACCTCGCGGTGGTCCAGTACGACCCGGCCCTGCTGGGCAGCACGCCCGTCGAGAGCGCGGTGCTGCGGGAGGCGCCGCTGGAGCCCGGCGACAAGGTGTGGCAGGTGGGCCTGGATCGGGACCACAAGGTGGTGTCCATCGAGACCACCGTGCAGGACGTCGACCCGCTGATGATGGGCATCCCCGACCCGCCGCAGTTTCGGGACGCCAACCTCTCGGTGATCGACATCGCCGAGGCCGTGCCGTCGGTGGGCGGGGCGCTGGTGGACAAGAAGGGCCGGGTGCTGGCGACCTGGGCCTCCTTCGCCACCCAGGTCGACGGCGATCGCTCCTCCTTCTTCCGGGGGCTGCCGATCGACGTGGCCCGGGCCGTGGTGGACCCCGTGCTGGCGGGGGAGGTGCCGTCCTGGCGGGGGCTGGGCATCGAGATGCGGCTGATCTCCATCGTCGAGGCCCGCGAGCAGGGCCTCTCCGATGACCGCGCCCGGGCGCTGGAGGCGAAGGACCCGCAGCAGCGGCAGGTGCTGGTCGTGGCGCGCATGACCGCCAGCACCCCCGGCGCCGAGCTGCTGCAGAGCGGCGATCTCATCCTGGCGGTGGACGGCCAGCCGGTCACCCGCTTCGCCGAGGTGGAGGCCGCCGGTCAGCGGGGCAGCGTCGCGCTCACGATCCTGCGGGACGGCGAGGAGCAGACCGTCGCCGTGGACACCGTGGACTACGCGGGCCTCGGCGTGGACCGGGTGGTCGCCTGGGCGGGGCTGGTGCTCCACCAGCCGCACCTCGAGGTCGCCTCCCAGCGCGCGATCGAGCCCGAGGGCATCTACATCTCCTGGTACTGGTACGGATCCCCGGCGGCCCGCTACGGCCTGCGGCCCACCCGCCGCATCGTGGCGGTCGACGGCGTGGAGACGCCCGATCTGGACGCCTTCCTGGCGGCCATCGAGGGCCGGCCCGACCGGTCCTCCGTGCGATTGAAGACGATCAACCTCGATGAACGCATCCAAGTAGTAACCATGAAGCTCGATCTGAGATATTGGCCAACGAGGGAGTTTCAGTATGAGGGGGGGGAGTGGGTGAGGGTAGACGATCAGTAGGGGCAACCCCTGAGCAGCTGCGGACACTGAACCTGCTGGCGCTGGCCGGCGGGCTCACTCCCTTCGGCGTGCACGACGCCCGCAACCTCGTCGCCCTGGTCTCCGGCAACCTGGAGTATCTGGACCGGCAGCTCGCGCTGTCCGGCTCGGCCGCCGAGGCGATGCAGGACGCGCGGGACGGCGCGACGCGGCTGCTCGGCCTGCTGAAGACTCTGCGGGCGCTGACCTCCGAGGAGGGCAGTGAGCGCGAGGTGATCAGCGTCGACGCAGTGCTGGCGCGCGCCCTGCCGTCGGCCCGGGTGGTGCTGAAGAAGCACGCCGATTTCGTCGAGCACGTCGCGCCCTGCCCGCGCCTGCGCGGCGACGCGGTACAGCTCGCCCAGGCCCTGCTGAACCTGCTCTACAACGCCTGGACCGCGACGACCCTCGCCCCGGCGTCTCCCAAGGTGACGCTGCAGGTCGCGCCGGTGGGAAACAACGTCCGCTTCTCGGTCCTCGACAACGGCGTCGGCCTGAGCGGCGACGTCGAGCGCCTGTTCTCCCCCTACTGCTCCGAGTGGCCCGAGCCCGCCGGCGGTCTCGGCCTCGCGGTCTCCCGCGCCATCGCCGAGCGCCACGGCGGGCAGCTCACCGCGAGCCCGGCCCCGACCGGCGCCCGCTTCACCCTCACGCTCCCGGCGCATCAGCCCGCGAGCGACCGGGGGAGGGTGCTGCTGGTCGACGACGACGAGCGGGTGCTGGGCGCCCTGCGGCGCCTGCTGAGCAAGCGCCACGACGTGGTGACCCAGACCTCCGGCAACGCCGCCGCGGCCCACCTCCGCGACGACGGCGACTTCCAGATCATCATCAGCGATCTGATGATGGCGGACGGGACGGGGCAGGACCTCTACCGCTGGCTCAAGGACAACCGCCCGTCGCTGCTCAGCCGGCTGGTGTTCATCAGCGGTGGGGCCTTCGGCGTGGACTTCGAGGGCTTCCTGAGCCGGGTCGCCATCCCCTTCGTCGAGAAGCCGCTGGAGCCAGACGAGTTACGCGGCCTCGTCGACCGCTACGTCGCCAAATACAGCGACTGAGCCGCAAGCGACCTCAAGGAGCCCCAGTGATCGCCGCCGCCACGCTGCTCTTCGCCTACCTGCTCGGGGCCGTGCCCATGAGCGTCGGCGTCTCCGTGCTGTCGGGCGGCGTCGACCCACGCACGGCGGGCAGCCGCAACCCCGGCGCGACCAACGTGGCCCGCCTGAACGGCTGGCGCGCGGGGGGGATCGCCCTGGCGCTGGACCTGGCCAAGGGCCTCGTGCCCACGCTGCTCGCCCTGTCCCTCGGCGGCCCCACCCTGGCCGCCTTCGCCGGCATCCTCGCGGTGGTCGGCCACTGCTTCCCGGTCTACCTGGCCTTTCGGGGCGGCAAGGGCGTGGCCACCGCCGCCGGCGTCATCCTGGCGCTGGCCCCCACGGTCATGCTCATCGCCGCCGCGGTCTGGGGGGTCGTCTTCGCCCTGGGCCGCCGCTCGTCCCTGGCCGCCCTGGCCGCCGCGCTCGCCCTGCCCCTGCTCTGCTGGTTCCTCGGCACCGGGGTCACCTGGGTCGCCCTCGCCATCACCGCGGTCGTCATCGTCCGGCACCGCCCCAACATCGAGCGCTTGATCGCCGGGCGTGAGCAGAAGCTGCTTTAGTTCGGTCGCTTGCGCTCCCTCTCAGCGCGTTCGCTTCGCTCTCTTTCAGCGCGTTCGCTTCGCTCTCTTTTAGCGCGTTCGCTTCGCTCTCTTTCAGCGCGTTCGCTTCGCTCTCTTTCAGCTGGATAGCTGATCAGCTGATTAGCTGAGAAGGAGCGAAGCGACTGAGCTGAGAAGGAGCGCAGCGACTGAGCTGAGAGCGCAGCGAGCTGAAAAGGAGCGCAGCGACTGAGCTGAGAGCGCAGCGAGCTGAGAGCGCAGCGAGCTGAAAGTGAGCGCAGCGAACGAGCTTCTAGTAGATTGAGCCGCCGCATCTGAGGACTGATCATGATCCCCTCCGCACTGATGGCGCTGAGCCTGCTCGCTTGCGATCCAGAGCTCGAGCCCTACGAGCCCTATGAGTGGCCCGCGGTCACCCCCGGCGCGCCCCAGGCGGGGGCGGCGGAGGGCACGCTGGACCTGCCGATCGGCTCGCCCATGGGTGGCTTCTCCTCGCGCTGCGGGTATCTGGGCAGCTCCAGCAAGCAGGACACGCGGGACAGCGCCTACACGGTGAACTGGGACGAGTCGACCGGCGCCCAGACCCGGCCCACCATCAAGGCCGTGTGGCTGCACAACGGGGACGACCACCTCGTGATCGTCAAGGTCGACGTCATCTACACCTACGACGGGATGGTGGAGGAGCTGGCGCTCAGGCTGGGCGAGGCCACCGGGATCGATCTGCGCGGCAAGGTGGTCATCACCGCCAACCACTCCCACGCCTCGTTCTCGAACTTCTCCGACCAGGTGCACTTCTACCTGGGCGGCGACCGCTACAACGAGGAGATCTTCCAGAGCTTCGTGCACCAGACCGCCGAGGTGGCGCTGGAGGCGTACGAGGGCCTGGAGCCCGCGGCCATCGGGGCCAGCTGGACCCAGGACTGGGACCCGAACGACACGGTCTACCGGGACCGGCGCGGGGACAACGACGACCTCGTCCTGTGGGAGGACCAGGAGGACTACGTCGGCGGCAAGGACCCCTTCGTGCACACCCTGCGCATCGACGGCGCCGACGGCAGCCCCATCGCCGCCATGTTCACCTTCGGCGTGCACGGCACGACTCTGAACGACGACAGCTCGATGATCTCCAGCGACGCCCCCGGGCACCTCGAGCTGGTGCTGCAGGAGCAGTTCGATGAGCCGGTGGTCGTCATGCACCTCCAGGGCGCGGCCGGCGACGCCTCCCCGGCGGGGAGGGACGAGGACTACGCCCGGCTGGAGAGCGTGGGCGAGTACGCCGCGCCGCTGCTGAAGGCCATCTGGGACACCACCCCCACCAGCGCCGAGCCCCTGGCCATGGAGACCGCCAGCCGCCACATCCCCGAGGGGCTGGAGGAGGTGCGGGTCACCCGGGACGGCGCCGTCGACTGGTACTACCCGCCCTACGACGAGGACTACGTCGCGGACGATCAGATCTACGATCAGGACGGCTCGCTGCTGAGCCCTCTGGACGAGTTCGCCGCCCCCTACGGCGCGGCCTTCTGCGGCTCCGACGAGCCGCTGATCCCCGCGGGCGGCATCGGCACGGAGGTGTTCCCGTACTCGACCTGTATGGACGTCGAGCTGGTCTCCCGGGTGCTGCTGGGTGTGTTCGACCTGGAGGAGAGCGACATCCCCCTGCCCATGCCCTCCAGCCGTAAGGCCGGCACCACCGCCAGCCGGGTGGGCCCGCTGCTGACCCGCGGCCCGGACGGCACGGAGACCGCCGAGGACCTCCTGGTGGGCTTCTTCCCCGCGGAGCTGACCAGCATGTTCGTGCAGCAGTGGCGCCGCCGGGTCACCGCCGAGCTGGGCTACACCATGCCGCTGGTGGTGGGCTACGCCCAGGACCACGAGGGCTACTTCCTGATCCCCGAGGACTGGATGCTGGGCGGCTACGAGCCGAACATCAACCTCTGGGGCCCGCTGCAGGCGGAGCACGTCATGGAGGGCGTGCTCGCCTACTCGGACGAGATCCTGAGCACGGACGTACACGAGCCCGAGGACCCCTTCGGCTTCTGGGCGCCCACCGAATACCCCGAGCGGGAGATCCCCACGGCCCAGCCTGACACCACCCCCACCGCGGGCACGGTGCTCACCGAGGCGCCGGACTACTTCTGGCTTCCCCTGGGCTGGACCCGGGACATCGACGACGACGAGCCTCTCGAGGGCAACCTCGTGCTGGAGACCCCCGAGACCGTGCCCCGGATCCAGGGCACGGTGCAGCTCGCCTGGGAGGGCGGCGACCCGGGCGTGGACTTCCCCCGGGTGGCCCTGGAGCGCGAGGATGGCGGCAGCTGGGCGGAGGTCACCACCCACTCCGGCCGCCCGGTCACCGACACCCTGCAGGACATCCTGCTGGCGCACAACCCGTACCCGCTCTACCCCCACGAGGACGACCAGACCCACTACTGGTGGGCCGGCTGGCAGGCGGTCTCCCACGTGCACGACCGGGCCGGGCTGCCCGAGGGCACCTACCGCCTGAAGGTGACGGGCCAGCGCTACACCGGCGGCGACGCGAGCTGGCCCTGGAGCACCGAGCCCTACGAGGTGGTGGGCGAGAGCTTCGAGGTGGTGCCCGCGGTCGTCAGCGTCGAGGCCGGAGAGGGCGGCTTCCACGCCTGGATCCAGGCCCCGGCCGACGGCTGGCGGCTGGTGGACATGGAGGGCGAGTCCCGGGGCGTCAACCCCCTGCGCGGCGAGCTGGTCCTCACCTGGCACTTCAGCGGCAAGAAAGACGTGGAGTCGAGCACGGAGATCGTGGAGGCCACCATCGACGGCGGCCGCAGCTGGCTGGCGGTCACCCCGCCGGACGGCGCAACCGCCCTGACCGTCGATGACGGCTACGGCAACACCGGAGAGTTGGCCCTCTGATGCAGAAGTTCATCGCTGTAGCCGGCAACATGGGCGCCGGAAAGACCTCGCTGGTCAGCTTCCTGACCAACAGCTACGGCTTCGAGCCGGTCTACGAGCCCTTCACCACCAACCCCTACCTCGACGACTTCTACAAGGACATGAAGGGCTGGGGCTTCCACTCCCAGCTCTACTTCCTGACCCACAAGTTCCGCCTGCACCTGGGGCTGAACGAGGTCCAGGACACGGTGGTGGTCGACCGGACCATCTACGAGGACGCGGAGATCTTCGCGACCAACCTGTTCCGCAGCCGCTACATCAACGCGCGGGACTACCAGATGTACATGGAGCTGTACGAGTCCATGCGCGCAGCGCTCCAGCCGCCGGATCTGTTGATCTACCTGCGCTGCGACACCCGGGCGATCCGGCGGCGCATCAAGAGCCGCGGGCGGGCCTCGGAGCAGAACATCCCCGCCAGCTACATCCGAAAGCTGAACGCGCTCTACGAAGACTGGCTCTCCCGATATGACCTCTCCCCGGTGATGATCTGGAACTCGGGGCGGCAGGACTACCTGACCGATATGGTCGATCGGATCGAATTCAAGCAGGCCCTCGAGCGTTTCCTGTGACCTCGTGGTGGCCGCATGGCGACCCGCTGACGACATCTCGACATGCATTCCTGACGCCGAGGGCGTAAGATTACGCGCTCGCCCGGTGTTTACCCCCCGAACTCCACTCTCTTGCAGAGGAACGATGACGCTCCGAGTCCTGATCGCAGCCTCGCTCTCTCTCCTGTGGACCGCGGGTGTGGCGGCAGCAGAGCTGGCGGTCCTGGATCTCGATGGCTACGGGCTGAACTACGGCGATGTGCAGCTCGCCACCCAGGGCATCCGCGACGCGGTGCTCGAGGACGGCACCTTCTACCCGGTCGATGAGTTCGAGATCTCCGACCGCCTGTCCGCCGGCCAGGACGACGAGCTCGACGAGGCCCGCCGCAAGGTCGCCGAGGGCCGCCGTGCCCTGGAGCTGGGCAACGCCGGCTACGCGCTGCAGCAGCTCTCCGACGCCCTGCGTCTGCACGAGGCCGTGGGCTCCCAGCTGGGGCGGCGTCCGGAGATAGCCGACGCCCACTACTTTGCCGGCGTCTCCCTGCTGCTGGTGGGCCGCTCCTACGAGGCGACGGACCACTTCCTGCAGACCGAGCTGCTGCACTCCAACTACCTGACCGTCCGGGCGCCGAGCCCGTCGCCGCAGGTCACGTCGCTGTACGAGCGCGCCGTCTCCGGGCTCACGGCCTCCGACCGGCCCTTTCCGCCGACCGAGAACCTCCAGGCCATCGCAGACCGCCTCCGGGTAGACGCCATCATCGTCGGCTGGATTGACGCGAGCGACCTCATCCAGACCCGGATGATCCAGCACGGCAAGGTCGTGGGCGAGGGCTCACACCGGGCGCTGTCCGGCACCCCCTACCCCGGCGACCCGATCTTCGGCGAGATCGTCGCCGAGCTGCTGAGCAACGCCCAGAAGCCCAGCGGCCGCAGCCGCACGCCGGTGACCACAAGCACCTCGGCCGTCTCCTCGGCGCCGACCTTCAGCGACCCGCAGTTCGAGGACGATCTGCCCAGCTTCGACGATCCGGTGGACCTCGACGAGGATCCATACGCCGACGATGGCAACACCGCGCCTGCCGAGACCACTGAGCCCAAGCGCGAGCGCAGCACCCGCCTCAAGAAGAATGAGATGGGAAAAATCAAGTCGAGTGGCCGAATTCGGTATAACAATGGGCCTATCACGAAGCAGTGGTGGTTCTGGACTGCTGCGGGAGCAGTGGTGGTCGGCGGTGGTACAACCGCTGCTGTCCTCACGCTGAACAATATTGAGGACGAACCGGAGTCGGCGGACGACGCGGAAGGCGGCGACCCCACCTACACCGTGTCCCTCGAGACCGGAGAATAGTTCACCATGCAAACCGATGCCCGGCACACGACGGGGATGACCAACTGGCCCGGTGCAAGCGGCCGTTCCGAGTCGGAAAACACAATGCGAATCTCGTGCGACAACTGCGGTGCGACCTACCGGATCCCCGAGCATAAGCTCGTCCGCAACGTCAATAAGGCCACGTGCCGCAAGTGCGGACACGCGATCATCATCAAGAAGGGTGACGAGGTCGCGCCCGTGGGCGCGGGCGCTCCCGTCTCGGATCGTGAGCGCACCCAGATCACCTCCCAGGCTGAGCTGCAGGCCCGCGCCATCGCCCAGTCTCAAGGGGTGGGCGCCCAGCGCGTGCCGGACCCGTCCCCGAGCCACGGTCTCCCCACGGAGATCAGCCCGGCCCAGTCTTCGCCCCGGTCCCGGGCGCTCAACGCCCCCCGGACGCCGAAGCCTGTCGTGACCCCGGCTCCCCGCGGCGCGCCGCTGGCCGCCGCCCGGCCCCACGATCCCTCCGGTGACCTCTCCATCGTGATGATGGCCTGCTTCGCCGCGGCCTTCGGAGCGCTGGTGCTGGCGACCAGCCAGTCCGCCGCTCAGACCTTCATCGGTCTGTTCATCACCCTCTGGTCCGCGACCACCTCCCTCTTCGTGCTGGTGACGGGCAACCGCGGCCGCAAGGAGGCCGGGGTCGTCATGTCGTTGGTGGTCGGCCTGCTCGTCGCGGGCGTGTTCGCCGGCGGCCTGCACTACCTGCGCGCCCCCGCCCAGAACATGGAGGTCGCCGCGGCCCCCGCCGAGGCTGCCCCCGCCGCCGTCGTCGCCGAGGCGCCCGCCGAGGCGCCCAAGGCCGCCGAGGAAGAGGCCGCCGAGGAAGAGGAGCCCGAGGCCGCCGAGGAGGAAGAGGAGGACGCCGTCGCCGACGCCGTGAAGCCCGAGGCCAAGCCCGAGGCCAGGCCCGAGGCCAAGCCGGAGACCACGCGGACCACCCAGCCCGCCACGACCACGCGCACCACGCAGCCCGCGACCACGCGCAACACCACGCGCAACACCACGCCTCCGCCGGAGGTCAAGCCGGAGGTCAAGCCGCCGCCGGCTCCGGTCTCCACCGGCGTGCCCCTGACGGTGCTGGACACCATGATCAAGTCCAACCGCAGCGTGAAGACCTGCTTCGCCCTGTACCGCGAGGAGACCGGCTCCCTGCCCTCCGGCCGCATCACCGTCACCCTGACGGTCGACCCCAGCGGCGCGGTCACCAGCGCGGGCATCGCCAGCGGTCCGTATGACGCGACATCCCTGGACTCCTGCCTCGGCGGCGCCGTCGCCGGCATCCGCTTCCCGGCCTTTGATGGCAGCGCCAAGACCTACCGGTATCCCTTCATCCTCTGAGCGTGAGGACGAAGGTTCACCAAGCGGTCGCTTGACCGCCGCGTAGCAATGAGTCAGTAGGGGCCTCCAAATGGAGGCCTCTCATGGCTGAGCTGCGCAACATCGCCATCATCGCCCACGTCGACCACGGCAAGACCACCCTCGTCGATGAGCTGCTCAAGCAGTCCGGCACCTTCGCGGACCACGAGGTCGTGGGCGATCGGGTGATGGACAGCATGGACCTGGAGCGGGAGCGCGGGATCACCATCCTCGCCAAGAACACCGCGGTCCAGTACGGCGACATCCGCATCAACATCGTGGACACCCCCGGTCACGCCGACTTCGGCGGCGAGGTGGAGCGGGTGCTCAAGATGGTCGACGGCGCCATGCTGCTGGTCGACGCCTCCGAGGGCCA
>Ga0316204_10009811_pt1 | contig 12606 bp, 16 predicted proteins | sample 6monrhotite_MG_2_FD_205661 | JGI IMG/M metagenome (GOLD analysis project Ga0316204, IMG submission 205661) | Microbial mat bacterial communities from mineral coupon in-situ incubated in ocean water Damariscotta River, Maine, United States -... | ecosystem: Environmental > Aquatic > Marine >...
CCGCACGGTATATCAAAAAAAGGGGACGGAGGGATTTAAAATTGATCAATATGTGGTTAAAAAATAATCCCCCCCCCGACAACTTTAATTGAAAGTGTTATTTCTAGATGATAGTAATGGGAGAGAAAGACGGACAACGAAGAGAGTGCCAATAAAGACTTTAATGTTCAGTTGAAAGTCTTGAAAGAAATATACGAACAAAGCACATTAAAAGAGTCAATGGGTCAGACTCGATTGATAATAAATAAGTAAAACATTAACGCTAAATATAAGTTAATAAACATAAAAAGGTAGCTCATATGAAAAAATTAGCAATTACTCTATTGTGCTTGATACCAATAACATCCTTTGCACAAAACCCTATGGGTATGAGTGAAGCGGATATGCAAAAAATGATGCAGCAGATGAAGGATGCACAGGCCTGTATGGAAAAAATTGATCAATCTGGGCTGGATGCTCTTCAAAAAAAGGCAGAGAAGTTTGAAGCTGAAATGAAATCCCTGTGTGCCAGTGGCAAGCGTAAAAAAGCGCAGGAAACAGCGATGCTATACATGAAAGAAATAGTCAATAACCCAGCGGTCATGGAGGCAAAACGATGCGGCGAGATGATGAAAGGAATGATGCAGGGCATGGCACAGAATATGCCGCTTATGAACGAGGATAAGGATTATTCCAGCATGCATGTTTGTGACTCGTATTAGATGTAACAAGGAATCAAAGGGTTCAGGCTCGTTTGATTTAAAAACTGATTCCTTTAGTTGAAAAAGGATATAGATAGTGAATTATCAATTTCCACCTAACAAATCACTCAATCCGGACGTTCCGCTCTGACACGTCTCGCGCCCGTTAGCTCAACCGTTAGGTGTAAGAGGCCAACTCGCATCTGGTAATTTAAATTTCTGCGTTAGATAATAATTTTCTCAATATTGAATTGAGAGACTTCTTGTCTTTTTCGGTTAAAACCGCTGTTAATTGGGCCTGTGTTTTCACATGTTCGTTGAGTACTTGATCAATGAGCTTATGTCCTTCATCTGTCATTGATACAACAAACCCCCTGGCATCTTGCAAATTTTTCGTACGTTCCACCAGTCCGGCTGTAACGAGTTGGTTAATCCGGTTGGTCATTGTTCCTGACGTTACCATGGTGCTATTCATTAAATCACTTGGTGAAAGGCCATAAGGTGGGCCTGATCGCCGTAGAGTCGCTAACACATCAAAACTAGCCCCATTTAAACCATGAGCGGAAAAAGTTTTATCCATTTCACGTAAGAAATATTGTGATAACTGTTTAATGCGGCCAATTACTTCCATAGGCTCAACATCGAGATCAGGTCTTTCCTGGTGCCACTGCTTAATTATTTTGTCTACACGATCCATGCAACCACATTCTAAGTTATTTTATCTTGATGTCAAGATTGTTTTGATATATCTTGACGTCAAGATACAATTCAATGTATCTAGCCAATGTTTTTTTTCAAAGGAGATAACATTATGAAATATCTGATTAATATTATTTTTGTGCTGAGCACAATCTTTATATCAACGAATAACTTAGCTGCAGTTAATCCAAAGGTATTGTTGGTTTTGACTAGTCATTCTCAACTAGGAGACACAGGTGAGAAAACAGGATTCTGGCTCCCAGAATTAACCCATCCTTATTATGAGTTTATAAAGGCAGGTTATAAAGCGGATGTTGCTAGTGTTCAAGGAGGTATAGCGCCGATAGATCCCAAAAGCTTTGATGAACCAGATGAGGCAACAGAACTATTTTTGAAGGATGCTGAATTAATGGCAAAGGTTCTCAGGACAATTCCGTTGTCAAAAATTGATCCAAATGAATATCAAGCTGTGATCTTTGCGGGCGGTAGTGGCACAATGTGGGACTTTCCAAACAATGAGCATATTAACCGCATAGCAGTTAGTATTTACCAAAGCCAAGGTATTGTTTCAGCGATTTGCCATGGTCCTGCGGCCCTTGTTGATGTTAAATTACCCAATGGAGACTATTTGGTTGCGGGTAAGAAAGTTTCTGCCTTTACAAATGAAGAAGAAGAGGAAATAAAGCAGACGAATATCATACCATTCCTTTTACAAGACAAACTCATCGAGCGTGGCGCTAAGTTTGTTTACGGTAAACCCTGGAAAGAAAATGTTGTTGTTGATGGTCGTTTGATTACGGGGCAGAATCCTGCATCGGCAGCAAATGTTGCTAAGAATATTATTGAAAAACTGAAAGTTCGATAGGTAGCTTGGTTGCAAAGATATCGAGCCACTGATTCAGCCTCTCAGTAAGAATATGGTTTTTTCTTTCCAAGTGGCTAGCCATATTTTGAATGACATGGTGCCTGCAAGTGTTGCAAAAACACATAACAAATCGTTCAAGTGCGCGCCTTCGGCGCCGGGCGCGCTAACGAGCGCCGCTAAACTCTTACGTTATGTGGTCGCTGAAAATTTACCCGAGCCAATAAATTGCTCTGATCGCAATTATTATTAAAATAATTTCCTCTGAAATTAAATATGAATGACACACAGCGTATCTTAGGCGATAACATCATCACCCTGTTTTATCGTTTTACCATTCCATCTATTATCGGCATGTTAGCGGTGGCTTCTGCTGGCGTTATTGATGGTGTTTTTCTCGGTAATTATGTGGGTGCTAATGCCCTGGCTGCAGTCAGCCTAAGTTCACCATTGAATGCCCTGTTTTTTGGTCTTGTTCTAATGCTAGCGGTGGGTGGCATGGTCAGTGCGGGTAAATTCTTAGGGGCTGGTAATCGTGCTGCTGCCAGTGCTATTTTTAGTAAAACGATTATAGCCATTGCTATCATCAGCCTGCTTTTAACCGGCCTATTTCTCGCTTTTACACCTGCACTGGTTGGCTTATTGGGTGCAAATGAAGATCTTTCCCCGTTAACGTTAAGCTATGTAAAAATTTTCCTGTATTTCCAGCCGCTTTTTATGACGGGTTTTGCCTTATCGTATTTTGTTCGCGTAGCAGGTAAACCCAATCTTGCTGGTACTGCCCTACTTATCAGCGCCATTAGCAATATTGTTTTAGACTGGCTGTTTATCACTCAATTACACTGGGGCATAGAAGGTGCAGCCTGGGCGACAGGAATATCTTATGCGTTGATGTTTTTCACGCTTATACCATTTTTTATCAGTGGCAAATCTCCTTTTCATTTTCAACTAAAACAAAAGCAGTGGTCAGATTTAAAACGCTCAGCGTTAAATGGGTTTTCAGAATTCAGCAACGAAATTTCCATAGGCATCACCACACTGCTATTTAACTGGGTAATGATTACTCGCCTTGGCAGCGAAGGCGTTGCGGCATTTGCCGTTATTAATTACATCGTGTTTGTCGGCCTCATGGTTTCCTACGCCATAGGAGAAGCCCTACAGCCTCTAATCAGTACGCATCTGGGCGCTAAAAGCAGTCAGAGAATCAAACAAATCAACGCCATTACGGTTTTCCATTTATTGTTATTAGCTGGGGCAATCATCAGTACTTTGCTATTTATACCTAATGCAATTATTGAGCTGTTTTTAGAAAGTCGGGATTATCAAACCATCTCCATAACCCAAAGTTTTATTGCCCTTTTTTGGCCTGCTTTTATTTTTAATGGTTTAAATATTGCCTGTTCAGCTTATTTTACCGCGATGCATAAACCGATACATTCAACCGTTATCGCTATTAGTCGAAGCTTACTATTTCCAGTGATATTTCTACTGACACTGCCATTGTTTTTGGGTGATACAGGTATTTTTCTTACTATCCCGATTACAGAATTTTTGACCTTTTTGCTGGCGGGTTTCCTCTATGCTAGAAATCAACCTGATAAAGACTTTTGATCAGAGTAAAATTAATTATTGCCTAGTCTCAAGAAATATTATTCTGAACAACCCTGACTTTCTCGGGCACTTTAATGATAGGTTAATCGCGAAGCTAGCTTTTTTGCTGAGCAAGTCGGACGCTGCTAGATTATCAATTGTCACCAACCTCTTTTAGGGCGTAAAATACGCAGATGAATTATGTAATCAAAATTATCATTATAAACACTGTATTGCTTGTGCTACTGGCATTCGGAATTATTGTAAACTTTGCCTTATCCAATCATCTAAACAATAGCGAGGCAAGGAACGACTACCCTGCGGCTATTGAAAAGATTAAAAACAGTAACGATATAGAGTGGCTAAGAGAGTCATTTGCTTCCACGGTTAAGTTAAGGCATAGCACCAATTATGGTCTTATCAAATGGCATAATAAATCCAACTATTTTCTTTTACTATTAACTGGCTTATGTTTATTTAATATTTACTTTTTATTAAAACTAAAGAAGTTTCTACTGCCTGCTCAAAATTAGAATTCAACATAATTAAAGGGGGCGGATGATCAATAGGTTAAGACTCGTTTGATATTTAAATCAAAAAGATATTAAAGAGATCAACGCCATCTTTTACTAAGCAGGACACTCTCTTAATTAAAAAAAGCCTGGAGTTTCTTTAACTCCAAGCTAAGATGAACCCAATAAAACTGATTACTTGATAGTGATGTTATTCACTTTAATTTCATCACCTTTGCCATTTCCATTTAATACAATATTGGCTGTTGTTAAAGAACCCACCTCCTCTACAGAAATAGGCTCATCTTCAACAATTTCTGTTACCTGAACTGAATCATCACCGTTACCAGAAGCAACTACAGACATGATTTTAACAACAACATCACCTTCGCCCACTTCATCAAAGTCTAGCTCTTCGTCAAAGGGTAGTGTTCATAAAAATATATAAACACCAGTATCCATTCCGGTTCAGCGCTTACTTCGTAGCATGTTCGGACAAGGCTGCCAACGCCCTGGACATGACTTCAACCACTATTGCCTGGTCATTTATGGAGTGTCGCTCGGTGATATAACGGGGGTCGTTATAGGCGAGCCACGTCTGACCCTCGGCATCCTGCCAGGCCAGCGCCTTGAGCGGCAGGTCAATACCCGCTGTTGCAGCACTGTGCATGAGTGGTGTACCCGCTGCCGGGTTGCCAAAAATCAGCACCTGGTTGGCATCAAGCTGCAGTCCAACCTTGGCTGCCCCATCAGCGTGATCGACGCGAGCAAAAATGGTCATACCCTTTGCGCGTACCTGTTCCTCGAACCTGTCTAACGTTTCAACGACACCGTAGTTGCTCTTCTTTCGCACAATAGACATTATGAACACCTAAATACGCGCTGGTAACCAGCGACGATCCCTTCAGTCACGGGCTTTGCATTACGACCAGTTACGGTCTTCTTTTGCCTGTGCGTGAGAAACAAGAAAAGGTAAGGCAATGTAACAAGGATGCCTGCCAGCGTCAGATTATCGAATATCATGGTGTACCTCCTATAAGAACGCATACAACGCCGTAAACTATCTAGACGCCAAAATGCTGCCTGAAGATTGAGATTGATTGCCAAACTTTGTTTTTAAGAAGTGATCAAGAGAAAGTTTACCCGCCCCCCAAAGTGTAACGTTCAGCAATAGAATGCCCCAGATAACATGTCCATAGAGTGCTGCTGGTGCAATTTCTTCTAAACTGATAACCGCAACCACGTTGACAATGCCCAGACCAATCGAACTGAATCTGGCGGCCAAGCCTAAAGATAATAGTATCGGTAACACAATCTCTCCTATCGTCGCCAAATACGCCGCAAAAACAAAACTCAGCAGCGGCACCTGATATTCGTATTCGAACAGAAGCAGGGTTGAGTCCCAGTCGTCGAGTTTGGTAAGGCCCGATGCAAAAAACACCCAGGCTACATACAATCTGGCGGCAAGCAGTGCCGCGGGTTGCAGAAATGTCAAACCAGCACTTAAGCGTGCGGATTGGGATAAAACGAATTGTACAGTTTTGTTCATAATGCTCTCCTCTAAGAAAATAAATTTAACATTTGTTTCAGTAACAGCTTTCATCAGATAATCCTCCTGGTAAGTGCGTTATCTTTTTACTAAGTTATCAAGCCTGGGACTGATAAATGCCACTATCAGTCTCGAGTTGCCAACCATTTGTCCACAGAATTAATTCCATCATTCAAACTTCAAACACTCTCTAAAGTACTAATCATTTTGTTTTGCATCGCATTCACCAACCATTCGTCAAACGAGAATGTGCTGCCATCCATTTGATCAAGTGCATGACCAATAGTGATTCCACTGAGCAGGAGTTCCATCCACTTGCTTTGATGCATGTCCAGCTCTGTCATTTCGGCTCTAAAGTGGGGTCTGAAAACCAAAACACGTTGTTCTGATTCTCCCTGGGACAAGCGTTGATTAAAGGACTCAATAAAACGGGAAGGCTCGTCACTATGATTACTGTGCCATGCCTCAATAACTGGATACTGAGTAATGAGGAACACTGTGGTATCAGTGAAAGCAATCCGAATATCGTTCAAATCCAGCTTCGTTAACAATTCCAGACTTTCTGAATTAAAAACGGGGTTTTTTACTCTTTCGATTTTGTGACGTACAAGGTCAAGGCGTGCACAATCTACGACATAAGGATAATCTTCCAGTTGTTGCAGGGAAGCTAACACGTCATCGAAGCCCTCTCCCCATAATCCCCAGTCACCCGCTGAAGGCGGAGTCAGCTGCAGCAATAAATTGCTGGCAAACTGAAACAATTCCCGACCTATCAACTTAAATACAGTGGGATAAGTGATAGCCAAAGCCTGACTGGCAGTTGCCCTCAGGTTTCGCCGGTAAATTTCAATCCCTCTTTGGTCATAGGCACCCTTGTTAGACTGCTCATCAAAGATGTGTTTTATCAGCATTTGCTGTTGTTCAATGACGGGCTGATATGTCAGATCATGCATGCTATGGCCTCCGATGAATGACTCAAGGCCATTTCAGCCACCATCCGTGCAGTTTCAACTTCTCGTAAAAGTACATCCCACTCGGGCAAGTTGTTATCCCATTCAATGAGAGTAGGAACTGCACCAAAACGCCCTAACGCTTTAGCGTATAAAATCCAGCATTGCCGGGAAATTTTCTGGCTATGGTCATCCACAACCAGTTCGTCAGAATTGACTTCAGTAAAGCCAGCCAGATGGATTTCTCCGATGACATCTTCTGGTAACTGACGGATCCAGTTCAGGGCATAGGATGCGATGTCCGGCTCATTAAGGTTGTGAGCGGAAACAATAATGTTGTTCAAATCCAGAAGCAGCCCACAACCGGTTTTCTCGGTGAGCCTGACTAAGAATTCGGCTTCTGACATGGTATCGCTGCTGAACGAGATATAACTCGACAGATTTTCGACCAGAATTTGGCGGCCTAACACCTGTTGGACCATGTCAACGTTTTTTGCCAATATGTTCAGAGCCTGAGGATTGAAGCTAAGGGGTAACAGGTCTCCGGCGTGTACAGGTTTCTTACTCCAGTTTCCCCAGCTAAAACTGGCATGATCCGAAACAAGAATAGGTTGAACCTGATTAACCAGGGCAGTTAAGGCATCCAAATTCGTGTTTCGGGGAATTTCTGCGGACCCTAATCCCAATGCAGTGGAATGCAAACTTACAGGATACGTTTCAACAATATCTTGTAGTACCGCTTTAATTGCACCACCTGGGGCAAAATAGTTTTCGGAATGTAGTTCAACAAAGTCAATGGGAGCGACAGATGTCAATGCATCGGAATAATGTGCATGCCGTAAGCCCAGCCCAACTAAAGGCCTTGGCATGCTCAATTTTGATTCACTATGATGCATATCGATCACCACTCCCATTATTTTTGCTAGCTAGCTTGCTGTGCTTTGTAGCGTTTTTTGGCTTCTACTTTGGACATACCGCCCAGGTCCTTACAGGAACCTTTGGCAACTAGCTTCCATTCGCCAGGATCATTGTCGACCTTGGACTGTCCGGCACATGAGTGTGTGCCAGCCAGGTTGCTACAGTCATTTTGTCCAGCTTTAGCCACGCCATAACATTTGTCTTTACCACCCGCATGGGCTGCGGGCACCATGACAGTTGCCATCACTGCGGCCAGCGCCACACTTGCTACAATTTTCTTGTTCATAATGATTCCTCAATAAATAAATTTAAATCTATTATTCGTCAGCCAGAACCTTGTCAGAAACCGCGTGAATGCCACTCCAGTTACGGTATGCTGTGTTCAGGTTACCAGGTACGTCTTCAAGCCATTTCTTCTGAACATCTTTGTTCAAGTTCAAATACAGCTTGTTATCATCGATGTACCAGGCGGTAGGATCCACATCCAGCTTCCGATTCAGAGCTACACCCATTGCACAATATCCACCAAACTGGGGAGAATAGGCCATAGGGTCGTTTCTGAAGTTGTTACGGTTTCTTTCTGAAGAAAATTGATAGATAGCCCCCTGGTAAGTTGCGGTATATTTGCTGTTACCTTTGGTGGGCTTGCCTTTAGTGAAATACGCTACAGGGTCGTAACCATGTATGGCCAGATCATTTTTAGATGCATTAACGCCTACATCAGCAGCCATTGAAAAGCCGCTGAATAATACTGCTGAAGCCAGAATAGCTGACTTGATTGGAGTAATAAGTTTCATATTTAAATCCTCAGTAATGTTTAATAAAGTTCAATTAGAAGTAACACGTGTCTAACCTGAAATCAGGAGGACACAACTTCATATCATTCAGTCCGTAGATATCTAATCCACGGAACAAATCTTACGAGTTCGCCATGCTGTGAAGTAAACCAATCGTCTTTAGTCCGCAACCAAAAGTCTAAACTTGCAAAGAACATAACTGCTCCTTGTGTTGCCCGGTTACCTAACTTCTTCTGGACTACCGACAAACCCCGCTCTGCTTCACCGGCCTTTGCCGAATTAACAGGCTGGATTGCCCCATGCCGAGCACCGACAGGTTGATTGTTGACCTTCAACTACAAGGAATGTTTTTCATTTCGAACAAGCATCAGATTCCTCCAATGATGAAAAACTTGCCTTGCTTTGATCACTTCACATGGCATAAATCAATACCTTCAAACAAACAATGCAAAGGTAGACAGATCTGTCTACTAAGATAACCGCCAAAATCTGAATGTCAAGTAGTAATTTTAAAAAAACTTAAAAATAGTCTATATACTAACGTTTTACTCCTATTTAAATACTTGCTTTGCATTTAAGCTTAAAGAAGTCTAATATATTTATACTGTACACAGATCGGTGTACCTAAGAGCGATATAGTGATGGTTAAGTTGTGGTGAAAAATACAGACAAACGTGAGCATCTGGTTGAAACAGCACAAAAGCTGTTTTACCAGCAAGGTATCAGGGGGACAGGCATTGATACGGTACTTGCTGTTTCAGGTGTTTCCAAACGGACCCTGTACAAATACTTTAAATCCAAAGATGAACTGGTGATCGCTGCCCTTCAACGGCGTGATCATGAATTTATGGATATGATGAAAAAGGGCATCTCACATTTTGAAGAGCAGCAACAAGGAGACACCAGAATGAAAAAAATTCTGGCTTACTTTGATGCCGTTGAAGACTGGATTGCTTCTGACCGATTTTTCGGCTGCATGTTCATCAATGCCTCTGCAGAATTCCCGCGACCTTCCGACCCCGTACATGTCGTGTGTGCTAACCACAAGCTGAGAATTATTCAGCTGATTGAGCAGCTGATTTCAGAAATGGATTTTGACGATCCTCACACCATTGCAGTACAACTGGCTCTGGTAACGGATGGCGCCATTGTCAATGCGCATACGACCAATATTCAGAATGCGGCCAAAGTCGCCAAAACAACGGCAAGAATGCTTCTACTGACATATGAAAAATAAAGATGTGTCATTCGTTGTTGTAATTGAATACACCAAAGCCGGGTCATTAACACACTGCTAGAAAACAACTGATATTAATGGAGACGGTAAATGGACAATTTGAGTGAGATTTTAGATCGCATCTCTTTTAGCGCCGAAGTATTTTTCAGTGGCACCCTGTGCGGAATTCAAACCCTGGGAGGGACGTCTGCTGGTCATCTGCATCTACTAGAGTCGGGCAAACTGACAATTTTAACCAACGAAGGTCACAAAGTGGTGCTCGACAAACCCACGGTTATTTTTTTCCCGGGCCCCACTGTTCACAGGATCATTTCTGAAGAATCAGAAAATGCCAAACTGGTCTGCGCCACCGTGCAGTTTGAATCTGCCAACAGGGCGTCTCTGGTTAACTCACTTCCCCAGTTTGTATATTTCGAAATTTCCGACCACGAATTAATTGGCCAAATTTCAATCTGGTTGTTTAAAGAGGCCTTTGAAGACAAAGTGGGTCGTCAGGGAATGTTAGACAGATTAAGTGATATATTTCTGTTGCAAATCCTGCGTTATGTTCTGGATAGTGGCGCAGCATACCATGGGATTCTTTCCGCGTTGTCACACCCACAATTATCGAAAGTGATCGATGCTATTCATAAACAGCCAGAGAAACCCTGGACCCTGGAAATGCTGGCAGAAATAGCCGCGATGTCGCGCTCGAAGTTTGCCTCTATATTTAAACAGACGGTTGGGCAGCCTCCCAATGATTATATTACCGACCTACGACTCTCCCTGGCGCAAAACTTATTAAGAAAAAACCGGCCTGTTAGCCTTGTTGCTAATGATGTTGGCTATGAACATGGTTCTGCATTGGCACGTATCTTCAAGAAGAAGCTGGGGGTTTCGCCGAAAGAGTGGGTACAGGAACTAACCAACAAGTAGGGCCTTTGGCTTTATGGCTAAAGCAAAAAAAGGGGCGTCACTATTTATGACTGTAGCAAATAAATCCGTCCCCATTTATAAATCGAGTTAAAAGAGTTAGAGCACTTTTACAAGAACCTTAACTCCACTTAATCGAGCAACCCATGCTTGCAACTTGATGTTCTGGACCTTGACCCGTTTTAGCAATTTGCTTCATCGCATTGACCAGTTCTTTAGTTCGATTGCCAGGGTCACCCATTGCCGCATCGTCGATTCGACCACGGTATTGTAATTCGCCATCTTTATTGAAGCCAAAAAAGTCAGGGGTGCAAACCGCTTTATAGGTACGACCTACTGATTGATCTTCATCCACTAAGTAAGGAAAAGCAAAACCATGTTGCTGAGCAAACTTTTTCATATTGGGCGGGCTGTCAGATGGTACATCGCGGTAGTCATTTGACATGACGGCCAGTACATTAATACCTTCAGCTTGAAGCTCGCGCACATCATCGGCCAGTCGATGGGCAATGGCTTGTACATAGGGACAGTGATTACAGATAAAAGCGATTAGCAATCCTTTTTCACCGAGTTGTTCTGACATGGTGTAACTGTTGCCATCAGGGTCTTGCAGGGTGAAGTCAGGTGCTTTCCAGCCAAAATCACATACGGGTGTATCGAGTAACATAATATAAATCCTCTTAAGTAATTAGTGGGCTATTTCCAGAACATTTTCAGCGTAAGGCTGGTAAGCGGTTGCCACTTCTTGGGCCATGGCATCGGGATAAACAAAGAAATCACCGGATTTGAGTGCCGTAAGAATGCCATCCGCAACCAGGCTTGGTGGTGGTGCACCTTCCCCCATGCCGGCAGAATCGGCCATGTCGGTTTTTAGTGGGCCGGCAATGACACTAATCACTTGCGTTTGTTGTTCTGCCCAGGCTTCGCGTAACCCTTGTGTTACTGAATACGCTGCGGCTTTTGATGCGGAATATCCTGTGAAGGGTAAAAAGTTGATGATGGATGCCAGCGAGTTCATTTGTACAAACGCACCGCCACCATTGGCCTTGAGTATGGGGCCAAAAGCTTGCGCCAGGTTGATAAGTGGGTACACATTCCCTTCCATCTGGTATTTCAATCCATCAACCGCATCGGCATCAACCGGTGAAGACAGATGAATCACACCTGCATTTGAAACCACAAGGTTCACATCAGTGGCTACTTTTACAGCAGCATCGATGGTCTCTTTACAGGTGAGGTCAAACTCAACAGGTACAATACGCTCACCATATTTTTCGATTAGCTCATTGAGCGATGACAGATCTCGTACAGCGGTATACACTTTCGCTGCGCCAGCCTCCAGCAAGCCTTCGGTGATGGCTCTGCCAATGCCCCGGTTTGCGCCCGTTATGAATGCGATAGTTTTATCTACTTCGATAGTCATTTTTGGTCACCTTTATGTTTTGTTGGGCTTTATTTGTTTAGCCACGTGGATTCATCGTTTCTATAGAATCTGCAGGCTCACACAAGCCTGCAGATTTCAAGGACATGCCTATTGGGTATTCAAGCGGCGATACCAGTCAGAAATGGCTCGACCGATTGCATAAGGTTGGTCTTCCTGAACGTAGTGCAATCCGGCACCGATATAAACGGTCTCGATATTTTTTGCTCGTTGCGCCCAATACTCGGCTGCTGCTGGCGGGTTCAAAGCACCCGGTGTTGCGTAAAGAAACAGCCAGGGTGTATCGGTACGCTCTAACCAGACGTTATACGCAGTCACGATATCGTGAGTTTGCTGTGGCACCTGTCCAATCGGCATTTCATTGGGCCATTGATTAACCTGAATGCGTGATTTCTCGGTTGGGAAAGGCTTAAGGTAGATCTCATGCGCTTCTTTTGCCAGAGGACGAACGATGAAACC
>Ga0316204_10009812_pt1 | contig 12606 bp, 9 predicted proteins | sample 6monrhotite_MG_2_FD_205661 | JGI IMG/M metagenome (GOLD analysis project Ga0316204, IMG submission 205661) | Microbial mat bacterial communities from mineral coupon in-situ incubated in ocean water Damariscotta River, Maine, United States -... | ecosystem: Environmental > Aquatic > Marine >...
ACAAAGTTGACTCGACCCAGACGCTTAAACAACACGCGAAGCAAGAACGTTATGCATTGACAGGCCACGGTATAGCATATCGGGTATTCTACGACGAGATATCGAAGATACCCCGTCAAATTTGGCGTTTCTTAAAAAACTGTTTTGCGGAAAAACACTCGTTAGAACTTTACACACGACAGCTCATGCCACTAATGCTACGCTATTTATGATAGCGACCGGACACCGTTACTTTTTGAGTGAACGCCAGAGGCAGCACAATCTATTGGTGTTCAACTGATTAATCCAGGTTTAACCGGGTATTTTTTTGCATAACAGATACAGAATCGCTTAATTAAGCTAACTGATTATGGTGGAGTAAATAGCATGAACTGGTGGGGAAAATTAATTGGCGGCGCCTTTGGTTTTATGATGGGCGGCCCCATCGGGGCGTTGTTAGGGGCGGTGCTTGGGCATAATTTCGATAGAGGCCTGACGGGCGTAATGAAGGGGGCGTCCGGCCATGCCGGGGAGACTGAGCGAGTACAATCCGCATTTTTTGCCGCCACCTTTTCGATTATGGGCTACATCGCAAAATCAGACGGACGCGTGTCTGAGATGGAAATTAGCACCGCCAATCATGTAATGTCGCAAATGATGCTCAATGCTGAGCAACGCGAAGTTGCGAAGCGTTTGTTTAATGAAGGTCGGCAACCACAGTTTGATCTGGATGCGGTGTTGAGCCAGTTTAAACAGGAATGTCATCGTCGATCCAGCCTTATCCAGATGTTTTTGGAAATCCAGATTGCGACCGTGCTTGCCGATGGTGTTGTCGACCAGAAAGAGCGCAGTGTTATGTATCATGTCGGCAAGCAGCTTGGGTTTAATGCGGGTATTATTGACCAGTTAATCCAAATGGTTCAGGCGCAACAACATTATGCGCATGAACCCAACCATAAACGTCCACCTTCAAAGTCTGATATTAAAACCGCCTATCAGGTGCTTGGTATTGCCGAGTCAGCGAATGATGCCGAGGTGAAAAAAGCCTACCGACGCTTAATGAATCAGCATCATCCGGATAAGCTGGTATCGAAGGGCCTGCCGGATGAAATGATGAAGTTAGCAACCGAAAAAACGCAGGAAATCAAGCGCGCCTATGAGCAAATCAAACAGACCAGAGCGCAATAATTGGCAACCAAGTAAAATAGCTATTTATTGATTGGCCCGGTTCAGTAAAAACCAGGTTCTGTAAAAACCAATAAAGTTTGTAAAATAAAACACCATAATTATTATAATGTTACGATGAGTTGATGGCTTCATAAAGTGATTGACGTTGACGGCGGGGTTAGTTTGGGACGATACTATTTGTCTGCAGTCAGTTCTTCCAGATAGATTCAGTTTTGATCAAAGGATGTCCATTATGGAGCGGTTGTTGTCCCTGGTTAATCAGTATACCGTTGAAATTATCGTCGTTACCGCGATATCAATTTTGCTGGTGAATTTAGTCAGAAGCTTTAAACGCAATTTATTAATCGGGCATGGTCAGGCGCGACTGGTGCTCGAAAAATATGATCATCATTCCGGTATTTTTCGGCATATCACCTCTATCGTGGTGGTGTTGCTGTTAGCCTCCCTGCTGGTGTATGTGAATTATTTTAACTCTCCGTCATAGCGCATCTGCAGTTAAACATTTCAACTAATTATAAGCAGCTAACCTGTTAGTCCATCATTAACCTTGCTGAAATTTCGGTCATGTGCTAAATGGTTGGCACGGTGATTCTACTTCATCAGTTACATATTCTAGTCAATTTAGCCGTCGCCATTTAATTCCGATTGTTTGTTGTAATGGAGACTCCGGTCACAGAGTCTCATGACGCAGCGCCCTCAATGGCACTGCGTCACAATAATATCTTCCGGTTAGTCTCAAGAAACAGGCCCTTACGGGCGAAACAGAGGTATTAACTGAGAGCATATATGAATATAACCAGTAAATTCCAAATATCCGCCTATTATCTTCTTTGTGTTGTGGTACTTAGCGTATTCGCATTTCGGAGTTTTAGCGCCCATGCGGTGGACTCCGGTTTTGTCCTGGTACTATTAGTGGCATTGCCATTCATCGTGTTGCGCGTGGTGCGTGAAAAACTCGAAGCCGTGTTTGTGACCAATCAGCGCGCCATTGACCAGTCGAAACGGCAATTAATTCTGGATATGGTGTTATTTAGCCTGGCCGCGGCGGAAATTGTGGTGCTGCAGCTTTTGTTTCAGGAACCCACTTTGTTGCTTTCCATGAAGATCTTTGTGTGGACAATGATCATTGGGTACTTTGCCAGTATTGACAGCGCGTTGTACCGGGTGCGAGAGTGTTTTGGCCAGCAGGAATCCAAAACTGAGTTAGATGGACAGACAGTGCCCATCGCTCATCGGTTGAATATTTTTTTAAGTTTAACGGTATTGATTGTTGCAATTGGTGTTGGCTTGTCGGCTTATAGTTATATGAGCATTAAAACCGAGAAGCTCGTCAGCATGTCCATGGATATCCGACAGGATTTTATTGTGGATACATTGTTTATCTTAGGTATTGTAGTTAGTTTGACGACCCGCGTTATTTTTTCATATTCGTTGAACGTGCAAAACCTGTTTGGGCGGCAAATGGATATCCTGCGCAAAGTGCAAAGCGGTGACCTTAGCGATAATATCCCGGTATTAACGCGTGATGAATTTGGTGTGATCGCGCAACAAACCAACAAGATGATTGAGGAGCTTCGGGGTAAAGCGAAAATTCAAAAGACCCTGGAGCAAATTGTCAGCCCGGATATCATGAAAAAGCTGCTTACCGGTAACGCCGCTGCGCTCAAGCAGGGGGAAGAACATGAGATTGCCATACTGTTTTGCGATTTGCGTAAATTCACGACCTATGCTGAAAACACCCCGCCTGAAGAGGTTATTTTTTTCCTGAATGCCTATTTTACCAAAATCGCTGATGTGGTGGCGGAGCATAATGGCATTGTAAATAAGTTTATGGGCGATGCTATACTGGCCGTCTTTGGTGTTGGGGGCGAGGCAAAGTATGTTGAGCAGGCGGTTGATGCTGCATGGGATATTCTGCAACATTCCAACTCCGCCATCATGCGTGATGGCACAAAGTTCGATATTGGTATCGGCGTACATAAAGGGCGTGCGGCGGCGGGTACCATTGGTTCCGCAGACCGCTTCGAATATACTTTTATCGGCGACTCAGTTAACACCGCGAGTCGACTGGATGGCCTTAGTAAACGCCTAAACCACAAGATTATTATTTCCGGCGATGTTTATGATCTACTGAGTCGCGATGTGCAGGATCGCTTTGTTGATTTTGGAAAGCAAAATATCCGGGGGAAATCGGTTGCCTTGCAGGTTTACGGCGCAGTGCCAAGGGTGATTGAAAGTAAGCCGAAAGTCGTTAGTTTTCAGGACAAACAACGCACTGCCGACGCGTCGAAATAAGTTGATACCCGCTCATTTATCATTCCAATACGCTATCAGCCCAGCCCTCAGGCTGCCTTAAATGGCAATTCCTGTAGCAGGTAGTTGCGCACATCAATTGAGTATTTTTCGGCGCTGGTTACGTGTGCTATTTCGTACAGTTGCTTGTTTTTGCTGTTTAGGAAGAGTGACAGATTAATGATTTTTGGCGGCTCGATGGGCTGTTTGTGTTGATCGCGTACCAGTAAAATAATAGGTAATAAGCGGGATTTGGGGTTAATTGAAATGACAATGCCAACATACCCGGATCTTAGCTCAACCACGCTGCCTAATGGATAAATGCCAAGGCATTGAATAAATTTTTCCACGAGGATTTGATCAAAAAAATCATCACGCCAGGCGTAGATATTTTTTAAGGCATCGGTGCAGGGAATCGCAGGCCGGCCGTACATGCCACTGGTAACGCTGTCATAGACATCAACAATGGAGACTATCGTGGTATAGAGGTGTAGTTGCTCAGATTGCAAATGCTGTGGGTAACCTGTGCCATTGGCGCGTTCGTGATGATCCCGTGCAATTGAAATTACACTATCGGGTAATCCCTTGCTGTTGTGTAAAATGGCTGCGCCATACGTGGTATGATCCTGGTACAACCGTATTTCCTCCGGCGTACATTTGCCGAAATTTTCCAGGATGTTATCGGGTACTTTAATTTCCCCAATATCGTGTAATAACGCGCCGGCCCCCAGTTCCATTAATTGTTGCTTGCTAAAGCCCAGAAAACGTCCGAAGGTGACTGATAAGGCGCACACATTTACTGCGTGACCAACCGATTGATCACTTTTTTCCTGCAAGGTGGATAATAACATCAAGGCATCCGGGTGGCGCATGACACTATCCACCAGGGAGCTGACAGTGTATTTTACCTCAGCGACCCGAAGGCTCTTGCCAACCCTTACATCGCTATAGAGGTTCATCGCATTTTCATGGGCGATATTGTAAATTTGTTTTGCGCGGGGGTACTCCTGCTCAAACGAGGTTTGATAGGGCACGGCGGATTTAATGTAATTTGAGGCTTTGCTGGTTTGTTTTTTTGATCTTGTGGGGACAATGGATAATTGACTGGAAACGGGAACAATGCTTTTTTCCGCGTCCACAAACACATATTCGCAAACCTCACTGAGTTGCTCCAGCTCATCGATGTTGGTAATACGAAAACCCTGAAATAAAAACGGAGAGTCCAGCCATGGTCGGTCCAGCTCGGCCACGTACATGCCTTTTTTCAGGCTCTTTGGATCAATCATTATTTTCATGGGGTCGTTGATTGCATTGGTTTATTAAAAATAGGGTTTATTAAAATAGGGTTTATTAAAAACAAGCCTATTAAAACAAGGTTTATTAAGAATAACACCCCCTAGCTCATCGTTACTATCTTCGGCATAAACGCAATAATATTTAGTCAGCTATTACGCATAATGGCCATAAAATCAGCTGATTATGTGGCGTCTAGCCATTGTAATTATCGCCGAAATTTGTTCAGTTTCGACACATGTTTGATGTTATATCGAATTTTAGTCCAGGTGAGGCATTAAGTCTGTAACAAAACTCGATGTAAAGCTAATATACCCAAAGCGTTTGAGGTTTAGGTGTTATAGCACGCCCCTTTTTGTCCACAGCGTCGTTGCTTCTCCTTACATAGAATGGCTATGCTGCGTCGTCGCGCCTAGCGATAAACAAAAATGATCGCACTCTAAACACCTAAATCTCAAGCGCTTTGGGTATATTTCATGCAATACGCTTTGGTGCCCAGGTTGGAAAAATTGGGTTGTAAGGCTCTAGATTGTAAGGTCGGGTACGGTCAGGTCGCAATCTGATCTGCAAGCTCCAGTTAGAGCGACTTGAGTTAATAGCCGTTAGTTTGAGTCATGTTGGATCATTGACTTTGGCTAAGAGACTTTGGCCCAGTGGCATTGGTTGAATGCCTGGGTTTGAACGGATTAGCTTGAGAACCTAACGTTTTGACAAAGACGTTTCCGCAGGTTAGGCAAATGTGATAAACATGGCCGAGGTCCACACTTTAGCGTCATCAATCTGCCGTGCAACAAAATAGACCGGGCGAAAACCGTGCGGACCATTACGGCTTTCAATGGCTAAGGAACCACTCACATCCCGAGGCATCGAGTGATCGCTGAGTCTTTCAGCGGCTACAAACAACGCCGTACCACCAAGTTCGGTACGTAGCATATTGTCATTGACCAGGTCGAGGCCATTGAGTTGAATGGAAAACGTAGGGCAGTGTACAAATGGATTACCATCAAGGGGATTGCCCACCTTAACATAACCATCAATGGTGCCTTCAATTTTCAGGGTACATTGAGCAAGGTTGCTAATGTCAATTTCAATGGCATCTGCATCGCCAAAGGTGTCTGAGCGGAAACCAATTTGAGTTGCGCTGGCACGCCAGCAGTTTTCCTCGCTGTGTTCGAATCCCAGCCCCTTAAATTGATTAATAACACCATTGGAAACAGTGATTGTGCCATTCCAGGCGGCCCAGCGATAACGGTCGCGGATACGGGCCCCCCCCCAGCGTATGCGTATACGGCGTTCGGAATACCCGGCCTCTTGTTGCAGGTTTCGTTGCCAGAAACAACCATCGTGGTCATAGGCGGCTATTTCGTCCCAACCGGTGTCGCCAAGGAAGCGGTATTTGATGGTGGCATTACCCGAGTGATCAAACTCATCACCCTGGATGTACTGTTGACACTGGGCTATACCCACCAGGCGTTCGCCGGTAGTGGCCCAGGTGTGGCGCGCGCGCAAAGCCTGGCCGATCGTCTGGCGCGTCAGTGTATCGGCAATAATACCGGTCAGGCCACCTTTGGTGCCGAATACCGCGGTGCCGGGCACCCCCCCGCCACAGCGCCCGCGATGTTCATCGCCATTGGCGGATACGCCCAATTTGTAGCCGCGTTTAACAACGTCTTCATATAACCAGGGAAAATGTCCCCAGGCAGATTCAACTTCCGCCAGGCGTTCCAGTTGTGGATGGTGCCAATCCAGGTTACAACGACGACCACCAACATGGGGCATTAATAAATGCCCTTCGGGGTCGTGAATGTAAGTTGCGTACAATTCTTCTAATGGCCAGGTGCCGGGTGCAATGGTTTCCTGGTTCATGTCTTCGTTCCACTCGAACGAGCGGCATACATTGCCGTTGCGGTCAAAGGGGAATTCCGGTGTACCGTCATGTAAAAAAATGACATTGTGATCGCCGCCCGCGCAGGAGTTGCCACACCATTCCGTACCAGGGTAACAGACGAATTGCTCATTGACGTTGAGTTCACGACAAAGGTCAACAGCCTGATCCCAGCGTGCTTTGGTGATTTGAAAATCATTTGCGGTATAGCCCAATACATCGAGTCCGGCTACATCCCGGCCGTAGCTTAAGTTGTAAATTGTCGAGTTGGTCCCAACGGTGTCATCGGAATGAACGTGTAAATCCCCAAAGTAACTGCGCTTAAATGGCAGGTTGTTATCGATACAAACATAGTGCTTTGCCTCTGGAATATGTGCTTGGCCGGATAGCTTTGCCGACAGCACGGCTTCGCCGCTGACATTAAACGCAATTTCATCAATGCTGGCAATCGCCCAACCGGTTTCAGCCAGTTGTATGTTTTTGGCATGTATGGCTTCACCATTTAACGTGGCGATGACCCGTATATCCCGCGAATCGTTCCAGCAGGTATTGCCCCAGGAATCTTCTGCTCTTAACCGAAACGTTACCGGGCTATTGGGTTTAATTGCACGTGGTCCCACGATGACTAATTTAGTGGCTTTGCCGGCAATAATATCCATTTGAATATCCCCGGGAATGGGGGCAAAGCGGGAGGTTCCCAATGGATCGATATAACATCGGAAGCGGAAGTTTTTTTCAACAAATGTCTGTACACGTGTACCCGGACCACCAGCCCGCCGATCACCTAAGCGAATAATAATATGATCACCGGGATTTATATAGCCATCAACCGTATCCACAATAATCGCTTTTTGAAACGGGCGCTCATGACCTTTTTGGTCAAAACGAACCTTTAACGACTGAACCGTGGCAGGGCTCTGTCCTTTCACCAGTGGACCGGCCTGGTATTCTGCACTCACATAATTAGCGGCTTTGGGGTCCACGGTTTGGAATAACGCCCAGTCGGAATAGAACTTAAAGGTGGCTTTTAACCATGCGCCGTCTGCGATGCCGGAAGCGCCAACTTCGTAATCCAGTATAACTTCTGTCCAGGAACCGGCTTCCAGGCGATCAATATTACAGGTAACCTTGCCAAGAAAAGGTCTATCTTTAGACTTGGTATAAAGTCCTTGTGGTGCGGTATATTCGCCTAACAACTGTTCAAGTTGGTCCGGAGATAGTTTTTTCATGGATGGCTGACCTGTTAAATGCGATAAGACAGACTTAGTCTAAAAGTAAATTGAAGGATTAGTATGCAGCTCGCCGTCAAATTTATGTTGGCTAACCACCGATAGCTGGGTGCGTTAGCGGCGTTATAACAATTTTCCATAACGGTACAATTGGATTAAAGTTGTCATCTGATCGGGGGCACAGTAGTATTATCTATCTCATCACGCCTGACGGTCAGTGGTATGTCAGCCAGGCGACAGCTCAAATAAAATGTGGGGAGTTTTTACACATTAGGAATCAATTATGGATGACAATCAATATTCCCGGTGTACTGATTTTTTATCACGATTAAGCGCAGACGATCAGAAAGCGCTTTGTCGTATTGGAACGCAACGCGCTTACGCAAAAGACGAGCTAGTATTTTCGGTGGGTTGTAATAGCGAAGATATTTATATTATTGTGGATGGCCGAGTCAAAATATTTGAATTGTCCGAGGAAGGCAAAGAGGTCATATTATGGTTTTGTTTCCCCGGTGAGTTGTTTGGCGTTGCCGAAGCATTGGGTCATCAACATTGCGGGGTTCGGGAAGTTAATGCATTAGCCTGCAGTGACGCGCAAATTTTAACAATTAAGCATTACGATTTTGTGCGGTTTCTGAAAACCCATCCGGATACGGCATTAACGGTCATCGAACTGTTGAGTTACCGGTTGCGGGAGTTGGGTGATGTGTTGCTGAACCTGGCTTCCAATGATGTTACCTCGCGCGTGATAAAACTCCTTACTCGTTTAGGGACACGTTATGGTAAAACATTTGGACAGGGACTTTATCTGGACATTCCGTTAACGCACCAGGAAATGGCGGATATGATTGGCACCAGTCGGCAAACAGTGACGACAGTGTTGGGTTCTCTGAAACGAATGGGGAAGCTGCGTGTTGAGCAGCGCACGATTTATATTCAGGATGGCGCCTGGGTTAAATCGATTATGGGGGAAATGCCGGTTGTCAGTTGCGCCACCGGGTAGTCATTAACGGGTAGGGCTGACCAATTTTCAACGCTTAATGACTTTAACCTAATGCTGTTGCTGATATACCCAAAGCGTTTGAGATTTAGGTATTTAGTGCGCGTCATATTTTTGTTCTGGCAAGGCGAAATGACGAGTAATAGCCGGACTATTGCGAGGAATTTCAACGCCGCCAGGGCAAAAATAGGACAGCAATAAAGCCTAAATCCCAAATGCTTTGGGTATATAACGTGGCGTTTAGGGATTGGATGTTAAGTGCGCTTCCTGTTTGTTTCATGGCACCAAAAGTAGGTTCCTTAAGAAAGCCGATTGACACGTAATCGTTGGGCTATTTGTTGCAAGGGGTTTCGCAGCCCCGGAATAAATAGGGAATGTAACTATGCCTAAACCCTAAATGCTACGGGTATATACGGTGCTATCCCGCTCTACCATGCTGTCTTAACTATACGGGAGCGCAAACGCGACCTTCTTCGGGTTGAGTGTTTACTTATGTTCGCGTTTAGTTGTCCACAATCAATCGGTAATGTCAGTTGCCAACAAGCGCAAGCAGCGCTAAAACAAGAAAGACCTTTGTTGAATCCAGTAGGATATTTGTTAAAACAAGAACGGTGTTTGCGGCAACATTCCTTGCTGCAGTTATTTAGCGCGATTACAATTAACGAGTTAGCAAAGGAGTGTTATTCCGTGTCGACCATCGAGCATGTTGGGGGAGATAAGCTTCTTATTGATAACGTTAATTTTGGTTATGACGTTACCCCGATTTTTGAAAATTTTTCCATAGATGTACCGCCAGGTGAATTTCTTTCCATTATTGGCCCTTCTGGTTGTGGTAAAACCACCTTATTGAACTTATTGTCCGGATTTCTGGCGCCTGATAGCGGCACCATTAAATTGCGTGGTCAGCCAATCGAGCCGGAAGACCCGCATTTTGGATATGTGTTTCAGTCGGCAACATTGTTTCCCTGGTTATCAACGGTGGAAAACGTCGAATTTGGATTGAAAATGCAGGGCACATTGTCAGCCGCTCAGATGCGCGACAAGGCGCTTACCTATCTAGAGTTGGTCGGATTATCGGGGTTCGAACATTACTTGCCACGTAAACTTTCCGGTGGCATGCAGCAACGGGTATCACTGGCGAGAGCGTTGGTCATGGAGCCTCGCTTATTGTTGATGGATGAGCCCTTTGGTGCCTTGGATGCCATTACCAGAGAAACCATGAATGACGAATTATTGCGTTTGTGGGATGAGCTTGGGCAGACTGTTGTATTTATTACCCATGATATAGACGAAGCAATATACCTGTCAGATCGAATCCTGGTGCTGAACCGGCCGCCCAATGGTATTTTCAGGGTGCTTAATAATCAGTTAACAAGGCCACGCAGTGGTCCAGCTACCCGCACCAGTGAATTGTTCTGGCAGTACAAAAAACAATTAATTGCTGATATATCCGATGTTGCGTATGCAAAACCCAATACTGAAACGGTTGTTGAGACATCACCAACCCCGTCATCCACCAAGCAGGAAATACAAAAGGAGGCTGTATTGTGAGAAAATTATCAGTGTTAGTTGTAATAACCGTATTGTCAGGAATGAGCACTAGTGTCATTGCGTCTGCCAATGAAAAAATACGGATCGGGTGGGTGTTTGCAATGGCGAATGCCCCTGTGGTCATTGCAAAAGAAAAAGGCTTTTTTAAGGATGAGGGCCTGGAGGCGGAAATCATTTCATTTACCAGTGGTCCCATTGTGCACCAGGCGTTGGCGGCTGGTGAGCTGGATATGGCGTATATTGGTTCTCCGCCTGTTTATCATTGGTTTTCACGTGGACTGGAGAGCCGTATCCTGGCTAAAGTGAATTATGGACAAGCGGCGGTGATTGTGCGTAAAGACTCCGGTATCAATGCAATGAGTGACTTGCGGGGTAAAAAAATGGCCGGTGTCCGTAAGGGCAGCGGTATGGATGTGTTACTCCGAGGATATGTGTTGGAAGCAGCGCACCTGACGCCGGATAAGGATGTGCAGATTGTCCCCATGCCTTCCGGTAATATGGGCCCATCAGTTGAGTCGAGTGTTGTTGATGGCGCATTTATATGGGAGCCCTTCACCAGCCAGTTTGAATTACGTGGTGATAGTAAAGTTATTTTTAATATGAATGAGGCGGTGCCAAATTACCCGTGGTACGTGATAATGGCAATGCCCGATGCATTAAAGAACAAACGTAGCGCTGTGAAAAAAGTGTTGAAGGCGCATAAGCGAGCCGTGGAATACCTCAACTCGAGCCCCGATGCCGGCAATGACATTATTGCAAAAACCTTCAAACTTGAGAATGTTAAAAATGACAAAACCGGCAAAGTAATACCAGGGAGTGAAATTGTGGCCCAGGCGCGTAAACGGCTGGGGTGGGAATGGGATTTAACGCAAAAGGATATGGACTTTATTCAAAACCTGATGAATTACTCTCTCAGCTTGGGGTATATCAAGAAACCACTAACCGTGAATAATATTGTTGACCGAACCATTACGGAAGAAATAGAAAAAGAAGCTGTCGCACAGCGTTAGCAGCAGAACATGCTTTTACTAAAGGGGTTGATGGGGTGTCCCCGGGGGCGGTGTGCCAGAGTCCTTTCTGCAGGCACACAGAAAATAGCAAGACACAAGGAATACCGCTGTGAGTGTAATTGGAAAAGACGCCGTGCCGGTGAAGTCACGTAGACTAAAGCGATTATTGTCACTGCCGAAATTTTCCTGGTCGTGGCTTTCGATTCCTTCGCTTATTCTGGTCTGGATGGCGGTTGCTACCCAATTTCCATCTTATATTCTCCCTCAGGTATGGGAGGTTGCCGAGGAAGCCTACGAATGGCTCGTAACTGGTCAGTTGTTACCGCATTTGTGGGCCAGTTTTCTGGAAGAGGTGGGCGGATTTGGTGCAGCAATTATCGTCTCACTTATTTTGGGTTTTTTGGCGGGGTTTTATAAAGGTTTCCGTGAATACATTGTGCCATTAAACGGTTTGTTTATGGCCATACCGCCAATCGCCTGGGCACCGTTGATGTTGATAATTTTTGGTATCGGGTATACCACCATTGTTGTCGTAATTTTCATATCGGCGGTTAATCCCATGATCCTCACCATCATGGAAGGGGTGCTAACCATACAGGGCAGTGATGTGAGGGCGGCGCGGGCGTTAGGAGCCAGGAGAATTCAACTGTTTATTTATGTTTATTTGCCCGCGAGTTTACCCTTTGTTACGGCCGCGTTGCGTATTGGGTTTAGCCAGGCCTGGCGCGCATTGGTGGCAGCTGAAATGATTGGCGCCACTCAGGGCTTAGGATGGATGGTGTCCATGGGGGGTGAAATCGGGAATTCGCGCCAGGTATTATTGGGCATTGTACTCATTGGCGGCGTTTCCTGGTTATTTGAGCGCGTATTCTTTCGGCAAATTGAAAAACGTTACGAAGTTTGGCGTCTAAATTAACCATTGTAATTGCCCAATTACGTTAAGTTAATAAGTACAAAGGGTAAATTAAAGCCAATATTCCAACGAAGATCCAATGCATGCAAATATTTCAATATGCGTGTTTTTGATGTAGTGCCGGGACAACATTCAATTAACCTATCCGGTATCGCTAATATCCTTTCCTGAGACCCTCATCTTAAGCGGGTCTGCCAATAGAACACCGCTTCGAAGTTTGGTCCATCCCTTCTCACGATATGCCTTGTTTCCTGGTTCCAGCCAGG
>Ga0316204_10009814_pt1 | contig 12605 bp, 10 predicted proteins | sample 6monrhotite_MG_2_FD_205661 | JGI IMG/M metagenome (GOLD analysis project Ga0316204, IMG submission 205661) | Microbial mat bacterial communities from mineral coupon in-situ incubated in ocean water Damariscotta River, Maine, United States -... | ecosystem: Environmental > Aquatic > Marine >...
GTTGAAACCCTGTTTCGAGGATCATCACGGCGTCAAATATACGGCCGATGCGATCAAGACATCGGTCGAACTGGCCCATCGCTATATCAATGATCGCAAGCTGCCGGATTCCGCCATCGACGTGATTGATGAAGCGGGTGCGGCACAACATCTGGTCACGGCCTCCAAACGCCGCAAGACCATTGGCACCAAGGAGGTCGAAGCCGTTGTGGCCAAGATCGCGCGCATCCCCCCCAAGAATGTCAGCAAGGACGATGTGGTGGTGCTCAAGGATCTTGAGGCGTCGCTGAAGCGGGTGGTTTTTGGTCAGGACAAAGCAATCGAGGCGCTGGCCTCGGCGATCAAGCTGGCCCGTGCGGGCCTGCGCGAGCCTGAAAAGCCAATTGGCAACTACCTCTTTGCGGGGCCAACGGGCGTGGGCAAAACCGAGGTTGCCAAACAGCTTGCCGATACGCTGGGCGTTGAATTGCTGCGCTTTGACATGTCCGAATACATGGAAAAGCACGCGGTATCACGGTTGATCGGTGCGCCTCCGGGCTATGTCGGTTTTGATCAGGGTGGCATGCTCACGGACGGTGTGGATCAGCATCCGCATTGTGTGCTGTTGCTGGACGAGATGGAAAAGGCGCACCCGGATGTCTACAATATCCTGTTGCAGGTGATGGACCACGGCAAGCTGACCGACCACAACGGACGCACGGTCGATTTCCGCAATGTCGTGCTCATCATGACCTCGAACGCAGGGGCCGCAGAACAGGCAAAAGAGGCGATCGGCTTTGGCCGGGACCGCCGCACGGGCGAGGATACTGCCGCCATTGAGCGGACCTTTACCCCGGAGTTCCGCAACCGTCTGGATGCAGTTATCAGCTTCTCTGCCTTGCCCAAGGAGGTCATTTTGCAGGTCGTCGAGAAATTTGTCCTGCAACTCGAGGCGCAATTGATGGACCGCAACGTGACGTTCGAATTGTCAAAGAAGGCAGCCGAATGGCTGGCTGACAAGGGCTATGACGACAAAATGGGGGCGCGACCTCTGGGACGTGTCATTCAGGAACACATCAAGAAACCGCTGGCCGAGGAGTTGCTCTTTGGCAAGCTGGCCAAGGGTGGTGTGGTCAAGGTTGGCGTCAAGAAAGGCGAACTGGAACTGCAGGTTCTCGATCTTGAGACACGGCGTATCCCCGGCGACAAGCCACCGCTTTTGACGGCCGAATGATCCTGCGGGCTGTTCTGGCCCTGATCTTGCCCTTCGCCAGCCCGGTGCTGGCGGAGGGTTTTCTTTTGCAGCCGCCCATTGACTGTGACCTGTCCGGAGAAGGGTGTTACATCCAGCAATACATGGACCGCGATCCCGGCCCCGGCGTTACGGACTACTCTTGTGCCGGGCTCAGCTATGACGGCCACAAGGGCACTGATTTTGCGGTCCCGACCCTTGCACGGATGCGGGCCGGCGTGCGCGTGATTGCGTCCGCGTCCGGGGTGGTTGCGGGGGTGCGCGATGGCATGCCCGACACCGGTTTTTCCCCTGAAACCGAGGCGCTGATCGAAGGCCGTGAGTGCGGCAACGGCGTTTTGGTGCGCCATGACGACGGATGGGAAACCCAATATTGCCACATGCGCCAGGGCAGCGTCACAGTCTCCAACGGCCAACGCGTCACACAGGGCGAGATGCTGGGCCTTGTCGGACAATCGGGGCGCGCACAGTTTCCGCATGTGCATCTGTCGGTGCGCAAGGATGGTGCCAAGATCGACCCTTTTGATCCCGACGGCACATTGACCTGTGCCACCCCCGGAGACAGCACCCTATGGGCAGATGCGCCCGCCTATCAGCCCGGCGGGCTGATCGACGTTGGGTTGGCCGCGCAGGTGCCAGAGTATTCGCAGGTGAAGGCAGGCACCGCCGCCAGGATCGCCCTTGCGGCAGATGCGCCTGCGGTTGTTGTCTATGGATTCCTTTTTGGCGCGCAGAAGGGGGATATTCTGCGGCTTTCGATCGAGGGGCCGGAAGGCACCGTGATCGCGCAGGATGTTGAGATACAGCGCAGACAGGCGCAGGCATTTCGGGCGGTGGGCAAGACCCGGCGGCGCGGGCATTGGGCGGTCGGCATTTATGATGGTGTTGCAACGTTGCTGCGCGACGGCACGGTAATTGACCGGATGCAGACAAAGGCGGTGGTTCAGTAAGGCGGAGACCCCAGATCAAGCCCGTGGCGCGGCATATCCGTCCCGGATCTGACCCCGGACCTCCCGCGATAGGCAGGATCGGCCCCCTATTTCTCGGTGAATTTCAACTCGATCCGACGGTTTTGCGCCAGCGCTTCATCGCTGTCGCCCAGCGCAATCGGCTGATACTGACCAAATCCATTTGCCGCGAGACGGTCAGGCGGGATGCCCAGGAAATTTATCATGTATTTGACCACCGACAGGGCCCGTGCCTGGCTCAGCTCCCAATTGTCCGCAAATTCACCAAACCCGGACAAGGGCACGTTGTCGGTATGTCCATCAACCCGAATGACCCAGTCAATTTCAGGCGGGATGTCAGCCGCAACAGACCGCAGGATACTGGCCACCTTGGCGATTTCATGGCGGCCATCTTCCTGAAGAACCGCGCCGCCGGGCGGAAACAGCACCTCGGATGAAAACACGAACCGGTCACCTTCGATGCGCACTCCTTCCTGACTGCCCAGAACATCGCGCAACCGGCCAAAGAATTCAGAGCGGTATTGTTCGAGATCCTTTGCCTGCGCTTCGAGCTGTTTGGCCTCTTCCTCCAACGCCTTTGCCTCTTCTGCCAACACCTTCGCCTCGGCTTCCAGCCGAGCGCGTTCTGCGGCTTCCAGTTCGGCGCGCTTGCGCTGTTCCGCTGCAACACGGGCCAGCGCCGTGTTCAGATCGGTGCCCAAGGACTGAAGCTGTACCGATTTTGCTGCATCGCGGGCCTCGGCGTCATCAAGAAGCGCCTGAAGGTTGCCAAGCTGGGACCGCAATTCGGCAACCTGCTGGTTCAACAGTTCCGTCTGGCGTTGCGCCTCGGCCGTTGTCGCCTCTTCCTGCGAGAGCTGTTGGTGCGCAGCGGCCAGCAAGGCGGCCTGTTTTTCCGCATCCGTGGTTTGATCTTTGGCCAGCGTTTCAGCGGCCAGCCTGGCCGCCAGTGCGCGGGCCAGTTGCGCGCGCAACGCCTCGCGGTCGGTTGTCAGGGTGGTCTGTGTCTCGGCCAATTGCGCGCGCAGTATCGCCACTTCGTTCTGAGCAGCGGCAAGTTCAGCACGCAGCGTTTCGCGGCTTGCGCTCAGCGCGTTCTGTGTCTCACTCAACTGCGCCGCAAGCCGGGTGATTTCGTCTTTGGAAAGCGCCAGTTCGGCGGCAAGAGCGTCCCGGTCAGCACCCAGCGCGGTCTGTGTGTCCTCCAATTGCGCACGCAGGGCCGCGACCTGTTGTTGCGACAACGTGAGCTCTGATTGAAGCGTGTCACGGTCAGCGGTCAGCGAATTCTGGGTCTCCGTCAAGGCGGCGCGCAGAGCCGCGATTTCAAGCTCAAGCTCGGAAATTTGTGTCTGCGCCTGCGTGCCTGCCGCGTTGGCCTGTGCCTCGGTGGTTTGCAAAAGCAACAGCGCCTGCACAAGTTGCTGATCCAGATCACCCTGTGCGGACCGGGCCGCCGCAAGCAGGGTCAGCGTGTCTTCGGCTTCCTTGCGTTGTTGCTCCAGCGCAAGTGTCATTGCGGTCAATTCGGCATTCGCATCCTCAAGCCGGGCGCGCAGGGCCTCGGCGGCTGCCGCTTCAGCCAGTCGTGCGGCTTCTTCGTCGCTCAGCGCCTCGTTGGTCTCGTTGATCTGATCGGTGAGAGTGGCAACCTGATCCTGCGCCTCCGCATTTCGCGCACGCAGATCAGCCACCAGCGCATCGAGCGCCTCACGGCGGGCCGCGGCAAGCCGCGCGGCTTCCGTTTGGGCATCAATTTCGCCACGCGCACTGGCAAGGGCAAGGTTCAGCGCGTCCTGCTCGCTCAGGAGTTCGGTCTGGGTATCCCGAAGGCCGGCAATCCGCTCAAGCGCATCGTCGCGTTGCGACAAAAGCGCGGCGACCTGCGCTTCAAAACCGGTGATTTGTGTGCGCGCGGCGGCCAGTTCATTGTTTTGCTGATCTCGTTCACGGGTCAGCGCAGAAATCAGCGCGCGCTGCCGGGACGCTTCGTCGCGGGCGTCGTTTAACGATGAGCTGAGCGCGCCCAGCCGCGCCTGAAGTTGCGCATTGTCACGTTCTTCAAGGCCCAGGGCGCGGGCCAGTGCAGCCACCTCACCGGACAATGTGTCCAGTTCGGATTCCTGACCGCTGATTCGTTCGGTCAGCACGAACATCACCACCATGAAAATGGTGATTACAAAGAACAGCACAAGCAAAAGGCCGGTCATCGCATCCACGAAACCGGGCCAGATCGAGCCCTGGAACCGCGCGCCGGTTCTGCGGGATAGCGCCACGACTAGCGCTCCCCGCCGTCCGGTTTATCTGGCGCACGGACCCGGCGCGGTGCGGCAGAGGCGCGGGTGACGGGGCCGGACAGTGCCTTGGCCAGAAGCGAGATGTCGTGGCGCAACTCGGCCATGGTTTCCTGACGGCCCGCAGATATTTCTTCCAGAATCCGCAACATCTGCACGTCGATTGACCGCAGGCGCATACGGCTTTCGGCGTCCATGCCGTCGCCGCTGTCTTTTTGTTCAAGCACGGTGACCATGCGCTCCTGACCGGCGGCGATCCGGTCCAGCGCCTCGGATGATCCGCCCTCACCCTGCATGCGCGTCGCCAACCGGTCGATGGCATCCGCCAGGGTGCCCAATTTTTCATCCACAACCGCGCGGTTGGTGTCCGATTGCCGGAACAATTGTTGCAGCGTTTCCATTTGTTCGGCCATGTGGTCCACGACCCCGGCCATGATGTTCTGCTCAACCGTGGCATCATCCCCGGCGGTGAAACCAACGCGGGTGATGGAGCTGAGCCAGTCTTCAAGCTCCTGATAAAAGCGGTTCTGGCCATGACCTGCAAAAAGCTCAAGCAGGCCGACAACCAAAGAGCCTGCCAGACCCAGAAGCGATGAGCCAAAGGCCACGCCCATGCCACCCAACTGAGCCTCAAGTCCGGTCATAAGTTGGCCAAAAACATCCAGCCCCCCGCCGTCTTCAGCCGGAGCAAGGCTTCGGATGGTGTCCACAACCGCCGGGACGGTTGTCGCAAGACCGTAAAACGTGCCCAAAAGTCCTAGGAAAATCAATACGTTGACGATATATCGTGTGATCTCGCGGGCCTCGTCGATCCGGGTCGAGACGGAATCGAGGATGGACCGTGTTGACGTTGCACTGACCTGCATCCGTGCGCCACGGGTCCGCAGCAGAGATGCCAGAGGGGCCAACATCTGTGGTGCCATCGTTTCCGGGTCCGGCGCATCAGAGGCAAAGTTTTCGATCCAGCGGACCGAGCCGATCAATTGGATGACCTGATAGAAACAGGCAACCACCCCGATCAGAAAGACAAAGACAATGACCCCGTTCAGGTAGGGGTTTGCGGCAAAGACCGGCAACACCGAAGGCAACGCAAGAAACGCGCCGAAGCCGGTCAGGCCAAGCACGATCAGCATCAGGGCAATCTGACGCACGGGTTGTGAGAACTGCGGTCTCTGTTCGCGGTCTGGCTGCGCCATGCGGCCCCCTGCTCCTGACCTTTTTTGCCTGCGTTGCGCGCAGCTTACACCGAATTACGGAGGATTTGCCAAGACTTTATGACGCGATTGCCCTGACCCTGTGGTGCAGCCAATCCAGGTCGGGATCATGCAGGCCCACTTCGGACAAATGCGTTGCTGTATTATAGAGGTATTCGGTGTTGGGACCACGGCCCCCGACCGCATGGGCAATGATCTGGGCCTGTTCCTCAAGCGCCAGACCGCCACAGTATTGAATGTGGGTTTCGTCGATCACGTAGACCACCGCCAGCACGTCCCGGCCATCGGCCAGTTGAACGGTCAGGTTCTTTTCAACATAGGCAGAGGAAATCAGCTCCCGCTCGCGCAGATAGTCCAGCGTTTCCGCTTCCTGTCCGGTTGTGACGCGCAGCGCCATGCCACGGCAGGCGCTGCCCGGTTGTTCGTCCAGCGCCAGCACCAGACCGGGGTTCCCTTCGGTGCCGCGATGGTGGATGGAGCGCATGCAAAAGGACCGGTGATAGTCCGGCAATGTGCCAACCACGCTTTCGGCAATTTCAAATCCGGGGTTCCACAGCAGAGACCCATATCCAAAAACCCACATTGTCATCATACTGGTCCTTTGTTGGTGGCTTGGATAAACCGCATCTGAAGCCGGAGTTAAAGAGGATTTGGCACATGCGCAGGCTTATCGGATGGCTTGGCGTTCTGGCCCTGCTCTGGAGCGGCTGGTGGGCACTGGCCAGTTGGGGCGTGTCGCATGGCTTGACCATCGCGGTTGAGGAACTGCGCGCGCAGGGGTGGCAGGCCGATGTGGGCGAAACCCAGCAGGCCGGTTTTCCGCTGACGTTGCGCGCGGACCTCAGCGCGGTGCGCCTGCGCGCCCCCTTGTCCGGCATCGCCCTGTCGCTGCCGTCCCTTGGCATCAGCGCCCCGGCCTACTGGCCCGGTGACGTTACGCTGCGTCTGCCGCAAGAGCGTCTTCATCTCGACCTCACACAGCAAAAGGTCAGCGGGCGGTTTGAGCGGGGCCGCGCGCAGATCAATCTGAATCCCGGTATCGACCTGCAATTGCAGCGTCTCGGATTTGACAGCGGGTCATGGCAGATCGAGGCGCCCGGCGGGACCATTGCCAGCGCCTCCGATCTGAGCCTCAAAATGGTGCAAAGTGCGGGCGACCCTTTGGTCTATGATCTGGCGCTGGTGTCGACTGCCTTTGCGCCCGGCAATCTGCTGCGACGCGCGTTGTCTCTGCCACCGGACTGGCCGGTTGTGTTCTCAACTCTGGCCGCTGATTTGTCAGTCGGCTTTGATCGCCCGCTGGATCGCGCCGCCCTGACGGGGCCACGCCCCCATCCGCGCGCAGTCCTTGTTCGACAGGCGGATGCAGAATGGGGCGCGTTGCAGATCACGGCAACCGCGGATCTGAGCATCAGTGCGCGGGGTGTTCCCGAAGGGGTGGCCACTCTGAGGATACGTGAGTGGGAGCTTTTGATGGACCTCGCGCAAAAGGCAGCGGGCTCGGAGGATCAGCCCGGCCAGATGAACTTCATGCTGCGCGCATTGGCGAATATGGACGGCGACCCAACAACGATGGTGGTAGATGTGGCGTTCCGGGACGGCGCGATGTTTTTGGGGCCGATTGCCCTTGGCCCGGCACCCCGGCTGGTTCTGAGATAGCTACCTGCAGTAGCTGCCGCTGCGGTAGCGGGCCGTGTCGAGATGAAAATGATCGCGGTGAAATCTGTCGGCACCGGGACCAAGGACGGTGCCAAAAGGACCACAGGCCCCCTTGTGCATCTGGCGCAGTGCCTTGCGGCTGGGCGGTGCGTTCCAACCCTGTAACACGCTGACTTCGGTTCCGTCGTGCAGGCGGAAGGCGGATATGTCGATGGCCCGCCCCTTGCCATGTTCCGAAATGCGCGCGCCTTTCTGGCTATTACGGGTCCGGCAGGCGTAATGCGCAGCGACACGCAGGGTTTTCAGGCCACCGCCGCTGCGGGCAAGGGCCGGTTTGACAGATCGGTCGATCCAGGATTTGAGCGCGGATGCGGTGGTGCAATCCATTACGGAGGATTGGCTCAGGACAATGCCGGAAACCGTGCGCACGCGAACAGCCTCCTCCAGCCCGCATCCGTTCAGCTTGCCCCGGACGCGGCCGATCTGTTCGCCCTGAATGTCGATGTCACCACAAACGGCGCCTTTCTGGCGCAACCGGCGGTCCGCACGGGCCTGCTTTTCGACTTTCCCTGACCGAAACAGCGGGCGCAGCGACGACAAGAGCCCGCCCCGGTCGCGGGCGCGCTCCTGTGCGGCGTCCGGCGCCGGTTGACGGATCGACCCGGACGGGTCCAGATCGACAGGCTGCACGGCTATGTTGCCGCCCCTTTGCACGGGCCGTTCGGAGCGGAACGGGGCCTCAGCATATGCCGATTGCGCCACCAGAAGAACCACCCAGATCAACCATACCCGCATCAGCCCTTTCGCCCGGCCCTGCCGAAATTCGGGGCATCTGTGTCCTGCCCGGCCTCGATAATGCTACGGCGGATGGCACGGGTACGGGTGAAATAGGCGTGAAGATGTTCACCATCGCCCTGCCGAATGGCGCGTTGCAGCGCAAAAAGCTCTTCCGTGAAGCGGCCGAGAATTTCCAGTGTCGCCTCCTTGTTGGAGAGGAATACATCACGCCACATGGTCGGATCGGACGCGGCAATCCGGGTGAAATCCCGGAACCCGGCGGCAGAATACTTGATAACTTCGCTGTCGGTCACACGGCGCAGGTCGTCAGCGACGCCCACCATCGTATAGGCAATCAGGTGCGGTGCATGGCTGGTCACGGCCAGCACCAAATCATGATGTTCGGCATCCATTTCCTCGACAAATGCGCCCATCGCCTCCCAAAGTGCGCGCAGACGGGCGGTGGCGGCGGGGTCTGTGCCATCAACCGGGACCAGCAGAGTCCAGCGGTTGTCAAAGAGTTCGGCAAAGCCGGAGCGAGGGCCGGAATGCTCAGTCCCCGCAAGCGGGTGGCCGGGGACAAAATGCACATTGTCCGGCAGATGGGGGCTGACCTGTGCAATCACATCCGCCTTGACCGACCCGACATCCGTCACCGTCGCGCCTGGTGTGAGAGCGGGTGCAATCTGCGCGGCCACGCTGCCCATGACGCCCACAGGCACACAGAGGACCACAAGGTCCGCGCCTTCGACCGCTTCGGCCACGCTGTCATAAATGTGGTCGCACAGGCCAATGTCGCGCGCGGTCTGGCGGGTTTCGGCGGACCGGGCATAGCCCACGACCTCGCCGGCAAGGCCGCCACGTTTCATGGCCCAGAACATCGACGACGCGATCAGGCCCAGCCCGATCAACGCAACGCGGTCATACATGTGCGCCATCTGCGCCCCCGTTCTTGAATGTGCGGACTGCGGCCACCACACGCCGGCAGCTTGCTTCGTCCCCGACCGTAATGCGCAGGCAATTGGGCAGTTTGTAGCTCGCGACCGGGCGCACCAGAAGCCCCTGTGATTTGAGGTGCTCGTTCACCGCATCCGCTTCTTGCACACTGGCAAAGCGGGCCAGGACAAAGTTGGCACAGGACACATCCGAAGGTACGCCAATTTCGGCCAGGGCGTCGGCAAGCCAGGTCCGGCAGCGGGCGTTTTCAGCGCGGCAATGATGGGTATAGGCCACGTCACGAATTGCAGCCTCGGCGGCATTCAGGCCTGCCTGGCTGACGTTGAAGGGTCCGCGCACCCGGTTCAACACGTCAATCACATGTCGCGGGCCATAGCCCCATCCGATGCGCAGACCGCCCAGCCCGTGTATTTTCGAGAATGTCCGGGTCATCACAACATTTTCGCGCGCGTCAACCAGGGCCGCACCGCCATCGTATCCTTCGACATATTCGGCATAGGCCCCGTCCAGCACCAGCAGGGCCTGCTCTGGCATACCTGCGGCAAGGCGCGCCACCTCGCCTTCGCAAATCATGGTGCCGGTGGGATTGTTGGGATTGGCAATAAAAACCAGTCGCGTCTTTTTGGTGCAGGCGGCAAGGATGGCATCAACGTCTGTCACCCGCTCGCGTTCCCTGACCTCAACCGGGGTTGCCCCGGCGGCAAGCGCGCTGATCCGGTACATACCAAAACCGTGTTCGGTATGGACAACTTCCGTTTCAGGCCCGGCGTAGGCCTGACATAGGAAGGTAATGATCTCATCCGACCCGGCCCCGCAGATGATCCGGTCCGCGTCCAGCGCCAGGACGTCACCAATCGCGGCGCGCAGGGGGCCATGATCCGAGGACGGATAGCGGTGCAGGTCGTAGGCCGCACGGCGAAACGCCTCCTTGGCCGCATCCGACGGACCATGGGGGTTTTCATTGGACGACAGTTTGACGACATTTTCCTGACCCGCCACGTGGCTGGCCCCGCCCTGATAAAGCGTGATGTCCATGATGCCGGGTTGTGGCGCGATCAGTGTCATTTCAATCCCCTTGGGTCAAAAGGGGTTTTAGAAAGCTCATCCGCCCAAGACCAGTGCAAATCGCCTGCTCGGAGAAAACGCTGCGATTAATCGTCGGAATAGTTGATCTCGATCAGCAGATGGGCCGACATTTCACCGGCTGTCCGACCGCCATAGGGGGGTGCCTGCCGTTTGCAGGCTCCCTGTGCTCAATCACGCGTTGTTTGTGCTGCGCGTGGTCTTGGTGGCGGTCGTGACAAAGTGGCAGGGCGTGAATTCTTCGGTCTGCACGATTCATGCCTTGGCCACCTAAATTGGTACAGCAAAAGAAAAAACCGCCGCTGGAAACCAGCGGCGGTTTTGAAACTTGCAGAAATGCAGCGAAGATTAGTTCTTCGCGTAGAATTCCACGACGAGGTTTGGTTCCATCATCACCGGATACGGCACGTCGCCCAATGCGGGCGTGCGCACGAATGTCGCGGTCATCTTGGAGTGATCTGCGTCGATGTAGTCAGGAACGTCACGCTCGGCCAACTGGGTGGCCTCAAGCAGCGCAACCATCTGCTTGGAACGGTCCCGCACTTCGATCACGTCGCCTTCTTTGACGCGGTAGGAGGGGATGTTCACCTTCTTGCCGTTCACACGGACGTGGCCGTGGTTCACGAACTGGCGCGCTGCGAAAACGGTTGCAACGAACTTGGCACGGTACACAACCGCGTCCAGACGGCGCTCCAGCAGACCAATCAGGTTTTCACCTGTATCGCCCTTTACACGCTCGGCTTCGCCGTAGATGCGGCGGAACTGCTTTTCGGTCAGGTCGCCGTAGTAGCCCTTGAGCTTCTGCTTGGCGCGCAGCTGAATACCGAAGTCGGAAATCTTGCCCTTGCGGCGTTGACCGTGCTGGCCGGGGCCATATTCGCGACGGTTGACCGGGGATTTTGGACGGCCCCAGATGTTTTCGCCCATGCGGCGGTCGAGTTTGTGTTTGGCAGCGGTGCGTTTGGTCACGGCTGTTCTCCTTCAATTTTTACGTTTGTCGCCTCATCCTGTCCGAAAACCGGTTCCCGCTTTTCGGGATGAGACGCACATGAAGGGCGTTGTCCTCTCCGTGGATTTTGCCACGACGACAGGGTTCCCCTTGCAGGGTCCACCAACACCAATGGGCGGCGTTTAGACGGGGGGGGGAAGGGAGTCAATCCAATTATCGGGCCAAAGACCGGGCCAGAGGTGTTTCCGCGCATCGCCGTACGAAACGCCCCTCAAAGGCCATGCCACCGGCGCAGCATCCAATACCATTGATCCGGTTTGTCGAGGATTCGCGCCGACAGGCTGTCATTGAAGGCCCGCGTCATGGTGCGCGCGTCGCTTGGGGGAATGGGCGGTTCAAAATCGACCTTGAAATTGCCACCGCTGTCCAGACGCGTGCCATAGGCCGGCACCATCGGCACATCATATTTCAACGCCAGCCGCGCCGCCGCCAGCGACGTCAGCGCATCATGGCCAAGGAACGGCATCGCCTCACCGTCGTCGGTCTTTTCATCCAGCAGGATGGCAACAAATCCGCCTTTGCGCAGATGGCTGACCAACGCCTTTGTCCCATTCCGTCCGGTTGGAAAGATCGGTTTGCCGCCTGCCTCGATCCCGGCCAGCAGCCGACGCTGGTAATGGCGGTTTACCTGCGGGCGGTAAACCGCACCGGTTTCCATGCCGCGCGCCTTGAGCACGGCGCGGATCGCTTCCCATTGGCCAAAATGACCCGAGACGATGATCGCCCCCTTGCCTTGGGCTTTGGCCGCTTCAAGGGCCGCCAAACCGGGACCGGCAGTGGTGATCCGGTTCTCAAGCTTCTGGAACTCGCCGCAGTGGTAAATCTCGAACAGGGTCTGGCCCATGTTGCGGCCAATGCGATGACAAAGCTGCATCCGGCCGGCGCGCGGGACGTCGGGAAAAACCCGCTTCAAATCGCGATCTATCCGGCGGCTGGCGGGCGGGAACCACCGCGCGACGATTCCAATCATATTGCCCAACGCACGCCGACGCGCATCAAATCCGCGCAACCTTGAAAAGGTCAGCGCAGAGAACAGGGGCACATATCGAAGGTGATGCCAGAAGCTGATCAACGGGCGAGAGAACACCCCGTGCATATGGTGGCAAAAGCGCAGGCCGCCAAGGGCAAAAGTGAATGCTCCCTGCGGTTTGGCGCAGCCGCTTCAGATCTTGCGCGCCAATGCGGCGCATTCACGCCGTTGCGGGCAGGTTGTCAGATGATCGTTGATAAGCCCACAGGCCTGCATCCATGCGTAGACAATTGTGGGGCCGCAAAACTTGAAACCCTCTTTCTTGAGTTCTTTGGAAATCTGTTCGGTCATCGCGGTCTTGGCCGGGACATGCGCCAGCGTGGGCCATTCATTTTGCAAGGGCGTGCCGCCGACGTAGCGCCACATGAACCTGTCGAACCCCT
>Ga0316204_10009818_pt1 | contig 12602 bp, 10 predicted proteins | sample 6monrhotite_MG_2_FD_205661 | JGI IMG/M metagenome (GOLD analysis project Ga0316204, IMG submission 205661) | Microbial mat bacterial communities from mineral coupon in-situ incubated in ocean water Damariscotta River, Maine, United States -... | ecosystem: Environmental > Aquatic > Marine >...
GTAGGTAAAATTCCGGCAACGGTTATCACGGGCTTCCTAGGGGCAGGGAAAACCACCTTGGTGCAGCATATGTTGTCCAATGCGAATGGCAAGAGAATTGCGCTAATTATCAACGAGTTTGGTGATCTGGGCGTCGATGGCGACCTGCTGAAAGGCTGCGGAATAGAGGGTTGTACCGATGACGATGTTGTCGAATTATCCAACGGTTGTATCTGTTGCACCGTGGCCGAGGATTTTGTGCCTGCGATCGAAAAACTGTTGGGTCGTGAAAATCCACCTGACCATATCGTGATCGAGACATCCGGACTGGCGCTGCCCCAACCCTTGGTTCGTGCTTTCAACTGGCCTGAAATTCGTTCTAAAGTGACCGTAGATGGGGTTGTAACGGTTGTTGATAGCGAGGCACTGCACGCAGGCCGTTTCGCCCATAACGAGGCGGCGATTGATGTGCAGCGTAGTGCGGATGACATGCTGGACCACGAAACACCGCTGTCCGAATTATTCAAAGATCAGCTGGCCTGTGCGGACATGATTATTCTTAATAAATCAGACCTTCTGGATACTGCGCAGGCGGATGCGCTGGAAACCAAGTTGAAAGCTGACGTGCGCTCGGGTGTTCAGTTTATTCGTGCTGAAATGGGTGCGGTTAGCCCCCGCACGCTGTTGGGTATGGGGATTGGCGCGGAGGATGATCTTTCGGCGCGTCATGAAGTGCATCACCACCACCATGATCACGACGACGATGACCACGATCACCACCACCACGAACACGGCCATGACGAGTTTGAAACGTTTCAGGTTTCCCACGGTGTGATTGACGATGTGGAGGCGTTCACAGAGCTGGTTGCACAAACAATTCGCGACCACGACATCTTGCGTCTGAAAGGTTTCGCACAAGTTGGTAACAAGCCTATGCGCTTGGTTATTCAGGCGGTTGGGCCACGGGTGGACACGTATTTTGACCGTCCGCTGACAGCCGAAGAAAAGGGCAAGACCGATCTGGTTGTTATCGGGCAGTCAGGGTTGGATCGCGAGAAAATTCTGGCTTCACTGGCCGGCTTTTAGGAAGGCAGGCGGATGCACCTCCTCCAAGTTCAACCAGGCGAGATTTCGGATGGATCCGAGCCTGTAGACTTGGGCCAAACTCCTGCGGATGTGCTGGTTATAACAGCGGCTGATACGGAAATCGCAGGGCTGTCCGCGGCGAATTCGGAAATGTCGGACGGACCGGAGAGTTTGCGGCTAGCCAATATCGGCAACCTCGGGCATCCGTTTACGGTTGATAAATACCTTGATGATACGGCTACGAAATCTAAGCTGGTTATTGTGCGAATTCTGGGCGGGCAGGCATATTGGCCCTACGGTTTGGAACAGTTCGCCATTCGTTTAGGCGCGGCAGGGGTGCCATTTGTGGCGTTGCCCGGCGATGATAAACCCGAAGAAGGCCTGCGGCGGCTGTCCACCGTTGCCGATGAAGATTATGATGCGCTCTGGTCATATTTGATTGAAGGCGGTCCGCAGAATTCAGCGAATTTCTTGCGGTACACACGCGCAATGCTGGACGATGGCGAAAAACCTGAAGCGGCCAAATTACTGCTGCGCGCGGGGATTTACTGGCCCGGAGAGGCGGATGTCTCGCTCGAGGATTTGCGCGAAAATCATTGGGTTGAGGGACAACCCGTCGTTGCTTTAACGTTCTATCGCGCGTTGGTTCAAGGTGCAGGCTTGCACCCCGTTAACCGTCTCGTGCGCCAATTATTGCGCCAAGGCATGAACCCGCTGCCGGTGTTTGTGGCGTCGCTCAAGGATGCCGTTTCTGCGGCAACGATTGCACAGCTGTTCGAACAAGCCGCCCCCGCTGTGGTGCTTAACGGCACAAGTTTCGCTGTGTCCTCACCGCAATCTGGCGCCGATGGGCATCAGCCAACCCCGCTCGATGTAACGGGTGCGCCGGTGTTCCAGATCGTGTTTGCAGGCGGGACCGAGGCCGCGTGGGAAGAAAGCCTGAGCGGTTTTTCCGCCCGTGACATCGCCATGAATGTCAGCTTGCCAGAAATAGACGGACGCATCCTGACCCGCGCGGTCAGCTTCAAAGGCGAGGCGTATTTTGACGACGCGACCGAGTGCCTGATCTCCAGCTACCGCGCCCACGGCGGGCGGATCGCGTTTGTGGCCGAACTGGCGGCGAACTGGGCGAAACTATCAGCCACGCCGGACGCCGAACGCAAAGTTGCGTTGGTGTTGGCGAATTACCCTAACAAAGACGGGCGACTGGCGAACGGCGTCGGGCTCGATACGCCTGCGGCCACGGTGGACGTTTTGAACGCGTTGAAAGACGCTGGATATACCACACGAGACTTGCCGGATGACAGCGCTGACCTGATGGAACGGATCATGGCAGGGCCGACGAACTGGCTGACAGACCGCGCCTCCAAACAGGGCGGTGAACGCCTTTCAATGGCCGATTATCAAATCGATTACGGCCAATTGCCAACCGACACCCGCCGTCGTATCGAAGAACGCTGGGGCAAGCCTGAAACCGACCCGTTCTTCACTGCGGGCGGAGTGGACTGCGGGTATTTCACGCTATCCATCCTGCATTTTGGCAACGTCGTCGTGGGCGTGCAACCTGCGCGTGGCTATAACATCGACCCGAAAGAAACCTACCATTCGCCGGACCTCGTGCCGCCGCATAACTACCTCGCGTTTTACTTCTGGATGCGCCACCAGTTTCGCGCCAACGCCATCGTTCATATGGGCAAGCACGGCAATATGGAGTGGTTGCCTGGCAAGGCGCTAGCCCTGTCAGACGAATGCTTCCCCGAAGTGACGTTCGGCCCAACCCCGCATTTTTACCCATTCATTGTGAATGATCCGGGCGAGGGGACTCAGGCCAAACGCCGCGCGCAGGCCGTGATTATCGACCACCTGACACCGCCCTTAACACGGGCGGAGACCTACGGTCCGTTGAAGGATTTGGAGGCCTTGGTTGACGAGTATTATGAAGCGGCTGGGATAGACCCGCGCCGGCTTGAGTATTTGAAAAGAGAGATATTATCGCTAAGTCAGGCCACGCGCATTGACGAGGATGCGGGGGTCGACTGGCAAGCGGACGAGCAGAGCCAGCTTTCCAGCCTTGACAATTACCTTTGTGATTTGAAGGAAAGCCAAATTCGCGATGGCTTGCACATCTTCGGCACCTCGCCGGAGGGGCGTTTGGAACGTGATTTGGTGGCAGCTTTGGTGCGTGTGCCGCGTGGGCAAGGCAAGGGCGGAGATGCCTCGATCATCCGTGCTTTGGCGGCAGATATGGAGATGGGCTTCGACCCGCTCGATTGCGCTATGGGCGATGCCTATGACGGGCCGCGGCACAAAGCCTTACAGGCGGCGACAAGCGATACATGGCGTAGCCTAGGGGACACGATCGAGCGGCTCGAGTGGATGGCTGGTCGCCTTGTCGAGGGGCTGGAGCCGGATTCGATGTGGAAACGCACCCGCGCAGTGGTTGAAGAAATCCATGCCCGAGTAATACCAGCCGTTCGCGCCTGCGGACCCGCTGAAATAACCGCACTTCTTGACGGTTTGGCCGGGCGGTTCGTCCCCCCCGGCCCCTCGGGCGCACCTACGCGTGGGCGGCTGGATACCTTGCCGACGGGGCGGAATTTTTATTCCATAGATAGTCGTACATTGCCAACCCCTGCCGCGTGGCAATTGGGGTGGAAATCCGCCTACGCCCTGATCGAACGCCATTTGCAGGACGAGGGCGACTGGCCCCGCAGTATGGTTCTAACCGCATGGGGCACATCGAACATGCGCACCGGTGGCGATGATATTGCGCAGATGCTGGCGCTGATGGGCGTTAAACCACAATGGGATAACGCCAGCCGCCGCGTGACGGGGTTCGAGATCATACCGCTATCCGTTCTGGATCGCCCGCGCGTGGATGTAACCTTGCGTATCTCCGGATTCTTCCGCGATGCTTTCCCGGCGCAAATCGACCTGCTGGACAGTGCTGTGCGGGCCGTGATGAAGCTCGATGAACCGCACGATATGAACCCGCTCGCGGCGCGGTATAACGCCGAAGTTGACGATCTGGGTGACGCCGCAGGCTTTCGCATTTTCGGTTCCAAACCCGGCGCATATGGCGCGGGGCTTCAGGCGTTGATCGACGAGCGTATCTGGAATGACACCGCCGATCTTGCGGATGCATACCTTACATGGGGCGGCTATGCCTATGGTAACGGGGCCGAGGGGCAGGGCGCGCGCGAACCGCTTGAAACACGTCTAAGCACCGTCGAAGCGGTGGTGCAAAATCAGGACAACCGCGAACACGACATTCTGGACAGCGACGATTATTACCAGTTTGAAGGCGGCGTTTCAGCAGCAATCCAGCACCTGCAAGGCGACGCGCCAAAAGTATACCACAACGACCACTCCCGCCCGGAGCGCCCTGTGATCCGCACATTGGACGAGGAAATGTCCCGCGTCATTCGATCCCGTGTCGTGAACCCCAAATGGATCGAAGGGGTCAAGCGCCACGGCTATAAGGGGGCGTTCGAAATGGCCGCAACGGTGGACTATATGTTCGCCTTTGCCGCCACGACCAAGGCGGTGAAAAACCACCACATCGATCTGGTCCATGCTGCGTTCATCGAGGATGACACTACGCGCGAATTCATCGAAGACGCGAACCCAGCCGCGCTACGCGAAATGGCAGCAAAGTTTCAGGAAGCTATCGACCGCGACCTTTGGCAACCCCGAAGTAATTCAGCCAAAGCCTTACTGGCGGAGCTATTGGGATGACGCCCCTAGGACGTTAAAAGTCCAACCCCAAGTCTAGTGTCCGAACCGAGTGCGTAAGCGCACCAGAGGAGATATACCCAACCCCTGTGCCCGCCACCTCGGCGATACGATCAAGGCGCATGTTGCCGGAAGCTTCGGTTATCATCCTGCCATTAACCATCTTGACGGCGCGTTCCAAGGTGTCTGTGTCCATGTTATCCAGCAAAACAACATCAGCGATGCTCTCGTCCAGCACTTCGTTCAACTGTTCCAGCGTATCCACTTCAATTTCAATGCGAACCATATGCGACGCGACAGCCTTGGCACGACTTAGCACCGCTGAAATCCCACCAGCGGCCGCAATGTGATTGTCTTTGATCAGAATTGCGTCACTTAGGCCAAAGCGATGATTAAAGCCGCCACCGTGCAATACGGCCTGTTTTTCGACGATACGCAACCCTGGTGTTGTTTTTCGTGTGCAGGTGATCCGCGCCTCGGTACCATGGGTCTTTTCCACGAACGCTGCCGTCAACGTTGCAATGCCACTTAGCCGGCCCGCAAAATTCAGCGCGACCCGTTCCGCCATTAATATAGAGGCAGCACTCCCGTCAATCGTCATAAGGGTATCGCCAGGCTTACAAATCATGCCGTCGGTAAAATGCGTTTTTACCATCAATGACGGGTCGATCAGGCGAAACGTTATCACCGCGATCTGCATACCCGAAACGACACCGTTTTCACGCGCGTTTAGGCGCGCCGAATAATTAGTGTCGGGTGAGATCACGGAACGTGTTGTAATATCGCCGTATTGGCCCAAATCTTCGGCTATTGCGTTACGGACCATTGGTTCCAGAATAATATCCGGTAGGACAGTATAAGCGTTGGTCATTTGATTTCCTCGAAGGTTCAGATCTTCAACAATTTGCTAAGGTCGATCATGCGTTCAACCGCGTGCCGAGCCTTTGTTGCGACTTCTGTATCAACAACAACTTCGTTGCCCATTGTATGCAAAGACCACAGAATTTTTTCTAACGTGATCTTCTTCATATACGGGCACATGTTGCAAGGTTTCGCAAATTCCACATCGGGCAATTCGTCCGAAATATTAGTCGCCATGGAACATTCCGTCACCAACATGACTTTCGTTGGATTGTGTTCGTGGACCCAATCGACGATACCGCCGGTCGAACCGGTATAGTCCGCCTCCGCTACCACCTCGGGTGTGCACTCGGGGTGGGCGATGATCTTGATATCAGGCTCTGCCTCACGATAAGCACGCAGATCTTCGGCGTTGTAAAGCTCGTGGACGATGCAGCTTCCATCCCACCAAACCACGTTCTTCTTGCTTTCATTGGCAACGTTTTGGGCTAGATACTTGTCAGGCGTCATGATTACCGTGTCACCCTCCATCGCGTCCACGATCTGCACAGCATTCGCTGAAGTACAACAAATATCCGATGCTGCCTTAACTTCCGCCGTCGTATTCACATACGAAACGACAGGCGCTCCGGGATATTTTGCCCGCATCTGCGCAACCCCTTCGGCGGTAATGGATTCCGCCAACGAACAACCCGCCGACATATCCGGCATCAGCACTGTCTTCGCAGGGTTTAGAATCTTCGACGTCTCGGCCATGAAATGCACACCACACTGTACGATCACCGCTTCCTCTACCTCGGTCGCCTTGATCGCCAGTTGCAGGCTGTCCCCAACATGGTCCGCAACACCGTGATATATCTCTGGCGTCATATAGTTGTGGGCAAGAATGACCGCGTTGCGCTCTTTCTTTAAACGGTTGATTTCTATCACATACGGGGCATACGTCGCCCATTCCGCCAGTGGGATGACCCGATCAGTTTTCGCATAAATTTCCCGCGTCGCCTCGGCCTTTTCAAGCGAGGGCGTTAGGTCGTAATGCTCCGAAAGGAGCGCTTGAATTTCGTTAGTAGCCAGCACGATAAATCCTTTGGTACGAAGTTTGGGCGGTTTTACACCTAAGGTTCGGCGGTTCCCACTTCAAAGGGTGCGACTAAAGGTTGCGCGACAGGCTCTGTGTTTTTCGTATTGCTTCGCTAGTGCCAACGCGGCATCCTGCCCACAATCAAAAGGGGAAAACCATGACCGAGAACGCAGACACCGAACGTCACAACATGAAGATGGCCAAGAAGAAGGCTGCCCGCGACAAAATCATGGCCTCCAAGACCGAAGAACGCGGTCTGGTCATCGTCCACACCGGCAAGGGCAAAGGCAAATCCTCCGCCGCGTTTGGCATGATTTTCCGCCACATCGCATGGGGTATGCCCTGCGCTGTGGTGCAATTCATCAAAGGCGGCATGGAAAGCGGCGAGAAAAAACTGATCACCGAGCAGTTTTCCGACCTCTGCCCGTTTTATGCGATGGGGGAGGGGTTCACATGGGAAACCCAAGATAAATCCCGCGACATCGAAATGGCCCAAGCCGCGTGGGAACGCTCCAAAGAGCTGATCTTGGACGAGCGCAACAAGATGGTCCTGTTAGACGAAATCAACATCGCCTTGCGGTATGATTATATCGACGTGGCGGAAGTGGTGCGGTTTTTGAAAGAGGAAAAGCCGCCGATGACGCATGTGGTTCTGACTGGGCGGAATGCGAAGCCGGAACTGCTGGAGATCGCGGATTTGGCGACAGAGATGGAACTGCTGGCGCATCCGTTCAGGTCTGGCGTTAAGGCGCAGAGGGGCGTGGAGTATTGAGTCGTATGGTGCGCGGGGACCGCACACCATACATCCTAACAATTCCCACAATAATAATTAAAGCCTCCCGAATATTACCCTAACCTCCACCAAGGAACCCACCATGACCACCTACCTTATTACAGGCGTTAATCGCGGTATCGGAGCGGAGCTTGCAAAGCAAGCCACCGCGGCTGGTCATGAAGTCATCGGCACCAGCCGTACCGTGCCCGAGGGAAAGGACTGGCTGCAACTCGACGTTACCGACCCCAAAAGTGTGGCGCGGTTTGCCCACGATATCGCTCGCCGCAACATTGACGTCCTGATCTGCAACGCTGGCGTTTACCTCGACAAAGGCCAAAACCTTGACACCGGATTTGCGCCGGACCTCTGGGCGCAAGGCATGGCCGTTAACGTCGCTGGCGTGTTTGCCACCATTCAGGCAACCCTGCCGAATATCCGCAAAAGCCGTGGAAAAATCGCGGTGATTTCCTCGCAGATGGGCTCGAACGAACGCGCGCAGGGCAGGTCATATATCTACCGCGCCTCAAAGGCGGCGGTCACCAATCTGGTTAGCAATCTCTCGGTCGATTTGAAAGGTGATGGTGTCGCGCTAGGCAGCTACCATCCGGGCTGGGTTGCGACAGATATGGGGGGTAGCGGCGCAGATATTAACGCGGAAGCTTCGGCCAAAGGGTTGTTGGAACGAATTGATATTCTGTCCATGGATACCACCGGTGTGTTTGAAGGGTATGACGGTGCGGAGATGCCGTTTTAAGGTTCCGACCTCCGAATATTGACAGCCTTTTTCCACAATGTACCGAAAACGGCGTCCGAAATTGTACATACGCGTTGTGTACGGGTTGTGTACACGCAAATTCGGTCAATACATGTCGCAAACGGACTTGCACCGCTACGCATCCCCGCCTATGAGTCAATCTATAGACGGTGCCCTTCGGGGCTGAAAGCGCGTCCGGAAAAGGTCGACCCAAACAGGGGGCCAACGTCGGAACTGTCAGGTGCCTGAAATGGCGACATTTAGCGTTTTCTTCCATGGTGGACCGATGAAACCGGAAGGAAAATGAATATGCGAACTCTACTTGCTTTGGCGACTTTAACGGCGACTCCTGCGTTGGCACATGCCGACGGCGTGGCGCAGCATATCCCGCATGAAACCTACGTTGTAGCGGCTTTGGCAGTTGCGGCGCTGGTTGCATATCGCGTTCTGCGCAAGCGTTGAAATTATGACGAAAATCGGAGTCATGGTCTGCGGCCACGGGTCTCGCAGCCAGCAGGCCGTGGACGAATTCGCTCAGGTTGCGGAGCGTCTGAAAACCCACTTCCCTGACTGGCCTGTGGATTACGGATACCTTGAATTCGCCAACCCCGTGATGCGGGACGGGCTAGATAATTTGCGCGCTGCGGGATGCGATCAAATCCTTGCTGTTCCGGGCATGTTGTTCGCGGCGATGCACGCCAAAAATGACATCCCGACGGTGCTGAATTCCTACGGTGCCAAACATGGGGTGGAGGTGAAATATGGTCGCGAGCTTGGCGTTGATCCCAAGATGATTGACGCCGCCGCAGATCGCATTCAAGCCGCTGTAAATAAAGCAAATACCGAGCATGGCGACGTGCCTGTGCACGACACTTGTCTGGTGGTAATTGGGCGTGGCGCATCTGATCCCGATGCCAACTCAAACGTCTCCAAAGTTGCGCGTTTGTTGCAAGAGGGCATGGGGTTTGGTTGGGCCGAGGTGGGCTATTCCGGCGTAACTTTCCCGTTGGTTGAGCCTTGTCTCGATCATGTGGCAAAGCTTGGTTACAAGCGGGTTATCGTCTTTCCGTATTTCCTGTTTGCAGGGGTTCTAATCGACCGGATTTACGGCTTCACCGACGAGGCCGCCGCGCGGTATCCGGATATCCATTTCGAAAAGGCGGGGTATCTGAACGACCACCCGAAAGTCATCGAAACTTTTGCTGAACGGGTGCGGGAACAGATGGGTAATTCCTCGGTTCCGAACTGTGGCACTTGTGCTTATCGCGAGCAGGTCCTGACGATTGAGGGCGAGGGGCATAAGCACATAAAACCCGAAGATCGCGCTAGCCATCCGGCCTTTGCGAATGTTCCTCCGCCCACCTGCGTGTTGTGCAAATATCGCGTGAAGGTGTTGGGTTTTGAGGCTGAACTCGGCGCTGTGCAGGAAAGCCACCACCACCACGTTGAAGGTCAAGGCGCAAACGCGCCGGGTGCTACGGTGGAAACCTGCGAGATGTGTGATACCTTCTGCACAGGAGCGTGCCGGTTGGATATGAACCATCATGATCACCATGATCATCACGACCACCATCACATCCACTCGCATGATCACGGTCACCACCACCATCACGACCATGACCACGCGCATCCGGAATACCCGCAGGCGGATCACCCGCTCGGGCCGGAATCTGTGCGCAAACGGTTGAAGGACTAGCGATGGTATACGAGAAATCCCCCTCGGCAATATATGCCCAATCTTTTGCCACAGTGCGGGCAGAGGCGGATTTCTCGCGCGTTCCTAGTGGGTTGCACGATGTCGCAATCCGTATGATCCACGCCTGCGGGATGGTGGATATCGTGGATGATCTGGCGTTTTCGCCTGACGTGCATGTGGCCGCGCGTTTGGCGATTGCGGCTGGTGCGCCGATATTATGCGACGTTGAAATGGTCGGCGCGGGCGTTATCCGGCGGTATGTGGAGGGTAACGAAGTGATCGTGACTCTTAACGACCCACGTGTGCCGGAACTGGCCAAAAGCCTCGGCACGACCCGATCCGCGGCCGCTGTAGAACTGTGGCGCGAACATATCGAGGGTGCAGTTGTGGCCGTTGGGAATGCCCCGACCACGCTGTTTCATCTGCTGGCAAAACTGGACGAAGGCTGGCCCAAACCTGCGGCGATTATCGGCATGCCGGTGGGCTTTGTCGGTGCGGCAGAAAGCAAGGCCGAGCTGGCCACCAATCCGCGTGGTGTGCCATTCATAAGCCTTCAGGGGCGACGCGGCGGATCAGCCATCGCCTCGGCTGCGGTAAACGCATTGGCGGCTGGACTGCCGGAGGAAAACAGATGAACCCTTGGCTACATATCGTTGGTATCGGCGAGGACGGGCTCGATGGTCTGACCCCTGCCACCCGCGCGGTTGTCGAGGCCGCCGAAGTCATCGTCGGCGGGGCGCGGCATCATGTTTTGTCAGCCAACGGCGCGGCTGAAATGCTGTCGTGGCCATCCCCGTTCGATGCGCTGATAGGCGAGCTGGAATCGCGGCGCGGCAAGCGGGTTGTGGTGCTGGCGACGGGGGACCCGCTGTGGTTCTCGGTCGGCGCGAAAATCGGGCGGAGCATTCCGGCAGATGAGATCACATATCACCCGCAGGTTTCGGCCTTTCAGCTGGCCTCGGCCCGCATGGGCTGGAGCATGGCAGATTTGGAGACGCTCACAGTCCATGGCCGACCTGTCGAACAGATGATCGCCTTTATCCAGCCGGATGTGCGCTTGTTGATCTTGACTACTGGAGAGGAAACGCCTGCCCAGATCGCGGCGTTCCTGACAGCCCGTGGGTTTGGGCAAAGCCGGATGACGGTTTTGGCTGCGATGGGCGGAGAGAACGAGCAAAGGTTCGACGGTGTCGCGGCGGATTGGAACCACGAAGTGCCAGCGTTCAACACGCTGGCGGTGGAATGCATCGCGGCCCCTGACGCGGCGTTGTTGCCGCGTGTGCCGGGTATGTCGGACGAGGTGTTCATTCACGACGGCACCATGACTAAACGTGAAGTTCGGGCGGCGACGTTGGCAAAACTGATGCCGATGCGCGGGGCGCTATTGTGGGATGTTGGCACCGGTTGTGGTTCCGTCGCGGTGGAATGGATGCGGGCGGCGCGGTATGCCAGCGCAGTTGGGATCGAACCCCGTGCGGATCGTCGGACTATGGCGGCGGGGAATGCGCAGGCGCTGGGTGTTCCTGCGTTGAAATTGGTGGATGGCTATGTGCCTGAGGCGCTTGATGGATTGGCGGCACCGGATGCAATTTTCATTGGTGGCGGTTTGTCACGTGAGACATTTACAGCCTGTTGGGATGCCCTGCGGCCTTTGGGGCGGTTGGTGGCGAACGCCGTGACGTTGGAAAGTGAAACCTTGTTGGTGGAGCTTTACAAAGAGTTCGGCGGCGATTTGGTGCAGATTTCTGTGAACCGTGTGGAGCCGCTGGGATCGTTAACAAGTTGGAAACCTTTACGCCCGGTCACCCAATGGAGTTTGATTAAAAGATGAGCGGTACTTTGTATGGAATAGGCCTCGGACCAGGTGATCCGGAGTTGATGACGTTGAAGGCTTATCGCCTGATTTCGGGGGCGGAAGTGGTGGCCTATCCGGCGTTGGAAGATGGCGACAGTTTCGCGCGATCTATAGCACAGGATGTGATCCCTGATGATGCTGTCGAGGTAACTATTCACATCCCGATGACGGTTGAACGTGGTCCGGCGCAGGCGGCGTATGACCAAGGTGCCGCGGATATTGCGGTGCATCTTGAGGCTGGCCGCGACGTATTGGTGCTGTGCGAGGGGGATCCTTTTTTTTACGGATCGTTCATGTACCTGTTTGCCCGCCTTTCTGATCGCTTTGAAACCGAAGTCGTACCGGGCGTGACATCTGTGACAACCTGCGCTGCTGTAGCTGGTCGTCCGCTGACGGCGCGCAACGAAGTGTTAACCATAATTCCCGGACCGTTGGAAGAAGACGCAATGCGCGACCGTATCGCCGCAGCAGAGGCTGTGGTGATCATGAAAGTGGGTCGTCACCTTCCTAAAATCCGGCGGGTTCTGGCGGCGCTGAACTTGACCGATGCGGCGTATGTCGAACGTGCTAGTTTGCCGAATCAGAAGGTTATGCAGCTGGTCGACGCACCGGAAACTGCACCATATTTCTCAATGATCCTCGTTACGAAAGGCCAAGATCCGTGGCTGAACTAAATCCTGTTGTTGTATGTCTGTCCCGTTCCGGTCAGGCCACCGCGTTTTGTATTGCTTCGGCAATCGGGGCGCCCGTTCATGGCCGTGAAGGTCGCTGCGACCGCGC
>Ga0316204_10009819_pt1 | contig 12602 bp, 13 predicted proteins | sample 6monrhotite_MG_2_FD_205661 | JGI IMG/M metagenome (GOLD analysis project Ga0316204, IMG submission 205661) | Microbial mat bacterial communities from mineral coupon in-situ incubated in ocean water Damariscotta River, Maine, United States -... | ecosystem: Environmental > Aquatic > Marine >...
TCACAAACAGTGAATTTTGTTAATACTCTTAAACCAGCACGTAAAGTGATGGAGTCGGTTGTAGGTATTTCTGCGGATGCAAAATTACCTAAATTTGAAAGTAAGACTTTCCGTAAGCGCTTTACAGGCAGCGAAAACATTACAGCAGAAGCGACTGAAACGACAAATGGTAAAGTCGCATTGTTTGCGACTTGTTATGGGAATCGAAATGAGCCAGGCATGAATGAAGACTTGGTTGCGGTTCTTGAACACAATGGCATTCCGGTTGTTTTGGCTGAGAAAGAGCAATGTTGTGGTATGCCAAAATTAGAATTAGGTGATTTAGAGTCTGTAGCCGCGGCAAAAGAAGCGAACATACCTGTGTTAGCGAAATTAGTTGATCAAGGCTATGACTTAATGGCTGCGGTGCCTTCTTGTGCATTAATGTTCAAACAAGAATTGCCATTAATGTTTCCTGATGATGAAGATGTAAAGAAAGTACAACAGGCTTTTTATGATCCATTTGAATACCTTATGTTAAGACATAAAGAAAATAAATTGAAAACAGAATTTCCAAACGCATTAGGTAAGATCTCTTATCATGTAGCCTGTCATTTACGTGTGCAAAACATTGGCTTAAAAACACGTGATGTGTTGAATTTAATTCCTAGTACAGAAGTACTACCCATTGAACGATGCTCGGGACATGATGGAACGTATGCCGTTAAAAAAGAGTTTAATGCCATATCGAATAAAATTTGTCGTCCCGTTGCAAATAAAGTTAAGCAAGCCGAGCCAGATCACTACACCAGTGACTGCATGATGGCGGGACACCACATTGAAAATAATTTGAATGATGGTAGTCATGCTGAACATCCAATGACATTACTCCGAATGGCTTACGGTATATAAATTTTAATATGCAATTGTAGTTAAATTTAAATCAGGTTAAATATAATGGGAAAGTTAAAGCGCGAAGATTTATGGTCATTAGAACAATATGCAGAAAAACGTGAAGAATTTAAAAAGCAAATTTTAGCAATAAAAAAAGATCGAAAAATTGCTTTAGGTGATCATGCAACTTTATATTTTGAAAATGAACAAACCATTCGTTATCAGATACAAGAAATGTTGCGCATTGAAAAAGTCTTTGAAGCTGACGGTATAAATGAAGAACTAGAGGCCTACAATCCTCTTATTCCTGATGGCAGTAATTGGAAAGCGACATTTATGATTGAATATGATGATGTTGCTGAACGACAAAAAGTATTAGCGACATTAGTCGGCGTTGAAGATAAAGTTTGGGTACAAGTAGAAGGTTTCGACAAAATCTATGCGATTGCCAATGAAGATCTAGAGAGGAGTACAGCAGAGAAAACATCTGCGGTACATTTTATGCGATTTGAATTAACCGCGGAGATGGCGAAAGCGGTGAAAGAAAATAAAGCTGTTTCGATGGGGATTGATTATGAGGGCTTTGATCAGTTAGTCAATCCAATTTCAGAAGCTTCCCGGTTGTCTTTAATGGGTGATATTGGGTGATGCTGGCTTCCAAGTAGTATTTTATTGTTATTAATTTTTTTATTAGCATATTAATTTGGTTTAAAATTTTACATAAATCACAGTTCCTTTGAGCTAATATTTTTTTAAAATTTCCTAACTGAACTGATACCAAATCAGATAACAAGAAAGTAAAGACTATGAAAAGACTATTGCAAATCCTGAAGGTAACTATTGTTGGGGGTGTGTTGTTCTTAGTTCCGTTTGTTTTGCTGTACATAGTTATTGTTAAGGCAGTAGAAATATTAAGAATTGTTGTTCGTCCCATTGCTGATAAGCTTCCTGTGGAATCTTTGTTGGGGTTTGACGCACCTAACTTAATTGCAATTATTTTGTTAGTGGTACTCTGTTTTATTGCCGGACTATTTGCAAAATCAACTATTGCCAAGGACATGGTGAATTGGCTTGAGACGTCGCTGCTGTCAAATTTACCCGGATATTCTTTTATGAAAAATATGGGGGAAGAAGCAGCAGGAACGGGGCCAACTCAACAATTTCAATCTGTGCTCGTACGTTTTGATGATGCCTCTCAGATTGGATTTATTGTTGAGCGTTTAGATAGTGGACGTGTTGTGATCTATATTCCAGATTCTCCGAATCCATGGACCGGAAGCGTCTTTATATTTGATGAAGATCGAATTACCTTAATAGATAAAGCAACCAATACCTCAATAAAAGTTCTACAGAAACAGGGCTTAGGAATGGATTCTCTGGTTAACGGAAAAATATAAGAGGTTCGGGTGCATAACTCGAGTCATTCATAATTGTTAAAGATAGGTGAAATAAAATGATAAAAATGAATATAAGTTACAGCATACTTGTGTTTTTCGTTTCAATTTTTTTTATTATGCAGGCGCAAGCAGATGTATTGGAGTTGAAAAATGGTAGCGTCCTAAACGGCCAGTATAAAGGTGGCTCGCAATCAAATGTAAGGTTTTCAGTGAATGGGCAAATGAAAGTTATCTCTGCAAAAGATATCGTCGCGTTGACATTTACAGGAATGGCTGAGGCTAACAAAATGGCTCCAGCACCTGAAAAGGCAGCACAACCAGCGACTTCGAGCAGTGCTGCGGTTCCAATGGGCACACTGTTGCTGGTACGTACAGCTGAAGAAATTGGCACTCACAATAAAAAAGTAGGGCAGACTTTTACGGCCAAACTGGAGTCGAAGTTGATGGCTGGTTCTCAAGTTTTCGCCCCTGCAGGCACGATAGTTCGTGGCAAAGTGCTGAAATCGGAACGGGGTGGAATTGGCGCTAAAAAAGCAATTCTCGAACTCACCTTAACGGGAATTATGATTAATGGTGAAATCAAACCGATAGCGACGAGTGTGCTAACTGGAGAAGGTTCCGGAGGTGGTCTGGGGCGTAAAATACTTAAGGGTGCCGCTGCAGGCGCTATTCTAGATGGTAGCGATGGTGCTGATAGCGGTGCGCGAGCAGGTGCGGCAATCGGTGTTATAGGTGGAGGAAGACATGCAGGCATGTCAGGTGGCACGCTGATTGAGTTTACCTTAGTAAGTCCTCTAACTTTATAAGTTAATAGGTAGTGAGCACATATGACAAACTTTATAGCCAATCTTCGTTATGGTGCATTAATAGCTGTGTTTTTCTCATTTATCAGTGCTGCACTTATGCTAGTGGTTGGGTGCGTAAAGGTTTATAAAGCAGTATACGGCTACATCACTGGAACCGGTACAACAATGTTGGCGGGTACGAGCGGTGAAAGAGTGATTGATTACTTGAGCCAGGAAGATGCCGCGATTGCTCGTATTATTGAATCGATAGATGCATTTCTTATTGCATTGGTAATGTTGTATTTGGGTTATGGTATGTACGCGTTATTTTGTGAGAAAAAAAATTCCTCTCTTGCACAACTTCTGCCGCCCTCAATAGTGCCAAAGAATATAGGCCAGCTTAAAGAAACGCTTGCCCATTTAATTATTGTTGTGTTGTTTGTCTTGTTTACCCGGCAAGTTTGGTTAAACCTGAATGACCTTAGCTGGGAAATGTTAGTTTTACCTGCGGGTATTGCATTGCTTGCGCTAGCATTAAAGTTAGCTGATTTTTCAAAAGAGCATTAATAAATATCTGTCGCAATCTAAAAATAAACTGAATATGCGTTTTATAATTTTAGTCAATTTTCCTAATTCTCTTTAAAAAAATGCGTATCTTTCTTGACATGGTCTCTATCGCACTGGATGAAGACTGTTCTTAGGTCGTGTTCAGGTATATGTCCATTTCGATGTTTTGGGACTATGATCTGCACAAAGTGAGCGCCACTAGATTCGCTCATGTGGTAGCATATTCGATAAAAATGGAGATACTTAATGAGTATAGTACCGTTAGATAACCTTTCAGTATTTTCTATATTTATTGGCACTTTTGTATTCATATTAGTTGTTTTTGAAATTGGTTATCAGATTGGTAAACATTTTCGATCATATGGCGAGAATAAAAATGATACAACACAAGGGCCAATGGTGGGCGGAGTAATGACAATGTTGGTTTTTGTTCTTGCCTTCATATTTAGTATGTCTGCCTCTCGTTTTGATGATAGAAAAATGAACCTCCTCTACGAGGTGAATGCAATCACTTCGGCCTACCTCCGAGCTGACGTTCTTGCTCAGCCACGTAGAACTGAAATTAAGCGTTTATTGCGTGAGTATGTGAATATTCGTCTTCAGGCTATAGAGGAAAATAATATTGAAATGGGAATAACTAAATCGATTGAGTTACAACAACGTCTATGGTCTCTGGTTACTGAAGTTGAACAACAAAATCTTAATGCATTGAATCCTATGCTGATTCGGTCTGTCAATAATATGATCACCTTACATGAGAGGCGAGTTGATGCTGCTATACGCGATCGAATACCTGGAAATATCTGGTTTACGCTTTTTGCGATTATGGCCTTCAGTATGCTAACCATCGGCACTCAGACGGGACTTATAAAGACGCGCCGATTAATTCAAGTTGTCCCGGCAGTGTTGGCACTCACGGCACTGATAACTCTTGTTGTAGACCTCGATCGCCCTAGTCAGCTGGGGCAAATAAAAATAGACCAGGGAGCCATGATTGATCTTCAGAAAAGGATGAATCAGGCTAAGTAGTAACTTAGTATATTTAAGGTCTTATTAATAATAACTTAGGGATGTTTAATGCGATATTTCAGTCATTGATGTATTTATTACAGATTTTGGAAAACTGGCCGTTGCATTAACCCATGGTTTACCCTGACGTTATGATACCTTTGTGCCGGTGATCTTTGCCTGTGCAGGATTGCAGCACAAAGTGATTAGTCGTGCGATCACGCCGTATGATAATGCGCCGACGCTGGCTGCTTATTTTGGTGTTAAATCTCCCTTGGCGGCAATTGGAAGCCCGCTAACTGAAGTGTTAGCGGAATAATTGTGTTAGGTGTTAGCCGTTAAATTTAGTCGCGATTGAACGCAATTGAATTAATTATAAGGTACGCTCGACCAACTTTCGTCCGGATTAAAATGACTCATCTTTGTCGCAAGGTTAACAGAGTCTTCACCAAGATTTTTCTGATAGACCAAGCCATCGTGATTGCAGATGAATGACATCACCCCGGAGGATCCCCACTGTGCTGGATAGGCAACCAGCGCGTAACCTCCGATCATATTTCCATCGATTATATAGTCATAAGCGCCACCCGGCGCATCTTTGCCCTGGCCAGTAAGAATTTTATACTGATATCCATGATAGGTTACCGGGCCAGAATCTTTTTTAGTGTAGCCTTCCTGTTTCGCGCGTATCACCAGCGGACCAAGTGGCGAGGTAGGTGTGCCTTCTGCAGCAGGCCAGTAGAGACCGTCGTATTTACCTTCGCTGCTGGAAAATCTCTGTGCATATTCAATCAATCCATTACCATTTCGATCTTTTTCTGCGTATTCATTTTGTGCATCACCATAAGCAAGGCAGAATTTGATGGCGAACAGTTCGTTTTCGCCGATGCGGCGGTTAATAATCTCTTTCGCTCCAGCTTCGACATCAAAGTGCCAGCCACTGTTGTCTTTCAGTAATGGGAAGGGAAATGGTGATTGATTGTCACCCAGCAACAGAGTTGATCTGGTATCACTAGCCGTTTCGATCTTGATTGCGGTGTCATAAGCCGTAATAAAATTGTCACGCATTACCTGATCCGCTACTTCGTCACCGGTGTAGATCAATTTGGCGCTACCAGGGCCGAGTACCGGGTAAATCAATTCTGGTTTGTGCGTTTTGACCGCTTCATAAAGCGCTTGATATGCCGCTTCGGGGGACTCGTAAGAAAGCTGCCTTGCCTGTGCCAATTTGGTAGCTGGCGAAGTGGAATCTTGTTGTGTTGAATTATCACAACCTGAAATTAGCAGCATTGCAGTTAGTGCTGACATAGCGAAAAAATTAAGTTTGTGCCTAGAAATTTTCATCATATTATTTTTTGAATTTTCCATCATAAGTTACCTCAGCGGCCACGCAAGCCGCCGCCACGATTCATTGCACCCCGGCTTGCTGATCCACGATTGCTAAATCTTTCCACTTGTTGTCTCGACTGGTTAGCGTCGAACGAAGGGCGTGCATTGGAATTGAAGTTGCCTCCCCTGGGGCTGCCCGTGCTGGGAGTAGCCGGTCTAGTGATATTACTTGTGTCGGGCCGTTGCAGATCACGAGCACTCCTGTCAAGTGAAGGACTATTACCACGCTGAGCATCTCTAGGCTCGAAGCCGCGTGCCTCACGACGAGATGAGACTGCGTTTGAGTCTACTTTACGATAGCGATCACGTGTTTTGGGGTTGCTATAGGCGACACCCCTGCGTTGCACTGGGTTGTGTTGCCAATTGCCATTTTTGACCTTAGCTTTGAACTGGGTGTTGTTTTTGATGAACACGTTGTTCTTGTTAATGTTGATATTAATACTGCCACCGCGCCAATGAGGATGACACCAACCCCAGTGATTGGCACTGATTGCCCAGCCGATACCGAAGCCGATGAAGAATGCTCCACCGGCGTGGTAGCCCGGATAGTAATAGGGAGGTGGTGGCCAATAATAAGGTGGGTACATGGGTGCCCACCATGCTCCATAGATGACGGTTGGGTTATAAGTTGGTACGTACACGACTTCAGCTTTGCTGGGTTCGATTAGAATGACATTATCTTCCTTAACGATCTTTTGTTGCTCATTGCTTTTCAGGTTGCCAGCGGCATCTGCCTTATGGCGTAGGTTCTGTACCGTTTGCATTACTGTCTTTTCGTCGGCGAGGAAGGCATCGCCCAGTTCCTGTGTCCACTCGAGTTTTTCATTCATCATGTCGAGTACTTGTGGGAATGCTGTCAGTGATTGCACGGACGGATCCCATTTCTTTTCCATAACCGCTTTATCAAGCGCGTCGCCCTTGAGGTCCTTGTTGGCTTTAGTGAAACGCGCTGCTTCGACGACGTCGAGCGGATAAGTTGATGCCATAAGAGTCTGGGTCAGTAACTGGTCGGGGTAGAGCGCGATCGGTGCGAGCAACGAGTCGAGTTTCTCTTGCGGCAACGGTGTCTTCGCACTTTCATTAGTGGTGCTGTCGGCAGCGATAGCTTGCGGAACGATCCCATTCGACAATATGATGGCAAAGCCGATCATCATTATTAATACTGTCCAAGACATACATGTGGTGCTTAGATTGAACTTGGTGTTTACGTCAGGATCTACCGCATTAGTACGCAATAATCCGAAAAGTTTAAACATATTTCTCTCTCTCTCATTATCATCTAATTGTGCAAGTTAGTGTCATTATGTATGCCGAATCAAAAGAGCTCGCCAGCGTATCACTATAAAATGACCTGCCAGATGCCATTATACTTCGGTCATTGATTCTACGCAGGTCTCGTTGTGTTCAGTAAATTTTGCCTCCAACGGCTGGCCTCATATACTATTATTACTAGACTATTTTATCTTAATTTTCACTCAATTACCTTTATAGTGATGTAGCAACAAGCTGTAGAGGAAGCTCATGAACTCTGTAGACTTACTAACTAATTAATAACCATATTCAGGGACACTACGATTTTAACCCTATGCCGAATAAAACTCGCCGAATAAAAATAGCAATGTTAAACTTATATTCAGAAAAAAAGATCACAAAGACGTTACTTACTACATGCATGTAATAGGAAGTGTTTATTACGTTTGTAGAATCCGACTTTATAAAAAAACAGCTTAAGGATATCTTTTATATATTTAAGTATTGCCATTATTTAATAATACTGCAACCACTAATTTTTAGTTAATCCGGATATTGATTATTTTTATGTCGGAGGCATACACCTCTGACCAGGAAACAAGATTCAAAATTATTTGCTTGATACTCAAGTAGCAACGCATTTTAATCCCAGTGGAGGTTTTAGTGCTAAAACGAAAGCATCTATAGGTTTTGGTTTAGGTAGTAAAGTTAATTTATCTAAACGCCTTGGAGTAAAGTTTGAAGCAAGAGGATATTCCACTTTATTAAACAGTGGTGGAGCTATGTTCTGTGGCAACTCAGGCTATCGCATATTCGTAGTGGCGGATACCTTATGGCAATATGAGTTACAGGCAGATTTAATCTTTAAATTTTTACACTTAATAAATATTAATATAAAAAAATCAGGACGTATATCAATGAACAGTCGAATGATAAAAATGGCAATGCTTATCTTTGCCGTTACTTTTTTAATTTTAAGTTGTGCCTCTAAACCAATAGATCCACAAGAACTATTACAAAATAATATGCAGGTGATGCGAGGCGCGATCGTCGATACAGTTAACGATAAAGAACGAAAGAAAAACTTGTTAGTATTAACAAATTCACTTGAAACTTCTTTGTCAGATTATAATCGGGCATACACGAATTTCTCACTTGAGTTTGGAAAGTTAAACCGTAACTACGATACGTCTCGCTCTGAGTTTGAAAATCTGTTGGCTTTATTTCGAAAAAAACGCCATTCCATAATGAACGAAGTCACAGAAATTCATTTTAAAATGATTGCGCTAACCTCAGAAAATGAGTGGAAAAAAATAGTTAAAAAAGAACTCGAAGCAATTAAATCGGTACGACAGCTTCCTGAAGATAAATTAGGCGGTGTGTCATGAATTCATTTACTAAACAGCGCGGACAACTATTAATTATTTATCTGACCACTGTATTTAGTGGCGGAGCATCTATTGCACTTGGTGTCTTAGCAACAGGGAAACCACTTAAAGAGTTAGAAAAAAGTATTAAGGTAAATGTGCCAGACGAATCCCGTCAAAAGCTATCCTTAGTTTTACTTGAAGAATGGAAAGATGAAGGTAAAACGGTTCAGAAAACCTATACAGAAGATCGCGAAGCTCTCTTTGACTTATTTAAGAACTATAAAGCTGACAAAGCTAGCTTTAAAAACAAAATAGCTCAAGTTATAGAGCTAGATAAAAAAACATCTAAGCACATACTCGATATTCAATATGACTTGAGAAAAAACATTACAAAAGAAGAATGGAATAAAATATTTATAAAAGAAGGGCAAATACATTAATTAAGCGAATAATGCCTACTTTTATTGTAATAGTATGTATATCGAACTTTTTTGCTGAAGCTAAGAATTGACGGACAATCTGTCGAAATATAATTGTGAATATTAAAGATGTGTTGCTGACACAAAGAAATACTGTCATGATTTTGAGTTAAACAGTCAGCTGGTGTTCATGTGCATGATGGCGATGAACTTGTGACGGAGCCATCCATATTATATGTGAATTGGAGTTAGACCTGTGCAGAAACAGATTGAGTCCGAAGTATTATGAGTAAAATATTTTTACAGTCACTTAGCATACTATTTGTCGTATTTGGAGTTTCGGCCTTTGCTGCAGAACATCCTGAATTAAAAGCATTCCCAGAAGCAAATGCTGGAATGGAACGTTTTGTTATTGTACTGCCCGAAAAGAAAGGTACACAGGAGTCTGCATTTAAAGTGGAGATTGTTGCGGGTAAAGAAATGTTAACCGATGGCGTCAACTTATTCCGACTTGGAAATGCGATCGAAGCACGTACACTAGAGGGTTGGGGTTACACATACTATGAGGTTACCGGATCACAGCAAACAATGAGCACTATGATGGCAGTACCTGAAAAATCATTAAAAGTGAAACAGTTTGTGGCTGCACCTTCTATACTTGTGCAATATAATAGTCGTCTTCCTATCGTTGTTTATGCGCCCGAAGGGTTCAAAGTTAAATATCGAATCTGGACGACCCCGGTAACAATGCAGGACGCTGAGAATAAATAAAATAATGATTATGTTATATCATCAAACTGAAATTACGCATTATCATAACTATTATATGAAATTAATCGGATAGTTGGTTCACAACAGTAGATCGAAAAGAATTAGAGAATGAAAACAAATTAAGGTGGTAGGTAGTCGTGCTGTATTAAAGAATAATTGTGTCACATGTCAGTGTAACAATAATGTTAAATTTAAATATTAAGGTAATATATAATGAACAATTTACTAAAATTGGTAAGTCTATTTTCAATAATTTTTATTTCAGTATCCGCAATGGCTGAATCTAAACCAGATGAATTTCTAGTGGCAGAAAGATGGGATGAATTTGAAATTGATGCCAAGGTGCAAGAGATAGATTTAGCATCACGTAAAGTAACGCTGATGGGGCTAAATGGAAATCTCATAACCGTTATAGCAGGAAATGATGTTAAAAGGCTGGATGAAATTAAAGTTGGCGATATTGTTGCTGTTGAGTATGCAACCTATATCTCCGCAGAGATTCGTAAACCGACAGCTGCTGAAGAAAGCGAACCACTTGTAATTGTAGCTGATGCAGGAAAGGCTCCTGCAGGTAAGCCACCGGGCGCTAAAGTGGGTGCAATCGTGCAGGCCGTTGTTAGCATCGAGATAATCAATCGTCCCTTCAGTACAGTGACCGTTAAAGGTCCACGAGGAAATTATGTGACCATTCCTGTAGAAAACAAAGAACTCTTGAAAGCAGTTACTGTAGGACAGAGAATTGTCATGATTTACGCTGAATCTGTAGCAATATCATTAATCAAAGTTAAATAATTTAACTTTGTTCAACCTTTTTTATTTAAGGTGAATATAAAAAATTTTATATATTAATTTAGATAATGAAAAAAACACGTATCATAATTATTTTTGCCGCCTTCTGCTTTTTTATTTTCGGGGTTGTTGACGCATTATTTAAACCTGAAGGTATCAGATTTATTCACATGATATTAAATGCGTTTTTGGCTTTTATCTGGTGCAAAACACATGCTGTTGAACATAATAAAAAGATTGGTTTCATATATTTAGTCTTCGTATTGGTTTTTCCTGTTATAGGGATATCCATTTACTTGTTTAAATTCTTTGGGTTTAAGCTTGGGTCGCAAAAAATACTGCAGGTAATATTGTTTTATATTTTATGTTTGCTGTTGTATTTATCACCTATCTATTATTTATGAAAATATTTTTATAGTGTTGATATGTTGCATGCTTATTGAAACAAATGTTTTTGCTGCTGAATTATAAATTTTTATCTAAATAATATAAAAATATTCATTAATCGAGGCTGTGTTTTATTTGGTATGAGATTAGTTTTTAGGCATTATATCGCGTAGATGTAAGTGGAGTATAAAAATGTTTAAACTCATACTGCTTGCAATAATCCAATTATTAATAGTAGCTTCAATAAGTTTGGCGGAAGCCTCTGCTCCTAAACAAGAAGAATCACCCTGGATACTGGCACCTAAAATAACTAGTGATCCTAAGTTAGGAACATCCTTGGGAGTGACGGGTGGTTATTTATATCAGTTTGATGCCGATTCTACACAATCAATGTTTTTAGTAACGGGTAGTTACAGCAAAACAGAGTCATGGGTGACGGGGTTCTTCGGCCAAATGTTTTTTGATGAAAACCAACAGAAATTACTAATAGGCTTGGCGGGTGGAAAAATTCGCAATGATTACCAGGACTTTTTAGGTTCAGGTCTCCCTGCACAAACTACTGATACCTTGAAAACTAGTTTTTTGCGTTATTCACATAGTGTTGCAGAGAATTGGTATTTAGGCGTGCAAATGGTGAAGTCAAACTATGCAATTGGAGCAGATGATTTTACACAAGACTGGTTGGATTTAATTGGCTTAACAGGATTTAGTTCAACAGGTATTGGTCTGATTGGTGAATACGATAGCCGTGACAATATTCGCAACCCTACTAGTGGGATAAATTATGTAATTCATACTGTTGCTTACAGAGAAGGTTTAGGTGGCGACGAAAATTTTGATGTTTATAGTATGAAGTATAGTCAGTATGTTAATCATGGGAGCAAAAATGTCTTTGCATGGCAAATAAAAGGGCGTTGGACTGATGATGCTCCTATAGGGGGGTATTCTTCTATTCAGTTACGTGGCTATGTTCGTGGAAATTATCTTGCAACTCACTATACTCATATTGAACTAGAAGACAGAATTTCATTCAACTCAAAGTGGGGGATGTCTTATTTTGGTGGTATTGCGTGCTTGTATAAAAAATTCAATGATTGTAATGATTCCAAAAATTTGTATAGTTCAGTAGGTGCGGGTGCTATTTATACTTTAAAGAAAGAATCAGGAATCGTACTTCGTGCCGAAGTGGCTGTAGGTGAATCGAACGAGCATGTCTGGTATTTAAGAATGGGACATCCGCTCTAAGTGGTTTTACTTCCGAATACTCATATACAGAAATGAGATTATTGTTTTTATCGAAATGACTAACATTCACTAAAAAATATTAATTATTTAAATATGAAAATCGCAAGAATTAAACGAAACACACTTTTATATTCTGCCAGAGTATTGCTAGTGTCGACACTCATCATTGGGAGTAGTATTGTTTCAGCATCGGGTAATGGTCTTATTGATGCAGTAATGCGCAGTGATTTTATTTTTGATCGAAATGTTTCTGATGTCCCTTTTATTCCATTGGGCTACATAAATATAAACCAACAAAGAAATGCCGATATTAAAACAGGATGCATGTTTGCTTCTTGTGAATTCGATTTA
>Ga0316204_10009820_pt1 | contig 12599 bp, 16 predicted proteins | sample 6monrhotite_MG_2_FD_205661 | JGI IMG/M metagenome (GOLD analysis project Ga0316204, IMG submission 205661) | Microbial mat bacterial communities from mineral coupon in-situ incubated in ocean water Damariscotta River, Maine, United States -... | ecosystem: Environmental > Aquatic > Marine >...
TCCGCTTGGACTTGCGCGAGGTGCTCCCGCACCACCTTGTCGATCTGCTCGGACAGGCTGCCAGTCTTCATCCCTCCAGCGTCTGGGCCTCGCCGCTCTTCTTCAACCCCTGGCCTGAACGGTTACCAGCACGGTGCCTTCCGGGAGATCCGTGGCCTCGTCGACAACCAGACGACCGTTGTGAACCGTGGCGCGTACTCCCACCGCTCTCCATCGTAGGGCTCGCCATCGGCCGCCGCAAACCCATCAGACCTCTCCGGAGGAACTCAAGGCAGCGCTCACTTCGGCTTTCCACCGGAGCCGTCGACGTTGGCCCGAGACTGGTCCGGCACCGCTTGACCGGAGTCCGGGGAGCGTGAGCGAGACGGCACATGCTAGCCTCACTCTGAGTGTCGTCGACCGCGAAACAAAAGATGCGTACCGCGCTCGAGCTGGGCGATCTCGCTGTGCGAATGATGCGACAGAACCTCCGACGTCGCTCCCCAGGAGCTTCCGAAGAGGAGATCGAAGCCGCGCTACAGGCCTGGGTCCGGACACGCCCGGGGGCCGAGCACGGTGACTGTGACGGGCGTCCTGTCCCCGCGTCACACCTATGAGCGGTCTCGTCCAAGCGCTCGAACGGATCATCGCCGACCTGTCCTCGACGGGGAGCGGGTGGGCGCTCGTCGGAGGACTCGCCGTGAGTGTGCGCTCCGAACCCCGTACGACGCGGGACGTCGACGTTGCGGTCGCGGTGTCGGACGACAGCGAGGCCGAGAGCATTCTGCGGGACCTCGTCAGCCGCGGCTACCGATCACTGGGAGGCGTCGAGCAAACCGACACAGGCCGTCTTGCGACGATGCGGCTCGTGCCTCCCGACAGCGGGCCGCTGGGGGCGATCGTGGACTTGTTGTTCGCGACCTCGGGTATTGAACCGGACATCTGCGCGAGCGCGGACTCGCTGGAGGTGCTTGATGGGGTCGTTGCGCCGGTCGCCACGGTTGGACACCTCGTCGCGATGAAGCTCCTGTCCCGTGACGATGACCATCGTCCGCAAGACATCATTGACCTGCATGCGCTGATCGGGGTCGCAAGCGACGGTGAGCTCGAGGTTGCAGCCTCAGCGGTTCGGGAGATCGAAAGCCGCGGCTTTGCACGGGGTCGCGATCTCGAGGCCGCGTTGCGGGATGCCGTCGGACGATTCCGGCACTGATCGAGAGCCCATGCGAACCGCTCAGGGGAGCCAGGCCCGCACCTCGAAGCGTTCAAACTCCACAATGGACGCTGGCGACTCGCTGGAAACTTCGAGGAAGCCGCGCTCGCTCGCATCGCTCCCTTCGGCGACATCGAGCTCTCGGTCGGCCGGCTGTTTCTGCCCAGGGTGGAGTCGGACGGGTGATGCTCCCGGTCTTCCGGGCGCGACGGAGGTCAATGCTCGGCGGGGGGTCTGGCAACACTGTTGCGGCCAAACCCAGAGGTCGTTGGCACCCTGAGCCTATCGCCCGCCCCAACGCGCCGACTTCACAGGTGAGCATGGCGCTTGCAGACTCGGCTCGCGTGAGAGGCGTCCTCGCAATGTTCGTGCTGCTCATCGGCTGCGGCCCCGTCGCGTCCGACCGCTGCGTCGAGGTCGAGTGGACCATTGTGCTCGACGAACTCCGCTCCCCCAGCGACGTCGTCGTCCGCGCGGACGGCATCGTCGGCGTGCTGACCACAGGCGAGCTGGTCGAGTTCGACGAACACGGTTCCCAGATCGGAGTTCATCAACTCCTCGTCTCCGAAAACGAGCCGCTTCGTGGCCAACAACTCTACGCCGACGCGAACAATCGATGGTGGCTGACCGGGGCGGGAGGCACCAGATCCGACGGTGGGTATCAGTACTGGGTCCTCCGCATCGACCCGGACGGCACGAGCGAAGCGAAGCTACTCTCGCCGGAGGGAGACATCGGGCTCCACCAGATCATCGGTCGCGGGGACCACGTGCTGATCGGCGGGTCCGATCTGAGCAATGAGTTTCAGCCGGACGAAGAGCCGATACCCGGCGACCCAGAACCCTTCGTGTACCCGGTCGCCAAGGTGGTCGAGCTCGACGAGACTCTAGAGATCGTGGATGCCTGGACCTCATCTCCAGAGCTCGCGTACGCACCCCGGATCTTCGACGTCGGAGGGCAGGTACTCGCGTTGGCGACGCCACCATCGATCGATTGGGCGCCCGGCGAGCTTCTTCGTCTCGATGCGTTCGACCAGCCTCCGGTTTGGAGCCGGACCGTGGGTCTGATCGGTGCAGGCTCCGAGGGCGTTCACGACGTCGCGAGCAGCCAACGCCATGCACTCTTGCTGTCCGGCGCTCGCGAGCTGGTCGACCCCGACGCCGCTGTCGAACCTCCGGAAATCGCCATCACCCAGCTTCGGACCTCGGTCGACGCATGGACCGTGGACGGGGATATCGCTTGGACGCACGATCTCACGGTGGGGCCGGGAGCCGCTGGCATGCTGGCGGCAAACGAGCACGCCATCCTGGCTCGCGTTCAGCCTTGGGTCGCCCGCGAAGAGCCCGAGGCGACGCTGCTCGTCATCGACCACGAAGGCTCCCGAATCTGCGAGCAGCCGACGACGACTGCCCGCGGCGTGGTCTTAGCGCCCGCGCTCGCGTGGGGCCCGGACGAGTTCGTGCTCTTGGAGCAGACCGTCCTCGACGACGACCCTACCTCGCAGCATCGTTTGGTGCGTCTTCGTGTCTCGCGCTGAGTCTCCGGCGCGCAGTACTCTTCTCGGCGGCGTCCGTGAGCCACGGCGACGACCGCGGCGTCGGCGGTGGCGAGGGTGCGGAGGATGTAGCCGTCTTGGCCCTTGTCGCGGTGGATGGCGGTGTCGAGGGTCCAGGTGGGCTGTTTACTTTCGTGATCCGCATTGTCAAGATTTCGCGGCGCAAAGTCCTGAAGGTAAACTTCTGGGGTAACTAGTCGTCGGACCTGGACTGCGAGGACAGGTCTCCGTCGTGTTGGCTTCACGCCCGGATGAGCCCGCACACCTTTCTGGCCCGGCTGTGTGCCCTCGTGCCTGTGCCCAGGGCGCACACCGTTCTGTACTACGGCGTCCTGTCGGCCCACCACGGGCTGCGCTCGGCGGTCGTGCCTCGCGCTGACGAACCTGCGCCCGAGCCCAAGCAGCTCGCGCTGTTTGTCCCTCGCGGACACCTCGATTTCCCGAGCACGACAACCCTGCTCGGCGCGCAGCTGCGTGATGCTGCCCCGTCCCGGATGTCCTGGATGACGCTGCTGGCCAGCGTGTTTCGCATCGACACCTCCGTGTGCCCCCGCTGTCGCGGGCCCATGAAGGTGACTCGGTTCGTCACCACCCCCGACGACATCGCTGCCGAGCTTCATGGTGCTCGGCCACCGCCGCGCGGCGTTGCCTCCAGCTGTTCTCGGCTCTGCCCTGAACGCTGTGGCCTCGACGTCTGGACACGCGCCGTTTCGCCCCGGGTTCGTCTCGGCGTGCCTGGGTTTTGGCCTCCGTCGCTCCGCGCTGCGCTTCGGGCCCGCCTTTCGCCCCGATGCCTTCGCGCGCGGCCGGTGGTGCGGCTACTTCTGTCCGCGAGCGATGGCCAGCCCTTCCGGGAAGCTTCCTGCGAACCGGCATCCGCCGTCGGCCAGTAGCTCGCGGATGTCCGGATCGTCGAAGTCTTTGGTGTTGCGGTTCACGAAGCATCCCGGCATCGGGTCGCGCTCCAAGTCCACGACCACAGTCGCGAGGACAACGGCATCGGGTAGTGCGAGCCCGTATTGTCGTTCGAACTCTTCTGCTCGGAGGAGCGCCGTTACGTCCAGGGGAAGCACGGTGGCGAACTGGAGAAGGTCCTGGCGAACCTCGCGAAAGCGTTTCTCCGCTTCGTTCGCGGCCCGTAGGAGTAGACTCGAGACGTCTGAGCGACGAGCATCGTCGCTCAATGACTTCGTGCGCCGAACCTCGCGCAAGTGACGTTCGAGGTCTTCACGGAGGCGGTTCCGCTCGACGCCTCGGCGTTGGAGGGTGGTGAACGGTTCAAGAAGACAGAACGCTGGCACACAGAGCTGGGTCTCACCACGGACTGCTCGGGAGAGAAGTTCGACGCACGCCTCTGATTGCCCCTGTTCAAGGACACACTCGAGGACGAAGTTTGACTCGACGTAGATCCTCAAGCGGCGGCCTGGCGAACGACGCGCGTGCCAGCAAGTGCGTCGAGGAGACCTGTCGCGGCGAGAGGTCCACTTGGCCAGTCGGCAGGAGGGGTGCTGGCGAGGTCCTCTAACCAGAGCGCGACCAGGAACTCGAATGCGCCCGGCTCAATCGCGTTCGGTGCAACCCCGGCGCGATCGAAGTACGGCTTGAGCAAAGCTGTTCCGCTCAGCTCGTGTTCTGGGGCGGAGTCGGCTGTCGCGGCCTCGGCCCAGACATAGATCTTGTCCGGTGTCGCAAGTACGAACAGACCGTCGCCCAAAGACGAGGGATCGCCATGACTCAAGACGTTTCGTCGCCATTGTCTCGCCCACGCCGGATCGGACCCCGGACGTCGCTTCGTCTCTACGACGACGCACGTGCGTCCCTGTGAGTTCCGGGCTGTGAGGTCGAACTGAGGCACCGGGATTCAGTGTAGCAGCGCCAGCTGTCATCTGCCCGAGCATTGGCCGCAAGGGACGTGGTCTGGTGTGTGCCGCCAGGCGAGGTGTGGCCGGCGCCTCCAGGAGTCTGCCAACGAATCCCTCGACCGGGCGCAGGCGCGCTCGACCACGCGCAGTACTTCCGCACACCGCCGGGCGGGCATCTGCTCTGCTCAACCGGCCCGGGAACCAAGGGACAGGTTGAGATGGCGCGCTACATTCTCGGTAGGCGGCCCGGAATCTGGCTCCCTCCGTTGCCCTACCGGAATCGGAAGTCTCATCCTCCCCATGTTTTCCTTCAGCAAGCGGCTCTTCATGAGCACGGTCGCGTTGTCGGTCTGGGCAGCGTCAGGATGCGTAGACGATGGGGCCCGAGAGCCGGCCCTGCCAGATGTCCCGGTCGTCCACCAGACGCAATACGCCACGGTTGCGATCAGCGAGGGCAACCCTCACCGCATCTGCGGCGGAACCCTTGCCCGTATCGATCGCCACGTTGAAGCCGTCTCCAACATCCTGGACGTCGAGCCTGAGCCCATCGAGGTCTACTGGTACGAAGAGGCTCCAAACACCTCCAGCGCTTCTGCCTACTTCGCCTTCGCCGCCATCGTTACAACCGAAACATCGCTGCTGCACGAGCTCGTCCACGCGATCACGATCCCGGTTCTTGGAGCGAGCCTGGATTACTCCAGAGAAGACATCGCAAACGCGTACGAGGTCGGCCCGACCCTCCTCAAGGACACACTGGTTCCCTCCGAGAACCTTGGGAAGGAAATCCATGGTTCAGGGCACTTTTCTCGTTGGCTCATCGAGACGAGGGGCCCCGCTCCTTTTAGGGCGTTTTTCGGTCGCTCTGCGACATCCGCAGATGACCTTCGAGGACACATTGAAGACGCGTACGGGATGAGTCTCGAGGACCTCGAAGCCGAGTTCTTCAGAACTGCCCCCGCCTGGTACTCCGAAGTCGGAGCTTGCGATGGGCTCGAACGCATCCTCTGGCCAGAGGATGAGAACCGGTTTTCCTACGAGGCTTTGACAGACTGCGATTCCCCTTCGGCCTTCGGCCACACCGGCAACGAAGGCGCTCCCTACATCACGGCCTTCGTTCTGGAACTCCCAGAGGAACTTGTTGGGAGGGACTTCATCTCCCCTGAGACTCCCGGTTGGCTCACCCCCTGCGACATCGGAGAGGGCCCTCCTGGAGAGCAGATCACCCCCGGGGAGAGTGGCGACGTGGAACCCCTGTTCGAGGGTCCTGTGTACGAGGGCCTCGGGTATCCACTTGGAACCTCGTTCGTCAACGAGTTCAAGAGAAGGCTCTATCGGGTCGAAGTCCCCTTCTCTGAAGACGGCGAAATTGCCTCTGTCGCGCTCGAACTCCTAGACCGGTGACTGGCGGCGCAGCTTCGCGTCGCTGTTCGTTCCGATGTTCCCCAGCCGACACGGGCTTGTGTCCTCGGATGCAAGGGGGAACGTGTCCCGGTGCAATGAGAAGACGGAGCTGGGCGGCTTCGATGCGCTTGAGTGCGGCCCGGAACTCCGGCGGTGCGTCGCCGGGAAGTTCGTTCGTATGGGCCTGCGGACTCGCCGTAGACGGGCGGGGCGGCGTGATGGGGGCCGCTACTTCAACCGATCGCGCCAGTACCCTGGTCCGCGGCGTCCGTGAGCTACGGCGACGACCGCCTGTTGACCGGCGACCATGGCGGTGACGACTGTGTAGGGGAATCGGCGGACGACGAAGCGGCGAACGTCGCGGGCCTGCGGCGTTGCGGGTACGCGAGGGCCACTGTGTGGCAGTTCGCAGGCGCGCTCGACCGCGCGTAGCACTTCCGCCGCAAACAGGGCGCCGTACCCTCGTCGCTCGCGCTCGTACCAAGCAGCAGCTTCCTCAAACTCCTCGGCCGCGTCGGCCTGGGACGGTAGCCGCATCAGATACGGCGGAGGGTTTCTCGGATGCGGGCTTCAACCTCGTCGCCTGGGATGAGCCGGGACTCACCACGTTCGACGGCCTCGATGCGACGCCCGATCTCGGCCGTCCACTGTGGGCTGAGCTCCCCAGATGCCTCGTGCAAGCTGTCGCTCAGCGCCTCCATGAGGGCCGCTCGCTCCTCGTCGGGCAAGGCTAGGGCCTGCTCAAAGACTTTCTTCGCCCCGGCCGTCACCTCAGTAGCTTACGTCACGGCGCGGGATGGAGCCAGAGAGAGCCGGTCGAAGGTGCAGCACTGCGGGGCGAGCTTCACCGCGCAGGCGGAGGAACCGCGACCGGAGCTTGGCTTGGTCGAGCGGGGGCCCGGCCGATCTCGCATCACGTTGAAGACTTCACCCGAGTGCACCCCACGCGGCTCTCGCTACCCCTCTGGATCGGGGATGCAGATCCCACCGCCTTCGATCTGGGCGTTGGTGCGAAACGTATTGAGCTGCTCCCAGCTGGGGGGCTCGAACTGGGGGATGGTGCCGTCCTCGCGGACGTTGGTCACGTGGTCGGTGTGCTGGTTCCAGATCCGGCGGGCCTGGATCCAGCGGTCCAGGGCGTCGCGGATGACCTGGACGGGGGGAGAGCTCGCTCCGCCGCCGTTGATCGGCTGGTTGGAGACGACGACGATCTCGGCGGAGCCGTCGTTGTCGACGTCTGCGACGACGGGATACTCGGTGCCGGTGAGGCTGGTGCGAGGGGACTGCAAGAGGACGCCACCCATGGCATCCAAGACGAACAAGAAGCTCTCGTCGGCGTACATGGCCTCAGCGTCGCCATCACCAAGGAAGTCGAAGGCGGTGCCGGCCGCAACGCCGCTGCTGTCGAGGACGGGGGAGCTCCACAGCAGGTTGGCGCCCGGTTCGTACACGCTGTAGCTGTTGCCCGAGCTCATCGCAACCTCGGCCAGGCCGTCGCCGTCGAAGTCGTGAATGGTGGCCGGGCGGGTCCAGGTGAGGCCCGCCGCGGGTGCGCCGGCAGGGCGCAGGCCCTGGTAGATGACGGTGCCGTCGTGCTCGAGCATGGCCAGGCCGTTGGCGTTGGTGAGCACCACCTCGGGCAGGCCGTCGCCGTCCATGTCGGCCACCTGCGGGTAGCCGGGGGGCAGCCCGCAGTTCCACATCAGCGAGCCGTCGTTGTAGACGGCGGCGTGGCCCAGGACCATCTCGAGAGCGCCATCCCCGTCGAGGTCGGCGACCGTGGTGGCCGAGTTGGGCCCGGCGACCTGGGGGGCGGTCCACAGCAGGTTGCCCAGGTGGTCGAAGAGCTGGTTGCCGGCCACGATCTCCACGTCGCCGTCGTTGTCCATGTCGGCGAGGGCGATGGCCCCGATGTAGGAGCCGGACCAGATGTCGGGGCTCTGCCACTTGAGCGTGCCGTCGTGCTCGAAGGCCATCAGGTTGCCGTTGGAGTTGGCGCTGACGATTTCGGGGAGCCCGTCGCCATCGATGTCTCCGAGCGCGGGGGCCACGGAGAAGTCGACGATGTCGGGGAAGGTGTAGTGCAGCATCCCCGTCTCGCCGTCGAGCACGTGGATATGGGCGGGGCCACCCAGCGTGGCAAAGGCCACCACCACGATGTCGGGGATGTCGCAGAGGTCGATCGTGCCGTTGGCGTCGTCGTCGGTCAGGTTGGCCACCAGCGGGGTCACGACCACGTAGATCTCCGCGCCGTCGCCCTGCCACTCCCACTGCACATCGGGCTCGAAGCTGTCGGGCGGGGCGGTCTGGCTGCAATCGCCGACGGCGTCCATGTCATCGACGACGACGCAGGTGGGCTGGGTATAGGGGAGGTCGGGGGGCGCTCCGATGTCGAAGACTACGCGAGGGTCCGTGTCAGGATCGGTGCTGGTGGTGCCCGTGGTGGTTGTGGAGCCGGAGGCGTCGGGGCTTGTGGTTGGGGTGGTGGTGGTTGGGGTGGTGGCTGTCCGGGCCCGAGGCGAGGGTCGTCGCGCTGGCACGGTCGCTCGACGGATCAACCCGGCGAACCGATCTTGAGCGCCATCTCGATGAAGGGCCCAATCGACTTTCCAAGAATCGCAACCCCAGCCTCATGGGGGTCGGGAACCTTGAGGTGGCTTCGCGCTGCCCCGTTTAAGGCGAACATGAATCCGCCCACGTTAACGATGGCGAAGAACGTCCGCCTGCACTCCACGATCACCCGCTCACAACGAAAAGGCCATTCGAAAGACGCCTCCTCCCGCGTAACGACCCGCGTCGGCCACCCGGAGGCTAGAATCTCCTGGTCCGATCGCTCGACCCAGCGATCGTCGGCTTGGCGCAATATATGAACCGAGCGTCTGTAGTCGGTCTCGCCCAATTCGGAGTCGTTCAGATTTCGAAAATTGGCGTACCAGTGAGCGAGTTTCCCGAGGAGGCCGTCCGGGTCTTGGTGGTCACCGATTGTGAACTGCATGGCGATCGCACGCACGACGCGCTCCATCTTTGCTATCAGGTAGGCGTTGACGCGAGGGTAGTAGTCGCGCTGCATTTTCTCTGTTGAACTAGAGTAGGGAATCGGGTCAACGGCCTCGGTCTCGAGTTCTTTCCATTCGGCCGCGGGGTCCACGGGGTTCTTGCCGCTGCCAGCGACGATGTCGAGATTGTAGTAGCGACCGAAACGCCCGAAGAGCGAGAGGATTCGAATGCACTCCCTCGCGACGTGATCGGTTCGTATGAACTCGTGGTCAGATCGTACGAAGGGTCGAGAGGTCCCGCCGAAGTGGCTCGTGCAGATTTCGTCCAGCAGAGACGTCAGATCATGCCCCAGCGCCTTCATGGCATTCTGGTCTGGGTATGCCCCCGTGCGACCACGATGGACCAGGGATATGTAGCACTTCATCACACGCTCGAACCCGCTGGCCATGAGCTGATGCGGGAGGTGATAAAAGGTGTTGCCCATGTCGATCTCTTGGAGCGCTCCAAACCCGGCCACGAGCAGGTTGTGGGAGGTCTCGAGTTCATCGCTTAGAGAGATGAGTTTGATCGAGTCGGCATCCATGATTTTTCGTGTGATAGCAAACGGTTAGAATCAGCTCCTTGCTCGGTCCTTCTTGACAGCCTCGTGCGCTTCGATGATTTGTCGCAAACGCTCGCCGGTGAACTCTTGGATGATTCGATCCATGCCGGCGACGCGATCAGGATGATTCTGGCGCTGTAGCTCGCGGACGCGTGCCTTGATCTGCGTGTCGGTCGCCGTTCGAGACACGCCGAGCACATCGTACGGGTCGGTAGCCTCTTTCGTCTGAAGGGAGCCCCCATCGGTCTGACGAGTGTGGTCGTCGCCGAAGAGAACGGATTCAAACGTTGCGATGACCTGATCGGTTCCCATATCCGCGAGGGCGCGGTTCCACGCCTGGGACGGAAGTTCAGAGTCAACGGCGAGCCCAAAGAGGCCAACGCACAGATCCACTTTCCATGACTTCTCGTTGTCCACGTCGACGGTCGGGGCGAATCCGACACCGCGGCCATCGACGAATAGATAGTAGCCATCGCGGAGGCCGGCGAGGAACACGGTGGCTTTGGTGACGATGCGAGGGCTGAGCTGTCGCCGAAACCACGGTAGCGATGATCCCTCCCAGGCGAGCGTCCCGATTCCAAGGTCATCAAGTTCGGCGCCGAAGTACTCTGCGAGCTTTGGGGAAAAGCCCCGGGTGGGCCCGCGATGACACTGGAGAATGACGACATTGTGTCGCCGAAGGAAGGACCGGAAGGTCTTATGGGTGACCCTAGAGGCCATGGCTGTGTCTTTGACGGATGGCCGCATCCTGATTTTCCTAGCTCCGGGAGGCAACCGCGCCACCGATCACGAGTCCGACGATGCCAGCGAGGATTGCGGGGCCCGGGTCGGGGGCCGATGGCGTTGGTTTGGTCGTTTTGACGCTATGCTTGCGCCAAAGGTCCGTGTAGCTCGACCGGAGTTGCTCGTAGGAAGAGTGCAACGACGCGTACTGGCCCTGTGTGGCGGAGAGTCCGGCCGCGAGTTCCCGGCTTGCCGATTCCAATGCCTCCCGGCGCGCCGACTGCCCTTGGACGGTCTGTTCCAGCTGAAAGACATGTTCGCGACTCTCCAGCAGCTGCCCCTCCATCCTCGTCAACGCCGTAGTACGAATCGCGACGGCGTGGTCTGCCTCCTCTCGTGCCATCACGGCTGAGTCGCGTTCTGCCTCAAGGGCAACCAGGCGTTGCGAGAGCTCAGCTACTCGCCTGTCGGCGGCCTGCCGCGCAGCCGTCTCCTCGTGTGCTTGCGACTGGGCGTCCGCTAGCTTCGCAAGAACGTGCTCGTGGTGACTACGCGTGACATGCTGGTTCTCCGGGGCAAGGAAGTGCTCAGCGTCCGTGCCTTGGACCAAGTCCAGCAGACTGATCTCAAGGCCCTGGGCGATCAACTCTAACGTTTGTAGGGTCGCCGCGCGTTTCCCGCTGCACGTGCGCGATATTTCGTAGGACTTGAGGCCCGCCGTCTCGGCCAGACTGGCTTGCGTGCGACCGGCGGCTTTCAGGATGGAACGGATGCGCTCCCCAACGGGCTGTGGGTTCATGCCCTTAGGATGATGCGGTCGGGCGTCCAGTGTCTACTGCCAACTGCGACACATGGTGTTGCCATCCTGCAAGATTTTGTATCTGCTGATGTTTTCGTTGTTTTCGTTGTCTTTGTCTTCCTGGCCGAACTCGCCGATCGAGCAGAGGCCGACGTCGGTTTGCGTTCGTGAAATGGCTCTTCGATGACCTCGTAGTCGGGGACTGCCGGATTCGCTGCTATCCGCGAGGGTCGCGGCGCGCATCTGCCCCAGGGCCGAGAGGTTGAGGGGATGGTGAGCAGGCCCCGGGGCTAGGCAGTTGGCGAGGACTTCCGAGAAGGCGAGGACGCTCGTTGCTTTCTAAATCAGCGGGTCCTGAGCGACTGTGGGCGGCTCCTCAAGGCTCCCGCCGCGAAACGTACTCAGCTGCTCCCAGCTGGGGGGCTCGAACTGGGGGATGGTGCCGCCCTCGGGCACGTCGATCACGTGGTAGGCGTGCTGGTTCCAGACCCGGTCAGCACTTGTGCGCCGGCGGCCCCCGGGGCCCGGGACGTTCAGATGCCGTTGACTATGCCGACTCGCCACGGCATCCCGGTCCATTGTTCGTGGCCGTCTTGAAACGAGTGCTATTATTCCATCGATTTCATTCTCTCCATATGGCTGCTCCTAAAAAAGACCCCACGACGCAGGTTTCAACGAGACACAACTCCAAGGTCACATTTCGACTCGTAGGAGCCCTTCGCGGGCAGTTGTTAACCCCGACGATGACCGAACGTTCAAAGAGCATTCCTCGCTGTTTTCAGCTCCCATGCAGCTCGTACGGCACCATGCAGCTGGGGATCTTGTTCAAGCCTGGTGCAGCCTCGCACCCCGTAGTCGGATACCTTGAGACATCGGTCGATAGCGAAGATGTCGATTTTCTTGAGTACTGGTTCGGTGGTAGATTTCAGCAGTCGACCCTGCCTGACCGCACACAAGAGATTCGGAATTCGGCATTCAGCGCGATGGGCCGACTCGTCGATATACTTAGGTTTACTTGTCCAGTTGAGGAGATCGTCGGATGGCACGGAGAGCTTTCATGGTCTAACGACAGTACGCATTGGTATTCAACACCCACGGTAGGACCAGGAGGTTACGCAACCCGAGATGTGTCGATGTTCGGTGTCGACGACTCTAGTCGTATTAGAGCCATTCAAGCACAGATTAACGCAGATGTGCGTGCCTTCTCCGCGTTCACCGATCTAGGCCACGCCTGCTCGCAGCTAGACTCGCGCCGTCGCTGGATACATGCGACCACGGCAGCGGAGCGCGCGATCAAAGAGTTCCTCTCACGGAGCAAGCCTGGGCTTGCGTCACTGCTGTCCAAACTGTTAACGGCCGGGCGCAATGACCATCTAAGCGACCTTTTCGGTCACGCCGCGTGATCAAGAGCGCCGCCTGCCAACGCCGAGCGTGGTCAACCGGCGTGACCTTTTTGGCCCGCGGACAGCGC
>Ga0316204_10009821_pt1 | contig 12597 bp, 9 predicted proteins | sample 6monrhotite_MG_2_FD_205661 | JGI IMG/M metagenome (GOLD analysis project Ga0316204, IMG submission 205661) | Microbial mat bacterial communities from mineral coupon in-situ incubated in ocean water Damariscotta River, Maine, United States -... | ecosystem: Environmental > Aquatic > Marine >...
GTTTTGCCGTCAAAGGATGTGGCTTGGCCTTTCGGATGCCTTCAAGAAGCTGCAGAAAGAAATTCACCCCGCCAAAAGCTTCGGCACATTCACTCAGCATTGTATGATATTTCTCTTTTTCATTCTCGTCTAGATTGTTGAAGTCGCACATGGGCACTTCCTTTTTTATAATATAGTGAAATTATAGTGCAAAAGACTGTAAACTAGGTCATAGTACGTATATCGATAAACGAACCGCTCTCTTCTTGAAGCAGTCTTGGCAAAAGTGAAAATATCTTAGCAGCAGTCTGCCCAGCTGAAAAGATAAGACCCATCTTCTCACTATCACGGAGGCTTTGAACACTCTCATAACGCTCTACATCATGATCTCCCAAAAGAATACTGTCCATCATCTCCGTTTTGACAAGTCCCGGAGCTATTGCGCTCAGATGGGTCTCTCTCATCTCAGCCGCATACAGTTTGATCAGCATGTTCAGCGCTGCCTTGGAAAGCGAATACCCGTTCCATCCCAAGGAACCGTTTACACTGGCCCCGCTGGAGATGGCGATCACCTGCTTAACATTTATCTTCTTGTCGATGAGGAAGTCTAAGATAACCTTGTTAGCCCACATGTTTATATCCATCTCTTGTTTTAACTGCTCCATCGTGCATGAGGAGACATCCTGGATACGTCCTAAAATTCCTGCGTTCAAAATAAGAAGTTCCAGTTCATCAACGTCTTCCAAAAGATTTTCAAGGCTCTTTTGCAAGGCATCAAAATCAGCGATGTCGACCTGAGTGTACCTGTACCTCTCATCTGCTACTTCACTCCGGCCTAACCCGTAGACCTTTGCCCCCTTGCTTAGAAAATTATCGACAAAAGCTTTTCCAAGTCCTCTGCTGCTACCGGTAATACAAACATTCATCTTTAACCTTTTATATATTTTATCAAAACTCCTGTACAATCATACAAAATACTCACGGACATAAATAGGAATCAGCAAATGCTTAAAGTCTTTCTAACACTTTTCTACACTTCTTTCTTATATGCAAATACTATCATCTATAATACAAATGTCTATACGGTAGATGAAGACCTTCCTCATGCACAGGCTCTGGTCATAGAGAATGAAAAGATCATCTATATCGGAAAAAGTACAAATGCACTCGCCTTTCAAACAGAAGACTCAACACTTATTGACGCAAAGAACCGTTTTATCATGCCAGGTCTCATCGACTCGCATACCCATACCGCACTGGCAGCCTTGCTTTTTAACACCGGAGTCAACCTTTATAAGGCTAAAGGAAAAAAAGCTATCCTGGAAAAGATAAAAGCCTATAAAGAGACTCATCCCGATCTGAGTCTTTACACCGGTGTCGGTTTCTATCCTTATGCTTTTGGTCCCAATGGCCCGACAAAAGAGATCTTGGATGAGATCTTTCCCGACACAAAGGCGTTTTTTATCTCCAACAACGGCCATCAGGCCTGGGCCAATTCCATGACGCTAGACTACTTGGGTATAAACAAAAGCACACCCGACCCTCTTCCCAATGTCCATTACTATGTCCGTAACACAAAAGGAGAGCCTACCGGGTTTATGATCGAAGGTGAAGCCTTTTGGCCCCATCTTAAATCACTCGGCATCGGCAAAAAAGAGACGTTCAAAAAAGTCTTGCATGACTTCCTACCTCAGTTTTCAGCCCTGGGTGTTACTGCCATTTATGATGCCTCCATCGCTTCTCTGGAGGAGTCAGCTTATGCGGCTTTGAACGAACTTGAAGATGAAAAAAAACTTGATCTTCGTTATCTCGCTTCACATTTCATCCTATCGACCAAGGATGCCAAACAGGCTTCACAAGAACTGAAAAGACTTCAAAGCATCTACAACAACGAACTCTTCCAAGTCTCATCGATCAAGTTCATAAATGATAACTCCGATGATGATAACTTTGGCATTCAGTTTAAAGAAGAAGCATTAAGCAAATATCTGGTTCCCATATTAAAAGCAGACCAGGATCTGATGATACATACTACGCAGGACAGCTCTATCCATCAGGCACTAAACGCTATCTCTACTGTCAAGAAAGAGCTTCCAGGCTCTACAAGCCGGATTACACTAGCCCATGTCAATATGGTCAGAGACACAGACTTTAAGCGGTTTAAAGAGCTTGATATTGTTGCCAATATTCAGCCCTTTGATGCCCAAGGCGGCGGATATTACGAGTACAGATATGTGCTCTACGGGGATAAATGGGAAAACAAATTGGCAAGGTATAGACACTTTTTCGATGAGGGTGTACGTGTAAGTGCCAGCAGCGACTATCCCGCCTGCAACAAACCTCTGCAGAAGTGCAGTCCTTTCCACGGCATTCAGATAGGTATGACACGACAGAAGATCGGTGCTATAGCAGATCAAGAGGTACTGGCTTCAGCAGATGAACGCCTTTCACTAGAGCAAAGCATCAGAGCCTACACCATCAACGGGGCCTATCAGCTTCACCTTGAAGATAAAATTGGTTCACTGGAAGTGGGCAAGGAAGCCGATCTGATCATTCTAGACAGGAATCCATTTGAGACCAGGACAGAAGACATCCATATGATACAAGTACTGCAGACATTTATAAAAGGAAAAAGCATCTATGAAAAACACTAAAGGCTCTTTAGAATATCTTCATATCTCCAATAAAGCCGCAGAAGCAAAGATCACCCTTCAAGGGGCACATATTTTTCATTTTCAACCTAAGGGTCAAGCACCACTTTTGTGGGTCAGTGAAAGTGCATCATTTGAAAAGGGCAAGGCTATCCGCGGCGGCATACCTGTCTGCTGGCCATGGTTCGGTCCGCATCCCACAGACACCACCCTTCCCAATCACGGTTTTGCAAGGACCTCTTTGTGGCAACATATCAAGACAGAAGAGGTAAACCAGAATGAGACCAAGGTCATGCTAGGACTTAACAGCTCAGAAGCGAGCCTGGAGCTTTGGCCCTACCACTTTGAGCTTAGACTGGAGGTCAGTATAGGAGCAGAATTAAGAGTCACCCTTATCACCAAGAACATGGACACCAAAGCTTTCACTATCACCGATGCCCTACATACCTATCTAGCCGTAGATGACATCTCTACGGTCTACGTTGATGGACTGGATCAAAAAGACTATTATGACAAGACAGAGGATAGTTTTAACAACATCCAAGAGGGAAGGCTTTTTTTCAGCCAGGAGACAGACAGGATCTATCAGCGCATCACCTCAACACTAAGCGTCCATGACCAGAACAGATGTATAAGAGTACAGACAGAAGGATCACAAACCGTCGTTATCTGGAATCCGGGCGAAGCCTTGGCGCAAACAATGCCGGACCTTAGTGATTACAAGACAATGCTCTGCGTAGAGAGCGCGAATGCTCTAAATGATGCGCCTCTCATCAAACCAAACGAAAGCCACAGAATTACGACGGTCATCTCTACCGGCTAGTGCCCTTCGGATTTCATATCTTCCAAAAACTCTTTTTGATAGCCTTTGATGATGAACAAAAGGGCGAAAGCATAGACGAAGATACTCAAGATGATAACACCCATGACCACTTGTGTAAACATCTCTTTGTAGATAAAAGTCTCCGGCAGAGCATGGACCATGATCATGGAAAGACCGCCTTTAATACCGGCAAAAGTCAGTATCGACCACCAGCGGTAGTTGATGTTTTGTATTTTTCGGCTCTTTTTAGAGATAAAGCTGAAGTTAAACATCATCGCTGCACGGATCAGCGTAGTCACGATAAAGAGGATTATGATCTCTTTAGCATACATCATAAGTTTTTCATACTCGATGATCTCTGCGAGCGTAAAGAAGAGTACTGCATTCGCGAACAAGGCGAAAAAAGAGATGATCTGCAAGTTCTCATCCAATCTCGCCTGGGTCGTGATGATCTTCTCTTCTTTGGAGTGCGGAGTTTTGACTGAACTGTCATCGATGATGCTCTCATGTTCGGTTGAAGACTTAAACTGCTTGTTGATATAAAAACGAAGTGTCATAACTGCAACGATGAGAGAGAGGATACCCGAGACATGGACCGCATGCATCTCGGCAATACCAAAAGAGACATAGGCGGTGAGTATAACGATGATAAACTCGTCCGTGACTGTGTGAAGCCACTGCAGGATCGTCTTCGCGATATACCCGACAGCCAAACCGATCAAGACCGAAAGCGCTACTACTTTCAAGAGGATAAAAGAGACACTTATCGGAGTCACTTCGATGCCGTTGATAAGAGGAAGCCCTATAAAGAAGAAGGCGATGACGGCCGTCGCATCGTTAAAAAGACTTTCTCCTTCTGTCAGTACCTTCAAAGAGTGTGGGAGTTTGAACTGCGAAAAGATAGAACTTACACTGACTGCGTCAGTAGCCAGGACCATAGCAAAAAGGCACACCAGCATTCCTACCGTAAACGAGTACTCGGCAAAGACTGCAAAGTTAAGGGCTATCCCGATAAATATAGACAGGACAACCGCGATAAAACTCAGGTAAAAGATAGCGATACCGTGACGCTTGAGATCATACAGTTTAAAGTTGATCGCATCAGGAAGAAGGATTAGCGGTAACAAGAGATAGACGATCCCGTCAAAATTCTCATGCGCAGAGATATTAATATACTCGGGGATGATCGTGTACGTTAGCAGGGTTAGACCCATAATGCCAATAGGCAGAGGCAAAGACAACTTACTTTGTAAAATACGTGCGACAAGCAAGATGGTGATGATCGCGATTAAAACTGTACTCATATATGCTTCTTCTTTCAATTGTATATATAGATTGTTAACAATGGTATCTAAGTCATGGCTAATAAAGTCGCTAAAACTGAGGTGGGTTTATAGACGTTTTAGCGACTTGATGAAACGGCTTAGACTTTGAAAAGGTTCAACTGTTCATTCAGTGATTGTGCGTCTTTTTGTAGGCTAAGGGCCTTTTCATCAATGGTTTCGACAGACTCACTGTTTTGTGTCGAGATAGTATTGAGAGCATTGATATTGTCTATGATCTTTTGCGTACTCGCAGCAAGCTCTTTGGAGACTTTTTCCGAATTTTTGGCGATAACGGATGTCTCTCCTATCTCACTTATGGCATAGTCAATCTTATCATCAACCTCATTAGTTTTTTCAACAAGAGAATTAATAGCCTTGGAGTTATGATCCATCTGCGATCCGGTATCCATAATCGCCTGAACAATAACATTGATAGTTGCATTTATCTCAGAGAGACTGTGTTGCGTACGTTCCGCCAATTTCCTTACCTCATCCGCGACGACGGCAAAACCTCGTCCATGCTCACCTGCCCGCGCAGCTTCGATCGCAGCATTCAGAGCCAGCAGGTTTGTTTGGTCAGCAATATCGGAGATAATGATCAAGACAGACTTTACATTATCTGCATCAGTACTGAGGTCAGCCAAGGCGGTTGCCATCTCATGCTCTTTTTCTGCCGTCTCATTCACATTTTTAACCAAGGTCTTAATGGTGTTTTGAGCATCCGTAAGTCGTCCGGCAGCACTTTGAACCTTTTGTGTCGTGTCAATACTGTCTTGTACAGAACTATTTAAAAGCTGATAAACCGAATTCCCTTCTTCTACCGTTTTATGGACCAACTCACGTTCTGTAAGCATACGTTCATTGATAATACTGATATTCTCATTTATACCTTCAATCTCACCCACTGTTTTTTGTCCTGATATGATGACATTGGAGACGACATTGTGGACTTTTTCAATAAATTTATTGATAAAGTGCGAACTCTGACCGATCTCGTCATTGGTCGTAACATGCAAACGTTTTGTCAAGTCTCCCTCGCCCAAAGAAAGGTCCTGTGCGACATCACTAAGCTCATGAAGCGGAGAGGAGACAAGTTTTTTGACGATAACCACGACTATGACCAGAGCTAGAATCATCAAAATAGATATAATGACCATTAATTTCACAAATCCTCTGCTGGTCTCTTTTACAGCTTTTTCAACGACTTCAAGAGCATCCCCAAGAAGAAATATTCCGACTTCATTATTATTATTATCATAAATCTCTTTATAAGTATAAAAGTAGTTGTCATCCGTCACATACCCCTGCTCTTTTAACAGTTTAAAATCAATATGGGCTGCTCCCTGGGAAAACCCCGTATCAATATATTCCTTGTCTAGGTCAATATAATACTTGTCGATCAGGATCGGGTCTTTGATATACTCTGCTTTCTGCAAAAACTTTGTGTCAACCAAGACCAAAAGGTCCCTCGTATCGTTCTGATTTAAATGTTTATAGACTAGAGAGTTATATCTTAAGATAAAGTCAACACTTCCTAAAAATTCGGATTCAGAACCTTCTTCTTCTTCATCTTTTAATATCAATGGAGCAGTAGAGACTATCATCAGACCGCCACGTGTCACTTCATTGCCGACAAAGGCTTTTTGTTTCTCTTTGACATAAGCCACACTCTCACGTGCAGAGACATCTGCTCCATACGCTTTTTTGTCCCATGACTTTACATACGAACTGCTCATTGTATCGACGACTTGGATCAGGGGGTTCTCAAATGAGGATTCGGCATTCAAAGCAGACCTGAAGTGACTGATCTCATCAAAGATCGCTTCGCGTTCTTCATCATACATCTTCGATATGACAGTCCCGTTATTCGCAATTCCCAAAACGATGTTCTTAATCGCTTCAAGTTTGAAGTCCATGGCTTTGGTAACATTGTCCTGGAGCTGTTCTTTATGTTGCTCATACACTGTCTTTGAGATCGACGATATCTCTGAATAGGCGAACCACGCTAAAACGATGTAAAAAAACAAAAAACTTGGAACCAGAGCAATCAGAGACTTCTTTAGAATACTTAGGTTTGACTGCATATGTCCTCACTTTATTAGTTAATGGACTCATTCTAAACCAATAATATTAAAGGCAAAGTTAAACCAAACAAATTAACTCTATTTAATAATTATTTGATTGACTTATATAAACAAACTGACATGTTTGGTTATCTATTAATCTTTACCCCCGTATCATCTTGACATCTATTGCCTAGAACTGTTCTTTTTTAGTATTAACCTGCTAAAATCTCTGGGGACTTGATTATAAGGTCCAGTAAAAATATCCGGAGTCTTTCTTATGTCTAAAAGCTTTTCAACACTCTCTTTAAATGATAAAATGCTCAGCAACCTTGATCAGCTTGGCTACTCCGCAATGACTCCGGTACAAGAAGCGTCTCTTCCCATTCTCTTGGATGGAAACGACATCATCGCTCAGGCCAAGACAGGCTCCGGCAAGACAGCAGCATTCGGGATATCATTACTGCACCAGCTTGACGTCAGTGAGGTAAAAGTACAAGCAGCCGTCATCTGTCCCACGCGAGAACTCTGCGAACAGGTCGCCAATGAACTTCGCCGTCTTGCCCGTTTCAAAGACAATATCAAGATACTCACCCTCGTAGGCGGAGAAGCGGTCTATCCGCAAAAAGTCGCTCTGGAAAAAGGTGTGCATATCATCATCGGTACTCCCGGACGCATCATGGATGTGATCACCAAAGAGCATCTGAACCTTGCCCATGTCAAGACTTTAGTATTGGATGAGGCAGACAGGATGTTGGATATGGGTTTTCATGATGATATTGCCGCTATCATACGACATATACCATCCAAACGTCAGACCCTTCTCTTCTCAGCCACCTTTGAAGCAGAGACTAAAAAACTCTCTAAAAAGTTCCAAAACGATGCCAAGTTTGTCAAGATAGAGTCCAATGAAGCCGAAGCGACGATTACCCAGCATTTCTACAAGGCTGAAAAAGACCAGAAGGTCAAACTTATCGAAGCGATCATCTCCTCAAACAAGATAAGCTCATGTATCGTCTTTTGTAACATGAAAGCGACCTGCGATGAAGTCAGCCAAGCCCTTCAGGACAAAGGTTTTGACGCGGCAGCCCTGCACGGTGATATGGAGCAAAAAGACCGCAGCGAGATCTTGACGATGTTTTCCAACCAGAGCCGAAATATTCTTGTAGCTACCGATGTAGCAGCCAGAGGCCTGGATATCAAAGACCTACCTGCCATCATCAACTATGACATCACACCCCATCCTGAAGTGCATATGCACCGCATAGGACGAACAGGGCGTATGGGCCAAGAGGGGCTTGCCTTTACTTTTGTCGGTTCTAAAGAGATCAAATTCTTCAAGGCTATCGAAGAATATGGCGGTACAGAGTATGTACTTGAAGACACCAAAACACTGCACAGTGATAAGAACTTCGACAGAACTGCACCTATGCGTACGCTCAAAATACTTGGCGGTAAAAAGGACAAGCTTCGCCCCGGTGACTTTGTCGGCGCCTTAGCCGGTGAATTGGGATTCAAGGGGGATACTGTAGGGAAGATATCGGTCTTGGAGCGTATGAGTTATGTCGCCATCGAAAAAGAGCATTTCTACGCTATACAGCTTAAAGATGACAGACTAAAAGTCAAAAAAACAAAGTACAGATATATCAGACTCTAAGCACTAATCTCTGCTTAAACCTCAACCGCACTATTGAGAATAAAAAGATGTTAACAGTATCTATACCCTTTAGGTCAAGGTTTATAAACAGAAATTATGGTACATCTATTGCTTTAGTTCGTATACAGACAAACTTGGAGAGATTATGTTTAGTTTTATCAAATGGGTACAGGTCACTTTAAGTACATTACAAAGACACAAAGGTTTATGGTTTACAACACTTACAACCGTATCAACTCTAGGAATTTTATTATCCATTTATATCATTAACACTATGACCTCCAATGTAGCGCATCAGACTTATCTTGAAGAAAGACGCGTAGATGTAAGTCAGCTAGACAGTTTAATCTTTGGTTATTATGATAATTTACTTAATTATGGAAGCATTATTTCTGTTAATGATGAGTTCATCAATGGTGTCAAAAATAGAGATTCTAACAAAGTAAATACTCTTCTTAAGAAAATCACGACTTCTATCAATAACAATACTAACATATCTCCCTTGGGACTTCGTTATTACGTCAAAGATTACAAGATCGAAGGTAATCAAAACTATGATATAGCTGATATGGTTATGGAAACTGGGCAATCTACTAGTGGTATTGTGGTTAACCGAGATGGCGTACGTATTTTAGGTATCGTCCCTGTCATGGAAAATAATGTCACTATAGGTGCGCTGGAAGTAACACAAAGTATCCATGTTTTAAAAGATGAATTTGAAATTCGTGGAAAGGAATTTACTTTTATTCTTTCTTCTCCTCAATTGGTTTTTCTTGACTTAGAACATAAGCAAGGAAACTATAAAAAAATAAATGATGACTTTTCTGTTGCCTTCCATAAATATGACAGTTCTTTTTATCTCAATGTCAGTAAACTTGATTTTGATGTTTTGCGCCATGAGAAATATTTTAATGACGCACAGTTTTATACTACCTATGATGATGTCTTTGATATCCATGGAAACAGTATTGGAATGGTTTTAATGGGAGAAGATTCTGACTCTTCAAACTCCTTTGTTAAAATCACTAAAAACATGATTAACAGTGTTACAACAGTTGCTCTTGGGCTTATCATCTCTCTAATACTATTTATGTTCTAAGGAAGCTTATGAAACGTCTTCGTATAATGAAGTCATATGCAGTTTTATGGCTTTTCATCTATTTTCTCATTTATTCAAATCTTGCGACTATAAAAGTATTCTTTTTTGCAACACTGACCTTTAATCTTGCCGTTTTAACCATCTTAACCATTGGTATTATCATGCTGATGAAAGCATCTACAAGTCTTGTAATGCTTGCTGGAACATTTGGAACCTTAGCCTATAAAAAAGACAACCTGCTTTTTTACCTTAAGGGTATTGATAAGATCATGCCTGCGAATATTGCTCATATGTTTAATTCTCGTGCTGAAAAAGGGGTGATGTTATTCACTGCTGAAGAGTCTCGAGATGTTATTGAATGGATTGAAGACAAGTTTTTTAATCAAAACCGCTATACCAACTACTTTATCGGAACTTCCTTAATGATTGGACTATTAGGGACCTTTACAGGGCTTTTAATCGCCATTGATGATATGGGACGTATTATTTTATCGCTATCAGGCGATATTAACTTAGCAAAAGTTATTGCTGATTTTTCAGGACCACTTAGTGGTATGGCAGTAGGCTTTGGTTCATCACTTTTTGGCGTTGTTGCCGCTATTATTTTAGGAATCAAAGGCTATATACTTAATAAAAATCAAGAAATCCTTATTGAAGGGGTTGAAGACTGGTTAAAGGGCCGTATTATTACTGTCGGCTCAGCTGGCCCTTCTACGGGTGCAATGGGTGGCTCGGAACTTCCCGATCATCAAGATAGCTTTATAGACGTTTTCATCGAACAAATAAGTGCAATGACGACTGAGATGGCAAAGATATCACAAAGTAACGACAGGCTTCATTCCATTACTATTGCCTCTGTACAGCAAGCAAGAAATGAGCATGAACTTAATGTAAATATTATGGAAAGCATGCAGGACTCATTAAAGAGTATCGATACCCATTCACAACAAAATACAAAAATTCTCACAAATCAACTTGAAACTTTATCAAGTAATATCCATGCAGATCAGGATAGGGCTTTTCAAGCATATATGCAAAACATTGAAAAACTTTTTACGCGGCTTGACAGTTCTTTGCAAACAACCAAAACAAGTATTTCAAAAGAGTTTTCAAAAATGAGTCAGGAGCACGCAGCCTTAACATCTACGCATATAAACAAGGTCACATCAACCCTAGCCAATATAGATTCACACTTAGAACATAACAAACACTCATTAGATAGGCTTATTGATTCATCATCACATGATGCGCATACACAAGAGGCACAGCTAAAACAGATCTCCGGTCTTTTACACTCAAGTTCACAAACACTGCTTCAAGAACAAGAAGTTCTCAATGCTGTGCATCAGCAATTACAAACCAATGATTCAAACAGTTCTGAGCAAATGAAAAACGTAATCTTGTCTCTAGAGAAGTTAACAGAAAACTTAGACGTAGAGATTCAACAACTCGTTAATATGGAAGATATTCAACGCTCACAAGACAGTTCTTTACACAAAAGCACAGCCCTCTTATCTCAGATGAAAGAAGCACTTGATAAGACCGAAGAAGACACAAGCACTGCTGCGATTGAGCTTAAAGATATCAAGAGTTCGCTTAACATAATGAGCACACAAGCACATGAAGATAAAAAAGAAGAGATCTCTAATACAGCATCACAGATCAAAAGCCTACGCGACCTAATGAAAGAAGGTCAAGAACAGCACTCAGAAGCACTTTCAAAACAAGAATTGCAAAACGATATTTCGGCTAAGGGAAACACCATCTTAAGAGAAATCTTAAATGATCAAAAAGAGCAAATGAAGTCCTTGCTGCAGTCCCAAGAAAAAATGCTTATAGAACACGCTAATCTTTCAACTTTGTCAAAAGAAGGACTAGCCAGAGGAAACAAAAACCTTGAGAACCTGCATCTTCAAGCAGTAAACGCCTTAGAAGAACACCAAGGGTTTAGAGAAGAACATAGAATGCTGCTGACGTTAACACAAAGAAGTTCTGAACTTGCAGAAGAAGCTTCGCAAATGAATCTCAACAAAAGCACTGAAAACCTTGAGTCCTTAGAACGACTCATAAATGAAAATCAAAATATAAAGGCTGAGATTATAACACTTGGTGAGATCATTAACAAGAAAAGTTTTTCAAGTGGGAACAGTGATGGTTTTATCTCTAAACTGTTTAAGTAGGATAACTCATGGGTAAGCATTGTCAAGAAGAGTTTAACCCTTGGCCGCCATTTGTAGATATCTTCGCCTCGGTCATCTTAGTTATGCTTTTATTTTTACTCATCACCGTTGTAAATATTGGTTATTATGCTCAGTTTAAATACAAAGTTGCTTATACCGCAAGTGTTGAGACTCAAACACCTGTTCAATCAGAAGAAAGTTCTAAAATCACGACCAATTATGCAGAAAAAAAAGAAGAGGTCATCAAAAAAGAGCGTATTATCCCACCTGAAAACAGTGTGAGTTTTCATAAGATAGACAAGCCTAAACTCAATGAAAATGCCAATGATTCTTTTTTCTCTGGTGGAAAAAAAGAAGGCAGTGCTGTTTCCTATGCTATTAATAAAGACCAAAAAGCCTTTCTTGCTCAAAAGGCTTTTACAAAAGAGTCGGAGTTACATATCATTTTTGAAGATAAAGAAGTTTTCCTTAACACTAAAATACGAAGTCAATTAAGAAGTTTTGTAGCAGCTACTTTTCGAAAGAGCAAAAAAGCTGAATTTACTATTATGGTGACTGATCCGCATAATATCGTTAGCAAAACAATTTCCAAACAGATCTCTTTGGGTCGTGCCATCAATATAAAAAACCAACTCAAAAAATCACGTGTTCCTTCTCAGCAGATATACATGAACCTTCGCAAAGCATCTGCTGACTTAAGTGAATTTGGAACAATCACCATACAAAGTTATATACCATGATAAAAAGCACCTTTTTACTATTTTTTCTATTGATTAATATCCATGCCATAGAACTCAGCACTAAAACTGAAGATACACTC
>Ga0316204_10009823_pt1 | contig 12595 bp, 9 predicted proteins | sample 6monrhotite_MG_2_FD_205661 | JGI IMG/M metagenome (GOLD analysis project Ga0316204, IMG submission 205661) | Microbial mat bacterial communities from mineral coupon in-situ incubated in ocean water Damariscotta River, Maine, United States -... | ecosystem: Environmental > Aquatic > Marine >...
ATTCGTTTTGCTTTTCACGCTTGATGCGCCCCAACTCTTTCCACTCTGACATCAGCTTTTCATTCACCGACTTCATTTGTGTAGGAGAAACCCCTTTTAAAGATTCAGCTGCTTTTGCCAGAAACTGAGTATAATTGACCTCTTTGTCGGCCATCATCTGTTCCAGGTCTGCATAAAAAGTCGCCCTGCGATTGTAGAAGTTTTCGGTAAGGCCTTTGTACAAACCTTCCATTTGTTCCTTCTCATCATCAGGCACAGCACCGGTTTTGATCCACTTTTGCTGCAAAACCTTTACCGCTTCAGAGGCTGACTTCCATTCGCTGCTCTTTGTAGCTTCAGCCAGATCGGCTAGCAGGGCCTTCTTTATTTCCAGGTTCTTTTGACGGTTCTGAGCAATTTGCCCGCTGAGCATTTCTTCCAGAATCAGCAGTTTTTTGAATAGTGATTCAAAATCGCCAAGCGCATCCTTCTGTGGCAGCACCTCTTTCAGGTGCAGTACCTTCATCCAATAAGAACCTTTGTTAGTAGTCTCGGCAATTTTCTCTTCCAATTGCGTCACTTCCTTTTCCACTTGAACAAAGCGTTCCTGGAAATAACCCAAGGTCTCTTCTTCCGACTCCTTTAACTCCCCTATCTCTCTCTCAGGAAAATCCAGAAAAGCATGTCGATAGACCTTGCCTTCTTTGATTGTTCCAAATGCTGTTGATTGCGTCAAAATGCTGTTTTTCTAATTTCTGCCCGAAAATACTGAATTCGCTTATTTACAAAAGGGCACTGACGTAATTTTTAGCATATTTGCTTTATAACTGTGTAAAATGAGTGACGAGAAAATCATCTTTTCAATGGCCGGGGTCAATAAGATCTATCCTCCGGGCAAACAAGTACTAAAAAATATATACCTCTCTTTTTTCTATGGAGCCAAAATTGGCGTGTTGGGACTCAATGGTTCTGGTAAGTCATCGCTGCTGCGAATCATTGCCGGAATGGACAAAGAATACCAGGGCGAAGTGGTTTTCTCTCCCGGGTTTTCAGTGGGAATGCTGGAGCAAGAGCCTCAGCTAGACCCTGAAAAAACGGTGAAGCAGGTGGTGGAAGAAGGTGCCCAGGAAACGGTAGACCTTTTGGCCAAGTTTGAAGAGATCAACCTCAAGTTTGGCGAGCCGGAAATTCTGGACGATCCTGATGCCATGAACAAGCTCATTGAAGAGCAAGGGAAGGTACAGGAACAACTAGACCAGCTGAATGCCTGGGAGCTTGACAACCAACTGGAAAGGGCCATGGACGCCCTGCGTACTCCTCCTGCCGATGCCCCCATTAAAAACCTATCGGGTGGTGAAAAGAGAAGAGTGGCGCTCTGCCGCCTGCTCATTCAAAAGCCCGATGTACTGCTGCTCGATGAGCCCACCAACCACCTGGATGCCGAATCGGTACACTGGTTAGAGCAACACTTGCAACGCTATGAAGGCACGGTAATAGCCGTAACTCACGACCGTTACTTCCTCGATAATGTAGCAGGCTGGATTCTGGAACTCGACAGAGGTGAGGGCATTCCCTGGAAAGGAAACTATTCCAGCTGGCTGGAGCAGAAGCAAAAGCGACTGGCTGACGAAGAAAAAACGGAATCGAAAAGACAACGCACCCTACAGCGTGAGCTTGACTGGGTACGCATGGCACCCAAAGGCAGGCAGGCCAAGGCCAAAGCCCGACTCAGTGCTTATGATAAATTAATGGGCCAGGAAGCCAGGGAGAAAGAAGCCAAACTGGAATTGTACATTCCACCAGGCCCTCGACTGGGCAGCAAGGTGATAGAAGCCAATGGTGTGGCCAAAGCATTTGGCGATAAGCTACTTTATGAAAATCTTGATTTTGCGCTGCCTCAAGGGGGTATTGTGGGCATTATTGGCCCCAACGGTGCTGGTAAGACTACACTCTTCAACCTGATTACGGGTAGGGAAAAAGCTGACTCTGGCGATTTTTCGGTGGGGCCTACAGTAGACATTGCTTATGTAGATCAGGAGCATGACTCTCTGGATGCCGACAAGTCCGTTTGGGAAGTAATTTCTGAAGGCAATGAGCTGCTAACATTGGGAGGTAAAGAAATCAACTCAAGGGCTTATGTGAGTCGCTTCAACTTTAATGGGACTGATCAGAATAAAAAAGTAGGTCAGCTTTCAGGTGGAGAGCGTAACCGGGTACACCTGGCACTTACTTTAAAGCAAGGCGCCAACCTGCTGCTGCTCGATGAACCTACCAACGACCTGGATGTGAACACGCTCCGTGCCCTTGAAGAGGGTTTGGATAATTTTGGAGGCTGCGCGGTGATTATCTCACACGACCGCTGGTTCCTGGATCGTGTTTGTACGCACATACTCGCCTTCGAAGGTGACTCTCAGGTGTATTGGTTTGAAGGTACTTATTCAGACTACGAAGAGAATCGCAAAAAACGACTGGGTGATTCTGGACCTACAAGGATCAAGTATAAGAAACTTGGATAGTGGTTACCAGTGATCAGTTAATTGGGGAATCAGGAGACCAGGATATTTGGAGGGCAGCTCTAAATATTCCGGTCAAACGAACAAAGAAATCATGGACATATTGGTAATCATGGGGCCACCCTATTCGGGCAAAGGCACTCAATGTGAATTACTGGAAAAAAGTCTCGGTTATAAGCATATTTCTACCGGTGACAGGTGTCGTGCAGAAGTGAAGGCCAGTAGTAAAATCGGTAAAATACTGGCTGCTGGGGATTATGTACCTGATGGGATTATGAAAGATCTATTTGGGGAAATCCTCAAAGAGAACCTGGGTTCCAAAGGGGTAATTATTGATGGGTACCCCAGAACTGCACCCCAGGTAGATGATTTAATTGAGCTTACACAATCCATGGGGCTTCCCATTCAGACTATTCTCAATATAGAAGTAGGAATAGACGCGTTGCTACTTAGGGCAGCAGAAAGGGCCAAGAACTCTGATAGAGCCGATGACAAAGACCCCGCGACTCATATTAAACGTATCCGACTCTTTGAAAAATCTACATTGCCTGCTATTGACTATCTGAAAGGCAAGCTAAATGTCAAATCCATTTCAGGAATCGGCTCGATTGAAGAAATTAATAAAGCAATAGAGCAAGTGTTGGTCAATCAGAAAATTAGATGACCGCCCCCTGATTTCCTGATTCACCAGTTCACCGATTTACTATTTTCCTAAAAGTGAAACGTCACATTCTGCACCAAATCGGCACTTAAGCTCTTTGCCACAGGGCAATTAAGACCTACATTTTTCAGCCAGGACCTGTCGCTTTCTGAAGCCTGGCAGTTATCCCAGTAGAAATCTACTTTCAACTCAGAAATGCGCCTTGGGTTAGCATCCATGATTTTGGTGGTTTCCAGGTGCATGCCGTTCATGTCTATGCCCTGCTTTTCACCGGCAATGGCCATAACGGTCATCATACAACTGCCCAAAGCAGCGGCTACGGTGTCGGTAGGTGAAAAGGCCTCACCCTTGCCATTGTTATCGACTGGGGCATCGGTGATGAACTCGTTTCCGGAACGAACGTGCTGGGCGGTGGTTCGTAAGCCACCTGTGTAGGTTGATTTGACAGTAATCATAAACTATGCGCTCTAATTTTTCGTTAATTTAGAAATCTCAAAATGGACCCACAAAGCTATATGCGATTGTTATACCGCCCACTACTAGGCCTTTTAATTTTGTGTACCCCTGTTTTTGTGCAAGCACAATCTTCGTTTGTAGATGAAGAATACCGCGTAGAGAACGTATTTGGGCTGAAAAATGCTACCAATGGTGGCTTTATCAGTGGCCTCTTTTATCGTCATTCACGCATGTTGCAAAACGATAACCTGGTGCATTTGGGTCTGGAACTTGCCAACACGCAACATCCGCGAGAAACCAAAGAAACCACTTTTACCGGCAGCAGTTTTGTCTTCGGCAAGTCAAATTACCTCATTTCTATCCGCCCGAGTTATGGTCGCGAGAAGATTTTCTTCAAAAAAGCACCGCAACAAGGCGTAAGAATTTCGGGTACCGTATCCGCAGGGCCCAGCCTTGGCCTGGAAACTCCCTACTTCGTTGATTTGGGTCGTTCGGTAGAGCAATATGATCCTGATAATCCCAACCATTCGCGCAACGCTATTCTGGGAAATGCCGGACCATTCAGAGGACTTTTCTCTTCTAAAATAGTCCTGGGTGGCCACGTCAAAGGCTCGCTTACTTTCGAGACCAACAGTACCAAAAACAAGGTTTTCGGTATCGAAACAGGCTTTATGATTGAGAAATTTACCCGTGACATCGAAATCTTACCCAATGCCTCTAACAGGTCTACCTTTTCATCCGCCTTTATAGCCATTTACTTCGGCAGGCGAAAGTAGTCAGCATCCCATCTTTTTTGGAACCTTATCCTTACCTTTGTGTTTTTAAAGACGGAGGAGAAAGCTATGATAGAACTACCTGTCGTTTCCAAAGAAACAACTAGAAGAAAAAAACCAGACTGGCTCAGGGTAAAACTACCTGTGGGCAAAGAGTATGCGAAAGTTCGCAAGCTGGTTGACGAGTATAAACTTCATACGATTTGTGAAAGCGGCAACTGCCCCAATATGGGTGAGTGCTGGGGAGCAGGTACCGCTACCTTTATGATTCTGGGCAATGTTTGTACCAGAAGCTGCTCTTTCTGCGCAGTGGCCACAGGTCGACCACCAGAATATGATACTGACGAACCCAGGCGAGTTGCTGAAGCCATTAAGCTGATGGAAGTGAAGCATGCGGTAATCACCTCTGTGAACCGTGACGAGTTGAAAGACCGTGGTGCTGAGGTTTGGTACCAGACTGTGGCTGAAACCAAGAAGATCAGCCCTGAAACTACCATAGAAACGCTTATCCCTGATGTAAAAGGCAACTGGGAAGCATTGTATCGCATGATCGATGCTGGCCAGGAAGTGGTTTCTCATAATATGGAAACGGTGGAAGAACTCTATCGCAGGGTGCGCCCGCAAGCGAAATACCACCGAAGCCTGGAGCAGCTCAAGCGCATTAAAGAATATGGCAAACGCTCTAAGTCAGGTGCTATGCTGGGCCTTGGTGAAACGGATGATCAGGTGTTCAAACTGATGGACGACCTTGTTGAGGTTGGCCTGGATGTACTCACACTCGGTCAATACCTGCAGCCTACCAAAATGCACCTGGAAGTGCAGGAGTATGTGCACCCCGACAAGTTTGCGTTCTTCAAAGAAGAAGGTGAAAAGCGAGGCATTAAATATGTAGAGTCTGGCGCACTGGTAAGGTCTTCTTACCATGCCGAAAGACATGTGCATGTTTAACACATATATCCGTCTGACCTGAACGGTCTGACGGGAGTGGAGACAACTGTCAGACAGAAAAAAGATTAAACCAAGAAAGGCACTCAAATGAGTGCCTTTCTTTTTATATCTAAATCGGTATCGGTTAACTCTTAGGCTTCAGCCTCCTCAGCAAAAGCCTCAACCGGAATACAGCTACACATCAGGTTGCGGTCACCATAAGTGTTGTCTATTCGGCTTACAGTAGGCCAGAATTTGGCCTGGGCCACATAGTCCAACGGATAAGCTGCTTTCTGTCTGCTATAAGGCATATTCCACTCATCGGCTACTGTAATCTGCTGCGTGTGTGGTGCATTGTTCAGCACGTTATTGCCCTGCTCTGCGTCACCATTTTCTATTTCTCTAATCTCTTCTCTAATGCTCAATAACGCATTGCAGAAGCGATCCAGCTCAGCCATAGACTCAGACTCGGTAGGCTCAATCATGATGGTACCCGCTACCGGGAACGACATAGTTGGCGCATGGAAACCGTAGTCCATCAGTCGCTTGGCCACATCCTCTGCCTCTACTCCAACTTGCTTGAATTCACGCAGGTCTACAATCATCTCATGAGCACAGCGGCCTTTAGAGCCTGTGTACAGGATGCTGAAGTCTCCTTCAAGTTTCGCTTTGATGTAGTTGGCTTTCAAGATGGCCATCTTAGTAGCATTGGTAAGGCCTGAAGCGCCCATCATGGCTATGTAAGCGTATGAAATGGTGAGAATGCTAGCACTACCCCATGGGGCTGAAGAAATGGCTGAAATCGCCTGATCTCCGCCAGTGGTGATTACTTCACTGCCTGGCAGGAAGGGCGCCAGGTGTGCTGCCACGCCAATGGGGCCCATGCCAGGTCCACCACCACCGTGAGGTATACAAAAGGTCTTGTGCAGGTTGAGGTGACATACATCAGCCCCAATGATGCCCGGGCTGGTGAGCCCTACCTGGGCGTTCATGTTGGCCCCATCCATGTATACTTGTCCGCCATGGTTGTGAATTACCTGGCAGATTTCCTGAATGCTTTCTTCAAATACACCATGTGTTGAAGGGTAGGTCACCATCAGCGAAGACAGGTTGTCACTGTTCGCCTCAGCCTTGGCTTTCAGATCTTCAACATCAATATTTCCTTTTTCGTCACACTGGACAAGCACCACCTTCATACCGGCCATTACCGCGGAAGCGGGGTTGGTACCGTGTGCTGAAGTAGGTATGATGGCCACGTTTCGGTGATGATCTCCCCTACTCTCATGATAGGCACGAATCACCATCAAACCCGCATACTCACCTTGAGCACCAGAGTTGGGCTGCAAAGAAGTGTCGGCAAAGCCAGTGATTTCAGAGAGCCACTCGGTCAGATTGGCAAAAAGCTCCTGATAACCCGCTGTTTGCGTTACTGGTGCGAATGGATGAATGCCACCAAACTCAGGCCAGGTAACGGGAATCATCTCGGCAGTAGCATTAAGCTTCATGGTACATGAGCCCAGTGAAATCATGGAATGCACCAGTGAAAGGTCTTTGTTTTCAAGTCGCTTGATGTACCTGAGCATTTCATGCTCTGAGTGGTAGTCGTTGAAAACCGGATGAGTCATAAACTCGCTGGTACGGGCCAGGTTGGCAGGCAAATCCAGTTCAATGTTGGCGGCATTTGCTTCAGCACTAAAGGCCGCTACTTTGCCTGTTCCCTCTTCGAAAATGTCGAGCATCTGCTGAACATCGGCAATGCTGGTAGTTTCGTCTACTGAAATACCAATGTCTCCGTTTTCGAAATAGCGGAAGTTAACGCTTCTGCGCTCGGCAGCAGATTTGATGGCCGCGGTATTCTGGTTGCCTGTTATCAAAAGGGTATCGAAATACACCTCGTTTCTTTGCTCACAACCCAATGTCTTCAGTCCTGCTTCGGCCAGCTTAGCCATGCCATGCACTTTGGCAGCAATGGCCTTCAGTCCTTTAGGGCCATGATATACCCCGTACATACCGGCTATTACACCCAGCAATACCTGGGCAGTACAGATATTAGAGGTGGCTTTTTCTCTTCTGATGTGCTGCTCACGAGTCTGCAGCGCCATGCGATAGGCCTTGTTGCCATAGCGATCTAATGATACGCCAATGATTCTGCCCGGAATTTGTCTTTTGTACTCTTCACGCGTGGCAAAGAAAGCAGCGTGAGGACCACCATATCCCATGGGTACGCCCAGTCGCTGAGTGGTACCTACCACTGCATCGGCCCCCATTTCACCCGGAGGGGTAAGCAATGTGAGTGATAACAAATCGGCTGCTGCCACCACAAATACCTGGTTTTCTGCTGCTGACTCATTGAATGCTTTAAAGTCCTGAACCGAACCATCTCCCGCAGGATATTGATACATCACCCCATAAAGGTCTGCATCGGTAAGGTCCAGCTTGTTGATATCTCCGATCACCAGGTTGATGCCAATAGGTGTGGCCCTGGTTTTGAGAATATCGAGTGTTTGTGGAAATACATTTTGATCGACAAAGAAAGTGTTGGCATCCTTCTTTGCCCTTTTGCGCATGCCTGCAAACATAGACATGGCTTCTGCGGCTGCAGTACCTTCGTCTAGTAGCGATGCATTGGCAATGTCCATGCCGCTCAGGTCCATCACCATAGTTTGGAAGTTGACCAGAGCCTCAAGGCGGCCCTGTGCAATTTCTGCCTGGTATGGCGTGTAGGCAGTGTACCATCCTGGATTCTCCAGAACATTTCTAAGAATGACACCAGGCACAATGGTGTTGTAATAACCCATGCCTATGTAACTCTTGCAAATTTCGTTCTTTGAGGCTAGGGCCTTGAACTCATTTAGAAACTCGTATTCAGATTTCGCATCTGGCAGATTGAGCGGAGTGCTCAGCCTTATGCTTCCTGGTACGGTTTGGTCTATCAGCTCATCCACGGTGGCAGCTCCTACAGCTTTTAGCATGTCGGCTACTTCATGGTTATCAGGTCCGTTGTGACGCACCTCAAAAGCAGGGCTTTTTCTTAAGTCAATCTTAGTCATATCCGAATTCCAATACTGGTTTTATCTCCTCATTAAAAGATGCCACAAATGTAATGACAAACGATTGAATACCCTCTAACCATTGGTAAAAAACACTACCGTTCGCACAACACCTGACTTTGCCCTTTTGAAGAATTGTTTAGTTTTGGCGACCTAAAAAATTGTAACAACTAATTGTTTATAGAATGAGGAGATTTTATTCAATGATTGCTGTGTTTATGTTGGTTGGTTTCGGCCTGTCAGCAAAACAAAGTGATGTGTCAGTAAAGTATGCCAATACCATTACTGAGTCTGACATGAAAGCCAAGCTCACTGTTTTGGCGTCAGACGAATTTGGTGGTAGAGAAACCGGAACTGAAGGGCAGAAGAAAGCCGCCAGATTTCTGGAAGACTTCTACAAAAACCTGGGCTTGATCGCCCCTGTGAATGGCACCTACCGACAGAAATTCAACCTCTATCAGTCTGACTGGAGTGAGGTTTATGTAAAAATGGGCCGCAAAAAGCTCATGAATGGCAAAGACATTATTTTCAGAGGTAATGCCAACATGGCCAAGGAGCAGAAAATTGAATTAGTCTATGTAGGCGATGGCAGTGCCATAGCTGACATGGACCTGGAAGGCAAGGCTGTAGTGACAACTGCCACTGGCAGAAATGCCTCAGGCCCCTTATTTGAAAAAGGCGTGAAGGCCGTATTCGAGGCCAGAGAAGATGAGGAGCGCTTTGCTCAAGGTTTCGCAAGGTTTGCCAGAAGTACTGGTAAGAGCCGCATGCGTTTTAACGAGGTACCCGAAAACGACCAGGAGCGTATGGTCTTCTACGTTACCCTTTCACAGGCGGCCAAAATGCTGAAAACCAGCAACGAGCAATTGATTGCAGCCAAAGCCAGCCCCGCTGATGTAAAAGCTGGTACGATCAGGGTGAATGCCAAAAGGAAGATTCATACAGTTGATACTGAAAACATGCTGGCCTTTTTAGAGGGTACCGACAAGAAAGACGAAATTTTGGTGGTCTCTTCTCATTTCGATCACATTGGTATCAACGCCAATGGCGAGATCAACAATGGCGCTGATGATGACGGTTCAGGTACTACAGGTGTAATGGAAATTGCCGAGGCCTTTGTTCAGGCTGCTAAAGAGGGTCACCGACCTAGAAGAAGCATCCTCTTCCTGAATGTGACGGGTGAAGAAAAAGGATTGATGGGTTCTGCCTACTATTCTGACAACCCTGTTTATCCACTGGCCAATACTGTGAACAACCTGAACATTGACATGATTGGTCGTGTAGACCCTGCTCACGAAAACGATCGTGATTATGTCTATGTAATCGGTTCAGAAAAGCTTTCCAGCCACCTGAAAGTAATCTCTGAGTTTGCCAACATCACTTACACAAACCTCAACCTTGATTACAAGTTTGACGATCCTAAGGACAAAATGCGCATCTATTACCGTTCTGATCACTACAACTTTGCCAAGCACGGTATTCCGATCATTTTCTACTTTAACGGAACCCATGCCGACTATCACAGACCTACTGATACCATAGATAAAATTGAGTGGGACGTGATGGCCAAACGCGCCAGATTGGTATTCCATACTGCCTGGATACTGGCCAACCGTGAAGCCCGCACGCCAGTCGATCGCACCGATGACATGTCTTATAACAGGTAGTCGCAGAAATCGACCATAAGAAAATTGAGAAAAGGTTACCTTAGCCCAAGGGTTAAAGTGACCTTTTTTTATGGCAGATACTTTACACATTTTGAATGGCGACAGTACGCGTCAAATCCTCGAAGTCGCAGGCCTTGAAGGTGACCGCTGTGTGTGGCCCGATGTACTTAGCGATGGCCCCACCATCCTGGAAGTGGGTTCTGATGAATACTGGCAAACCCGAAGGGATTACATGAGCAAGGCCTTCGAAATCACCGTTGAAGCTTTTGATGAAAAAGCGAAGAGTGAATTTGAAAAGATGTCGGGCTACGGTAGCTACAAGGAAGTGGTGCTCTGGTTCGAATACGATCTGTTTTGCCAAATAAACCTGATCACGCTAATGCATTGGCTCAAGGGACAGGACCGGGGCGATACTAAAATCTCATTGATTTGTGTTGGCCGGGAAGAAGGTTATGAAAACCTGGTAGCACTGGGTGAGCTGCCTCCTGAAAAATACCCTGAGCTCTTTGAAAGAAGGCGCATCATGGGCACATATGATTTCATATTCGCCTCCGATGCCTATGAGGCCTGGTGCTCCAATGACCCCACCGATCTCGATAACTTCATACTGCTCTCGTCCAACGAATTCCCTTACCTGTCAGACGCATTAAAGGCTCATTTGAAAAGGTTCCCATCGGTGCAAACCGGGTTGACTGAAATAGAAGAAAAAATTGTAGAATTAGTTCGCAATGGGCACGATTCATCCAGGAAAATCGTGGGCAACCTGCTGCGCTGGCAAGCGCATCATGGCTTTGGTGACCTTCAGTATTTTCAGATAGTAAACCGCATGGCTCCCTTGTTTGAAGAAGGCGAAAATCTGAGGTTAAAGCCTGAAGTGGACGAGTCACTAGCGCAGCAAAAATCCTTGAATTTAATCAGTAGAGACTACTTTTTGGGTGGTGCGAAGGCCAATGAATGGCAATGGGATAAAAATACAAATGAGCTAACTCCGCAAGGAATTAGCTCATTATAGTATAGTTAATAGTTTTAGTTGTTAGGTCTAAAGTACAACATTTATGATAATAATCAATGTCTGTACAGCTATTACCTTCTCGAAAGTCTTACACTTCCATCGTTGGTTCTGATTTGTACTTCAGCCTTACCACCTGCCAATTTAAGCTCAGAACGATAGTCGGTTTCTCTGATGGTTTCAAATTCTGACGAGGCCCTTACCCGACCATCATCTTTGGTTACGCTAAACTCTCCACCACCTGCAAGTACCACAAAATCGATGCGGGCATCATCAGCCCTGATCTCGTACATGCCTTTGTCAAAAATCTCAGTTTCTACGATGATAGAACCATCTTCAACTACCATTTCAACATCTTCAAACTTGCCATCACGAATGTCTACATCTCCATCATCTATGCGCACATAAATCTTGCCTTTACCGCCTTCCATCTTCAGGTCGCCATCTTCCAGGTTAAACTCAAAGTCATCGCCTTTGCAGTCTTCCAGTTCAATGTCTCCATCGTCAACCTCCATCTCGATGGCACCATTCACGTTCTTTATATAATAGTCGTCATCATCGCCTTGTACTCTCAATGATGCACCCTCGGGAAGCTCAATCACAATATCATAGTCCAGACGGTAGTAGCCCATTGTAAATCGACCACCGCGGCCTTTACGTTCAGTAATGTGCAGGTCGTCACCTTTGGTTTCCACTTCCATTTCAAAGCTTCTGTCACGGTTAATGCCGCGTGACTCTACTACCCTGTCAATTTTCACATGCACATCTGAGCGGTTGCTGCCTATGATTCTCACATCAGCATCATTGCTACTAAGGTGCAGCGTGCCCGTAGCACTCATGTCGTAGGTTTGGTCCAGATGGTAGTCGCGATCATCATCGCGGTCTCTTTGGGCAAAAGAGAGATTGCCCAGCAGACAAATGGCCATCACCAGCATGACCAGTTTTCTTTGTTGTGTTTTCATGGTATTGAGTTTTTGATTTGATCTCCTTTTAAAGCGCTGAAACGTATATCGATAGTACGATCTGGCCTTGTATTCATTACAATTTAATGATTATGAGGGAACATCCTTTCTACCGCCTTCCCTTGCGCTTGCCTTTGCCTCTACTTGTCTGACTTTTCTTCTTTTTGTCAAATCGCTTCCTCTTTTCGTGGAAGGCCCCTTTGAAGTCCGGATTCTCCTTTCTCTTTATCAGATCGATTTCCCGGGCAATTAGTTGCTTCTCTTCAAAAGGAGTTTTTTCAATCACCACATTTCCAGGCAGTTTTACTCGTGGAATGGGCTTTCTGATCAGTTCTTCAATCCTGCCAATGTGAATCATTTCTACCTCGTTGGCAAAGGTGATGGCAGTGCCTTCGTTTTCTGCACGGCCGGTCCTGCCTATGCGGTGCACATAATCTTCATAAATCAGCGGCACATCAAAGTTGATGACATGACTCACCATACTAATGTCCATGCCCCGAGCGGTAACATCAGTAGAAACCAGTACCCTCACCTCGCCCGACTTAAAATCGTCCATGGCATTGATGCGCGTATTCTGGCCTTTGTTGGCATGAATCAC
>Ga0316204_10009824_pt1 | contig 12595 bp, 12 predicted proteins | sample 6monrhotite_MG_2_FD_205661 | JGI IMG/M metagenome (GOLD analysis project Ga0316204, IMG submission 205661) | Microbial mat bacterial communities from mineral coupon in-situ incubated in ocean water Damariscotta River, Maine, United States -... | ecosystem: Environmental > Aquatic > Marine >...
TGAGAAGCAGTATTGCGGATATTTTCTTATACCCAAAAAAAGGTATTGTGCCCTACCCTACTATGAATGAATACTTAGATGTTGCTCCTGCACATGCAGCAAATTTATTAGAAGTTGAACAGTTTCATCAGGACAAAGTTGTTGAACATATTCACAATCGATTTGCCCGCTTCTTAGCATTACCAGATGTTCAATCTGAGTTTGATTATGTTGTGATTGATACAGCCCCGTCGAAAGGTTCATTAACTCGTTCTGCTATGCGTGCTGCGACACACATTATTATTCCCACAGTTATGGAAGATAAGCCCATAAAAGGTGTCTTTGGCATGTTGCAGTTATGGATGCAGGAAAAATCTCGGAGAAATGATAACAACCCATTGAATTTATTAGGAATATTGCCAAATATGTTTGATGCTAGAACAACGCTACACAATGATCTTTATAATAGCCTGAAAGATAATCATGAAATTTCTGATTTTGTTATGCCCTGTAAACTGAGCAGACGCATTCAGTATGCTGAAAATGATTCTGATAATGCGATGCCGAGATCATTATTTGATTTGCCGAACACGAATAAAGCAAAGCAGGAAGTCATGGCATTATGTGAATACGTTATGGAAAAAATACAAAACAGTGTTGGTAATTTGGAGATAGTATAATGGCAAAGAAAAGATTTGGAATTGATGCAGCGACGACTCAAGCTATATCGCAAACTATGCAGATGGCGAAAGAGCATACTTCAAAGCTCAACAACACGTTGATACCCATCAATAAAATTAGTTTAGATCCTGATAACCCTAGGCAGCATAAGATTCGGCGCGAAGAGCTGGAGAATGGACCCTCTAATAGTGACCCAGATTATAAAATAAAAACAGAAGAATATGAGGGGTTATTTCAACTTTCATCATCAATACAAAAAGATGGTCTTTTGCATCCAATTACAGTCTTTAAAGACACTGAGAATTATAAATTGATTGCTGGGGAGAGGCGTCTTTTTGCGAGCATTATTGCTAAAAAAACACAATTGGAGGCAAGAGTCTATAAAAGCAAACCTGCGGATTTTGATTTAAAAATTATTCAGTGGATGGAAAATGAATCAAGAAAAGATCTCTCTTTGTATAAGAGGTTGCTGAATATAGAATCTATATTGAAAGCCTATAAGTCGGAGAAAAATGAAACTATTACGGCTAAAAAGCTGGCTGAATTGCTAGGTATAAGCCGTCAATTGGGGCAGTATTATACATCAATTATTTCTAATGAAGCGCTTATGAGTGAGATAAAAGAGGGTAGGGTGAATACTATGCAAGTGGCGAGAGAGCTCACATCTCTTAGAACAAAAACTGAAATCTTGAGTGCACTTGAAATGCTTTCTCAGAATAAGATACTTCCAAAAAAACCCAAAAAAATAAAGCAAAAAGCATCTTCAAAAACTGTTGGTCGAAAACGTCAAGCAGTTACTTTGGGGAAAACAAAGCAGCTGGCTGTTGTTAAAACTTTAGCAGAAGGGGTTTTGTCAATTGATCAATATGCAAAATATGCTAATCAGTTTAATAAAACAGATTGGGATAGTCTTGATAAAGCTACCCAAGCGTTTCAGAAGCTCATTCAGTTTCTAGAGAGAGAGTTAGGGGACCATGCATGAGGAAAAAAATAACAACAAGATCATTTAAAATTCCTGTTGAGATCGAAAAGAAAATGAATAAGAAATTGGTTGCGGATGGATATGGACTAAGGGGAAAGTCTAAGTGGATTTGCGATGCTATAACGCACTTCCTTACTCAAGAACGAGAGTTTTGTATTGAATGCATTGAGTATGCAGATGACCTGGTAAAATTGGATAAATCCGTCAGTTTCCGTCCGACAGAAGAGGTTGATGAACTACTCAATGAGTGGGTGTTAATTACTCGAAAACGGATGCCTATTTTAGAAGGGGTGAAGAGTAAAATAATTCGAGCATCTATATTTCAAGGGCTGTTATTACCTACATTTTAAAAACGCCACACTGTGGCGTTTTTTATAAAATATTGAAATATAAAAGAAAAACAACCTACTCATTAAATTTTAATTATATAAAGTTATGTTTCTTGAGAGGTACGGTTCTTAATGTTCTGTTAGTTTGCCTTACTTCACACAGATGTCACATATAAAATTTGGCCATCAAGCCACGTTGTTTTCATCGTAGTTTCTATGCTGACACAATCAACTTTTAAGCGCTTCATTTTGCTTGCTCGCGACATCGTAGAGTGCTTCAAATTGCGCTGAAAGCCGCTTGTACTTCAGTGCCTCTCGCTGCGCTATTTGCATGTCTTGATAGAACTGCGCAAGATGCGCTTTCAGTCTTTTTGGATCATCGGGTAGGGCACGAATGGCTTCGGGCAGGGGTGTTTTATGACTGGTTTTTTGTTTAAAAAATTGCGGCGATAGCGCCTTAATTTCGGTTTGAAGGGCGGTAATTTGATCTTTCAGTGCAAAAAATTCATGGGTCACTCCTTGTGTAATTTCCTCAAATACCTGAGCGCGCGCTTTTGCTAGACGTCGCCTTGGATCCCAGGGGGCTGCGATTTCTTCGGCAGCGCTGGTGGCAAGGGTCTCAAATCGTGCTTTTGCTTCGGCAGAGATTTGGAGTTCGTATCGAACGAGGCCTTTGTTTTGCTGGGTTTGTCGGTATTTCTTTTGGGCAAGTTGTTTACGATTGAGCGTGTTTTTGGGCATCTTCATTTTCCTCGTTATCACCGGAGATATTTCACCGGAGAGAGTATAGCGGCTTTTTTGATCAGCGGGGAGGGCGGATTATGAGGTTCCATAAGGGAAATTATGGTATCTTATGAGGTCTAAAATGAGGTTGGTCGAAATTTGTTCAGATCAGTCCCATTTCACAGCATCAGAAAAAAGGACCACCCGGTATGGAAAATGCAGCCCAACTACCCGTGTCAGGCAGGGATACTGAAACAACCATCATTCCCGACTCGCCGTATATCCACGCCGCTACCAGTGATAACACCCGTCTGGCTTATCAGTCCGATATTCAACACTTCCTACAATCAGGCGGCACACTACCCGCGACCCCCGAAGATCTGGAACGCTATTTGAAGGACAGTGCGCCGCAGTACAATGCCCGGACCCTCACACGACGCATGACGGCGCTACGCCAATGGCATCGATTACAAGGTGTCAAAGACCCCACCCAGGATCCCCGCGTCAAAAAAACCCTACGCGGCATCGCGCGTCTGCACGGGCAACCCAAACAACAAGCCCATGCGCTGCGCTTGCAGGATTTGGATCTGATCTTGGCGCATCTCAAAGCGCCGCGGTCGCTCGCGCGGATCCGGAATCGGGCGCTTCTCTTGGTGGGATTTTTTGGGGCGTTTCGCCGCTCCGAGTTGGTGGCGCTGACCTGGGAGCAAACCCAATTCGTGAGCGATGGTCTGATCATCACACTCGCGCGCAGCAAAACGGACCAAGTGGGGCAGGGCGCCCAAGTCATTATCCCCTTTGGCAACGACACCCGCTGCCCGGTTAGAGCGCTACTCGATTGGCGTCAAGCCTCCGCCCAATGGTCCGGGGCGATTTTTAGGCGGATTTCTAAAGCGGGAAATATCAACGACAAAGGTATCTGTGCACGCTATTGGAATCGGCTGATTCGCGATTTAGCCATCGCCGCGAAAGTGCCCAACGCCGAGCAGGTCTCGAGCCATTCTTTAAGGCGAGGCTTTGCGACCGAAGCAGCGCGCTTAGGGGCATCCATGCCAGCGATCCAACGCCATGGCCGGTGGCGCTCCACCAAAACCGTCCTCGAGTATATCGAATCCGGGCGACAGTTTTCCGATAGCGCCGTCAATGTGCTCTTTGAATTTTAAGCCGTAAATTTGAGGGGGCATTGCGTCATAATGATCATCCGCTCATCGGGCATGGTTTGAAATTGGGTTTAGTACTTTTTCTATTTTTATCTCTGGTTTCCCTTTTATCGTCGTAAACTCCCCTCGTTTTTTACTAGAGGGGCTGTTTTCCTACAATGCAATAAGACATTACTGTGTTTTATTCAGCGAATTACCCCGTATAGTCTCGTCACACATATTAGCACCGCCTTCAATCACACAAGGGAATGAGGTCAATGGGATCAGATCTCTATCAAGTCAATTTATATTATCACGGCAGATTAGAACAGCAATTCACAGGACAAATTCTAAACCGTCTACTCGCAAAATTGCATCATTGTGTAGAGCGTTTTTCGAGTGGTGCTGTGGGGACGATCGTTGATATTGAAGCGCAAAAGATTGTCCATTCGTGCGCTTATAGCACCACATCTTTGTATAATTTAGACAGACTAAATTGTGCCGGGCTAAGTTTTGGCTCTTCGCGTCTTTGCGTGGAATCACAAGATGTTAGTAGACTAGCGCTCTAGGCTGAATTAAGGATCAGGACGAGGTACCATGATGGTCAATTACAGTAATCCCGAGACACTTTCCATTTTCACAACCCTGTTAAATTTATCTGGTATTACAGTAACTGAGATTCGCAATGCACCGAATGGCAGCGCAGTAACGCTGGTGGTCAAAAGTACGCGTGAAACGCCAGCCTGTCGACTTTGTGGTAAACCAATACGAGGTCATGGATTGGGTCGCACCTTGCACCTACGCCATTTACCCATATTAGGTAAAGAAACGTATGTGGAAATTACGCCTCGGCGTGGCCGATGTGAGCATTGTGATGGGGAACCTACGACGACAGAACAATTAGAGTGGTATGAGCGGAATAGTAAAATGACAAAACCGTTTGCGCAACATTTATTATTTGAATTAGTTAACTCAACGGTAGCCGATGTCAGCCGAAAAGAAAATATGGATTACCATACGGTTGATCATCTAATCGATCGCCATATCGAAACAGACGTTGATTTTTCAAAACTAAAAGCCCTTGGCGTATTGGGCTTAGATGAAATTAGTCTAAAGAAAGGATATCGTGATTTTGTCACGTATAGAATTCAGGATAAAGTGCATATTCACGGTGTTATTGAAGGTCGAGAAAAAGCGGATATAGAAGCGTTTTTACTTAAAATTCCTATACGATTGCGCAATACGGTTCAAGCGGTTTGTTGTGATTTATATGAAGGCTATATGAATGCTTGTAAAGCGGTATTTAAAAAGAAAGTTCCCATCGTAGCAGATCGGTTTCATGTACGTAGACTTTACCGTAAAAGTTTAATTGTTCTACGTAAATCAGAACTGAAGCGTTTAAGAAAATTGTTAACGAATGAAGCCTACGCCGAACTAAAATTCGCCATTAGTATTCTTAGAAAACAAAAAGACTATTTTACGGAAACTGAAAAACCGATCGTTGAAAAATTGTTTCCGCTATCTCCAAAGTTAAAATTAGCTTATGGTTTTAGTCGTGATTTAAGTGGATTGTTTGATCGCGATATGACACCGAAAATAACAAAAGAAAAAATGGCAGAATGGATTCAAACTGTTACGCATTCGGAATTAACGTGCTTCAACGCTTTTATAAAAACATTGAAAAAATATGAGGAGCAAATTAGTCATTATTTTATTCGACGAAATAATAGCGGGTTTGTTGAAGGCTTTAATAATAAAGTGAAAGTTTTGAAACGGCGCTGTTACGGTTTATCCGATGCAGTGAAACTATTTCAAAGGTTAGTATTGGATACGCTGGGTATGAATAGGTTTGCTCCAGGCGTGGTTGCTTTTTAAGCATTCCACGCAAAGGCGCGAAGAGCCAAAACTTCCCGCTAATGCCTCCTCTTGCCAAACAGAAATTGAAACAGTTAGGATACCCTTATGCAAGATACAATTAGACCGAAACAGATTTTGAAGAGCCCCGTGTGGGAAATCCGCATGCGGGGATCCGTGAGGGTTCTACCTTCCACTCAACTGAGTCGGGGGTAGTTCTACTCAATGTCGAGTTCTCTAATTAATTTTCAGGAAAAATAAAAGGAATTAGCGATGTCTTTTACTAAACTTGCTTTAGGATTTTTTCTCAGTCAGCTCCAAGCCAGAGAAGCTGAGGCTTCACTTGTAGGAGGTGCTTTTAATTTAGCCGCGTCGATTGTTAATTTTGTAGGTGCAGGCAGAGGCATCGGTAAAGCTGAGAGATCTGTTAAAAGTGTGATTAGTCATACCGGCCAAGAAGTAACGATGGTTATTGAAAAGACGAACCAGGTTTTGCGGGGGAACATTGAACTATTTGCAGACAAGAGTAATGAATTCATGGTGAATTTTGGTGAGCAAGGCAAATTGCTGATAAGAGAAGTTGGTTCTGAAGTGAGGATTACGGCGGATGAAATTATTACCAGCATCTCTAAGGAATCTCAGATTAACATTCGCGTAGCATCGATTGAAATGCAAGCTGTGATAGGTGCTGCAGGAAGGGAAATTCAAGCCAGTCTGGTTTTATTACCCATGGTTGCTCGTTTGACTGCTGAAAATGCTCAGGCGGGATTTTTTTATGGTCTTGCAGAAAACACCATTGGAGTTTCAACATCTCGCCGGATGATTCATCAATTAAGAGCCTATGCAAGAGAGGGGCGATGGAATTATGAAAAAGCGATTGGCTATGTTTTTCAAAGTAATCAAGCGGGATTAACACCATCAGAGAAAGCAAAAGTCTATGTCGAATTGATCAACATATGTTCTGCGCAAATTGATTTAGAACAAAGTGAGCGGATTAGAATTTTTTTGGGTATTGGTACTGTCGCTTATAATGATCCTGTTTTCAGACAGGCAGAAAGATCACCGAGTGGTATTGTAGCCAATTATGATCTTATCAATTTAAGAACTATTATCGATGCGATGACGGCACCCGAGGCCAGAGATATTTTGTTAACACGCAACGTGGAACGTTTTGTTGATTATTTTTCAGAGTATCAGATCAGCACAGGAGGTGAGGAAACCCAGACTTCTAGCCCACCAAAATTTCTAAACCATACCGCCCTTGCGGATGGTCTAGAAAGTGTACCTCTAGGAACCGTAGTGATGTTGCCTAGTGACGCTATTCCCGAAGGTTATCAAGAATGTAATGGTAGTGAGCTTGAGGTCTCTGACTTTCCAGGACTACACACTGCGATTGGAAGTACTTACGGTGAGCGCAGTCAAGATGGTAAAAAATATTTTAAATTACCCGATTATCGAGGCTATTTTTTACGTGGGCGCGATCATGGAGCGGGTATAGATCCTAATGCGGTTGCGCGTAAAAATCGTGGGGATGGTGTTACCGGAGATGAAGTCGGTACGGTGCAAGCTGCTTTGTTAGGAGAGCATTCACATGATATCCAAAATTACCTATACTATGGGGGTAGCAGCTATGAGCTAGAGCAACAAGGTGCTGCAGATGGGCAGAGGCTTGGGGTGGAATCAAAAAAAACGAATGTAGTCGGCGGTTCTGAAACCAGGCCAATCAATAAAAATGTGATTTTTGTGATAAAAGTGAAAGATGATGCGCACCAGCTTGCTGTTCAAGCAGCTAAGAACTTGGTGGGCGAGCTTAATGGTGCAAACTTAGAAATATCAGCACTAGCAGAAAGTTTATTTCAAGTGCAACGTGATATCGCCTATCAACAGAGTTTGTTTGATAGTCTGATCATTCAGCGTGAGAGAGAGTTTGATAGTGCTTGTCCTCAAACGGTAGGTCTTAATACGACGCTATTGTTATTAGGAATGGTGAATCTTTTATGGGCTGTGAGGTCGGGTCAGAAGCTAGTTCCTGCTTTTGTGAGCAGTTTAGCATTGTCATCAACGCTGTACTACGCTGCTTCTCAAATTGGATATGCGAGTGCTGAATCTATACTTGTTGCTCCTATGTATCCTCGAGAAATATTTCCGACACTGGGTGATGAAGCAGCTTTAGTGCCTGCCTTGATAGATGATGGGGTAAACAGATCAACATCACCTCTTTTTGATCGTTGGCATGGACCTGAAGTTGATACCGATGCAATGACAGGCCAACCACAGTTTGCCTTCACTTTTTTCCTAAACGATAAACCTGTAGGATCAGCGACTTTTTATGGACATCCCTTGTTTTGTCGTTCTCATGATGGCACAAGACACAACGTGGTTCATAGTACGGGTGCTATCCAATCCGCTGTTGATATTGTGCGTCCAGATGAATTGGCTGACGAATGTTTAGAATTACCACCTACATCAATGGATAGGGTTCTTGATGGTGCTATGAAAGGTGCGGTCTTAGGAGGGTTGCGAGGTATTGGGAATGTTGTTGGTTTATATTATTCTCAGCGTGGTTTTTCATCGAGGCAAGTTTTTATGATTAAACAAGCTACCTATTATTTGAGCTACTGTCTCGCTTCTATTGGTTTATATCTACTGCAATCAAATGATTTGTATGATAGTTCTGCAGCTATACAGCACGGACTACTTAAGACAATACAGTTAATGCTGGTTGGTATCGTATTCGGTGCTTTAGATATGTTTTGTTATTTTGCTACATTGAAGTTAAAAGCGTTCGAATATGAAGGAGCAGCTGGCATTGCTGATAAAGTTGCATCTGTGAGTCGTGTCGGTTTATTTGCCTGGCGTGCAAAAGAGCAAGGTGTAGCTGGTATGATGTCAGGTGTGGTTGCCGGCGTATTAACTGAAGGTGCTGTAGAATGCGTAGGTGCCAAAATTTTATAAGGAGCGCATAAAAAAGGACTTTGTTGGGGTATCAAGCGACTTTGTTGCAAGACGATTCGGTTCCCAACCAACATCTTTACGCAAACCCAGGGTGTGCGTCGCGAATTCTTGATTTTAAAAAAATGGTTTTGTAAAATCTGAGCCATTTGCCCTGGTTGGAAGTATTGATTCACGAGTATTATAATAGTCATTTCCTCAGCTAGGAGCATTATCCCATGGACTGTCCCCATTGCCAATCAATAAATACCCGTGAATTAACTCAGACAACGCTATTAAATTATCAACAATTCTGCTGTCGCAAATGTGGCAAACAATATAACGAACGTACAGGCACACCCTTAAATTTTATTGAGTACCCTACTGAGGTCGTCATGATGGTGATTCATTATTACTATCGATTTAAAGTCAGCTTGGATGATGTCGTAGAATTAATGATGATGCGAAAAATTCACTTAAGTCACCAAACCGTGCATAATTGGGTGCACATTTTTGGCGTTGAATTTGGTATGAAATTGCGATCGCAACGCCAAGGCAAAGCGGGAAAGAAATGGCATTCCGATGCAACGTATGTCTGTATAAAAGGTCATTGGCACTATCTTTCATTATATCCTGCCATTGAAAATGTATTTGGTGAGTCAACGAAAGATCGCGACTTTAAATACTTATGTAATGTGCTTGAACAAAATCACAGAGGGATAAAGTCTCGTTATAAAGTGATGAAAGGTTTTAAGGATAGTTGGTGTGCTATGATATTCTGCACTGTGTTTGAAGAAATACGCCAATTTTTTCGGATGAAAGATAAAGCGCGGTGTGAACGGCGCAAAATAATTGTGCCTAGAATTAACCGGTTTAATAAACTAATGACTCCAATCTATTAAAATAGGTATAATTGAGAAAAATTAAATTGTGTGGGACTGAATTTTGACATAACCGTTAATGTCATGTAAAAATTCTAAGAACTCATCAACGGTTTTAAAATTTTAATTGTGAATAAGCATCACTGATCGCCATTGAGCCTCATCATATGTTGAGCAAAGACTCCTGATATTCAAACTGAAAAATTTGGAAATTGAACGGACGATGATACAGAACTACTACTATAAGAGTGTCTGCGTCCACGACCATTTAACATACCTACACCGAATAGGCCTAGACCTCTTGAAGAAGAACGCTCAGAAGGCATTTCTGGCTGTGGATACTCTGCGGAATATTGCATCTCATTTTCTCTTATAGCAGCTGAATCGCTTACAGATTTTGGATCATGATCGTTAAAAAGACGATATGCTCGCTCTGGGAAACCTGTACAAAATCTGATTTCATGCGGAGGAAGGTATCTACTGGAACGTAAATTAACTTCACCAACTAAGAAAATAGGTGTTCTGTCAATAAGATATCGAATATTAAAAACAACTTCACCAGCAGCAACAATGTATTCCGAAAATCCTGACATAATATAATGTAGTCCAGAACCATTCTCATTCAATACAATAATAGTCTCAAAAACTACATCTATCGGATTCCATCTTCTTAAAAAAGCATATCCAAATCCTGCTTTTGGCATAGCACAGTTTTTTTCTTTGAGATTGCGAATAGAATACTCATTAAAAACATAAGATTTATAAGGATAAATTTCTAGTTTTTTTTCTTTTACTAGATATAGCTTGATGGTATGACCAGGGGCTGGACGTGGGCAAAAAACATGTGTGTTCATACTCAATCTTCGATGATAAAGTTCACGTTCTCTGGCACCTATTGTCTGTTTTCCTGTCCAATCAGAGGGCCTACATCTGAGTCGATTAAAAGCTTTGCCTGCGATGTTTCGAACACTAATAATTTCAGGTCCGTATAAAATAGCGCCAGATGCTAAAGCTGCAAGTGATTCCCAAGCTGCATATGTTGATCTTTGTTTTTTATAAGCAGATTGTAAAGCGATTTCTTTTTCTCGATCAGTTATCACATCACGAAATTTAAAGGTATGAGTATCTAAATTACCAGTTGGAGCAGATGCCGCAACCGCATTCAAATTAGCGCATGCAATCTTTACAGAGAGCGTCGCTGCTTCAAAAGCAAATTCGAATCCACTAATAAATTTTTTTTGAGAAAGCATTTTCCATTTATTTGCAGCAGTTTGAGCATTTTCTACAGACTTATGCAAGATCACAGAGAATCTGTTATTTTTAGCTTTAAAATGCTTCATGACTCTTACCTCTTAACTAAGTTACCAACTCCAAATATTGATGGTGTTACACAAAGGTGTAACAAAATTTTTTTTGATCAAGAAAAAATATTCAGAGTTAAAATTCAAGAACCCAATCGATACAGTGGATTTGAATTTTTCATGACTAATTATTTTTTTAATTGACATCGATGATTCCAAATAAGGAACAATATCATATTCTCAAAACGATATGAAACTCAACAATCTCTTCATCTGTTTATGATTTTTCCATAATGAGCTATGGAAACTACTGAATTTAAGTCGGATCAACATACACTTTACCCAAGGCATCTTCTATGCATGGCTAATGTTTTCAGGCCTGCTCTTTTGGCTCATTCATGAAGCCAATGTCGATAAGGGGGTTGATTCGCCATTGAAGCGTGGCTGCCGATTAATCTTTAGTATCATTTTACAAAACCGCTAAAACTATATGAGTTGAAACCATGTTTATGAATCACACACCTAAGCAGCTTCCTTTAAATCCCCAATCGGTTTGAGGTGCAATTTTCTTCGATTTTTTTCTGCCAGCCACAAATCATAAGATGCTTGTAAATTAATCCAAAACTCTGAAGATGTTTCAAACACGATAGATAGTCGTATGGCCATTTCTGGACTAATGCCAATATGTCCATTTATTAATTTAGACAAGGTTGGACGGGCTACCTTTAATGCTTTTGCTGCACAAGTCTCAGACAAACCCACAGGGTCTAAACACAAGCTTTTCACCATTAGGCCTGGATGTTTTGGTTTATATATCATAATTGAGTACCTCTAATTTTAGTGATAATCTAAATAGTTAATTAAAATGGCATCTGTCCCTTCAAATCCAAATATAATTCTCCAATTCCCACTAATTTTAACAGAATAAAATCTCTTTAAATCACCTTTTAGCTTATGAAACCCTAAGCCTGGGAAGTCCATTTGTTTTGGGGCAGTAGCCACATCTAAAGCTTGCAAAATATCATGTAGTTTATCTGCATGCTTAGGCTGTATTTTTGCTGTGTTGCCTGTATCGTAGAACAGCTTAAGCCCTTTATGTTTCCAACTTTTTATCAGGTTATGTCAAAATTCAGTCCCACACAATTTAATTTTTCTCAATTATACCTAATTTTAATAGATTGGAGTCATTAATTTATCAAACCGGTTAAATTCTAGGCACAATTATTTTGCGCCGTTCACACCGCGTTTTATTTTTCATCCGAAAAAATTGGCGTATTTCTTCAAACGCAGTGCAGAATATCATAGCACACCAACTATCCTTAAAACCTTTCATCACTTTATAACGAGACTTTATCCCTCTGTGATTTTGTTCAAGCACATTACATAAGTATTTAAAGTCGCGATCTTTCGTTGACTCACCAAATACATTTTCAATGGCAGGATATAATGCAGGCTCTTTATCTGTGGTAATTTGTTTTGGTGTAATGCCTGTGGTTTTTTGTGCTTGTTTGAAAAAAATATTCGGCTGCAGTTTGATCTCGCACATCACTCAAATAAAAATCAACTAGATTTCCCTCTTTATCAATGGCTCTATAAAGATAGTGCCAATGACCTTTTATACAGACATACGTTGCATCGGAATGCCATTTCTTTCCCACTTTTCTTTGACGTTGCGCTCGCAATTTCAAACCCAATTCAACGCCAAAAATGTGCACCCAGTTATGCACGGTTTGGTGACTTAAGTGAATTTTTCGCATCATCATTAATTCTACGACATCATCCAAGCTGACTTTAA
>Ga0316204_10009825_pt1 | contig 12595 bp, 10 predicted proteins | sample 6monrhotite_MG_2_FD_205661 | JGI IMG/M metagenome (GOLD analysis project Ga0316204, IMG submission 205661) | Microbial mat bacterial communities from mineral coupon in-situ incubated in ocean water Damariscotta River, Maine, United States -... | ecosystem: Environmental > Aquatic > Marine >...
TAGCTCGACGGTGAGCGCACCTGTGCCCGGGCCGATCTCGAGCACAAGATCACCCTGTCCAACGCCCGAGGCGTCAACGAGTTTTCGGATCAGGTTATGATCGATCAAGAAATTCTGCCCGAGCGCTTTCTTTGGCTCGTGCCCGGCCATCGCAAGGAGTTCACGGATTTCGGTGAGGGTTTGCATGGCGGGTTATGCTTTCAGTGCCGACAGGTCGCCGTCGAGGATCGCGTTGATCGCATGAGCGACACCGTCTTCCTCGTTTGATGCGGTGGTATATTTGGCGTGTGATTTTACTTCAGCGATCGCGTTGCCCATCGCGATCCCGATCCCCGCTGACTCGATCATCGGGACATCGTTGGTCTGATCACCGATCGCTGCCACTCCCTGTGGATCGATCCCGTGCTGATCGAGATACCATGAGATCGCGGCCCATTTGTTGATCTTGGCTGCAAACAACTCCAAGATATGCACTACATCCCCTGCATGATCCGGGGGCATGACACAAGGGAAATCGTAGAGCCAGGCCTGATCACCGAGCGTCTCGATAATTTCTTGAGACAACGGATTCGAGATCGAGCTCTCCGCAACAATCCCTACCCGAACCGTGTGCTCAGGGTGCTCGTCGTGCTCGAGCCGATTGGCGTATTTCACTCTCAGCTTATGATCATCGATCCACCACTCGGTGATCGGATGGATCGGATGCTCCTCGTCGGAGTTGATGATCAGGTAATCGTATCCGATCTCGGCAGGGTCTTTCATGACCAACACCGGGCACCGGACGCTGTGGAACATATCCACAGCTGCGCCGACCACTGCGTGATTCATCGGAAAGCGGTGGATCGTCTTCCCAGAGACGGGATCAGCAATAATCGAGCCGCCCGCGACCATCACCGGGTCGCGCTGATCGATTGCCTTCATCGCATTACCGGATTCACACAACCCCCGTCCTGTGCAAACCAGCACCGTGATCCCGGCGTCGCGGGCACGATTGATCGCGTTGATATTGGGCTGAGAGACTCGGTGCTCCGAATCCAGCAGCGTGCCGTCAAGATCGATCGCAATGAGATGAACTGGAGGAGACGAGCGAACCATGAGTGAGGATAGTCCGTCTGATTGATCTTTGAGCAGCTTTAGTGACCGGTCTTGCAGACGGTTTCGGCGCCTGGGCCGAGTGTGATCGCGTTTTTTCCTTGGTTCTTTGATTCGAGTGCAAGCAGGTCGGCCTGCTCAAGGAGTGACTCGCTGTTGTGCCCGTCCCATGGGAATGAAGCCAACCCCGCAGAGACGGTCAGCGTGCCCTGCGCCTCGCTGGCGAGCTTGGGGAACCGGTGCATGCAGATCTGCTTCTGGAACCGAGTAGCGATCTGGAACACAGATTCGAGCGGCTTGCTCTCGGGATCTCTGGGTCCACTTGGCTCATAGAAGATCACAGCGAACTCATCGCCGCCCACTCGGCACACACGGTCCGATGGACGGATCACTGACTTGAGAAGCTTGACGGACTCGATCAAAATCTCATCGCCCGCCCCATGCCCATAGGCGTCGTTGTAGTGCTTGAACCCATCGATATCAAAGAGCATCACCGACAATGGCTGACGGGCGTTGCGGGCCTGCGAGATTGCGGCATCAAGGAAACGGGTGAAATACCGGCGATTCCATGCGCCGGTCAATGAATCAGTAAATGCTGCGTTGCGGAGTTCGCCCTGTTGGATATCGAGCTTGATCCACTTTGAAAGCCACTGGGATTGATGGCTGAGAAGATCATGCCCTTCGCCCATCGCCCATTTGTGATCGGCGCAGACCAGCTTGCCCACCTCCCGACCACCAATCATCACAGGCACGCCTGCGGTTTCGGTATCAGTGATCAGTGTGATGTCATCGCGTTCTAGACGAGTATTGATCCGCTTGATAGCTGGTTCGATCACCGATCGGCCGCTGAGCATCGCTTCAACCAAGGGCTGATCGTCATGCGGACCACGAATGGTCTCTGCTTGCGGTGCAATGGCTGATTCAGTGGCTTGAATATTTGGTTTTGGTAGATCTTCGAGATCGCCGCCCATGAGCACATGCTGGTGGATCTGGGATTCTTCTTCGAATGGGACCTGCGATCGGTGTTCAAAATCTTCATTGCGAGCAACAACGACGACTTCGATCTTTTCTTCTGAACTCATGTTCGCTTTGGATTTGGCTGCTTCTGATTCGTTGCTCGGCTCTGGCGATGTTCGTCCAATCGCATCGACGAACTTGAGCGTGGTTTCAGTCTCAGTAGGATTGGACTGATTGATTGCGTCAAGGATTTCACTTAGCCCGGATTGTGAATCAATCCAGCCGTCGTAAAGATCACACTGCGAGCTATAGGATCCAACCCGAAGCACACGGACATCCGGGTCGATCAGCCGAAGCCCAGTGAGGAAACGGGCAAGTTCATTGCCGCTAGGCTCGGTGGATGCTCCGACGAGCACGACCGCTTGAGCTGGCGAATCCGCATCGATGGGATCCGAGAGCTCGCCGATCGCGTCGATCGTATCGCGAGCGCGGATCAACTCGATCGAGCCGTCGCGCCTAAGGATCTGATCGAGCCCTGTGCGCCCAACGAGAATCACCCGCCAACGCGGATGCGTGGTCTCGCCTTGTGACCCTGATGGATGCATAGGAACTGAACTCACTGATTGCTTCCCTCTTTCTTGTTCGTGCTCAATCAACCTTGGATGTTTATTTCCCTCTTGGCCCTTTGCCCATCTCTCCTGCAAGAAGCGCGTCGAGTTCATCTGCGTCGAGCACATCTCTTGTGTTGATCGGGCCGTCCTTTGAAATCCCAACCGATTGTTTGCGGCCAAGAGTATCTTCGTCATTCACAAGACGAAGCTTCCCAGTTGACGGCGAACCTTCATCTATTGACTCAATCTGAGATTGAGACCCGCCATTCGATTGTGTCATCGTTCGTACGACAGGGACCATCGGCGGGTTCATCCCTTCTCGATGCTCCCAGAAGATCACTGATGGGCTAAACCGTTCGAGACCATCGAGCACCCGATCGACTCCGACGAGCGAATCCTGATCCTCAAGCACGATCACGACCCTCTTTGAAGACTTTGAGCATCGGCAGGCGGCAGCAAATACGGTGTGCAAGCTCTCGGTTGGCATCACGGCAAGCCCGCGATGTGACAGCGCACGGATAAGGGTTTCCGCTGGAGGTTTTTCTGCCGAATGCCAGAGGATACAGACCTGCTCAGGGTCGTTCAGATTTGGGACATTCTCGGTGGTCATTCCAGTACCAGTGTATCGCGCATCGCACCAAAAACACCCTGAACATGGGCACGGAACAGATTTTCATACTCCCCGCCCAAACAAGCGTCCGAGAACGATGCCCTAAACCCTCATGAGGTTTGCATCAGCTCTTTGGCGATCACAGTTGCCCCGTCCGGCTCGCCGAGCTTTCCCAATGCGTCGAACATATCGGCGCGGGTCTGCTCTGATGTCAGTATTGTTGCGAACAACTCGCCGTGCTCGCTCAAATTGCATTCCGGCTCAATCAAATCCGTAAACAGCACCGCAGCACCGACTTGCGATAGAGCCGAGGCGTTGTGCTTTTGGTGCTCGTCTTTATGATACGGATACGGGAAAAAAACGCTGGGAACTTTGGCTCCCCAGCACTCGGCAACACTGCCCGCGCCGCATCGCCCAACAGACAAGTCCGCGGCTGCAAGCGCATCGCCCATCGAATCGATGTATCGCTCAACCCAGGCGTTGATCTTGGCAGACTCATAAACCGATCTGAGCTGGTCGATCTCGGTGTCGCTGATCCGGTTGCCGACCTGGTGGATCACTTGCCAATCAGCAAATACATCGGCTTTCTGTTCGATCATCGTGCGCATAAACCGATTGATTGATGTTGCTCCTTGAGATCCCCCAGTAATCAGCAGCGTCTTCGCGTTTGGATTCAGCCCGAACGATACTCGCGCATTTGAAACGCTGATTGATCCAACCGTTTGTGATCGAACAATCGGGCGCACCCGCTCCCAAGACTCGAAGCCGGCGATTTGCGCAGCGGTAAGCACCTTCGCCGCCTTCTTCCCGATGAGCACATTGGCTTTGCCCGGCACCGCATCAAGGTTCACCAAGACTACCGGGATCTTCTCGGCGTGTCCGGCACGGGCTGCCGGCGCAGCGACAAACCCGCCCATTGCGACAAGCACGACCGAATCATTGGTCCTCTTGAGATCTTTGATGCGCGCCCGGGTTGCCCTTACACTGGGCCCCCAGCTCGATAAAAACTTGATCAGCCCCCCGGGTTTTTTCGACACGGGCATCGCGGGGATAGACGAAAAAGGCACATGTTCTTTTTTCAGGATCTGGGCATCGATCGATCGATTCGAGCACAAGATATGTACATCGACATCAGGGTTTATTCTCTTGAGTTGTTCGATGATCGCCAGCGCGGGGTAGATGTGCCCGCCGGTCCCGCCGCCCGCGAAGACAAAGGCGCGTCGACCGGATGATGCAGCGTGTTGATTCATGTGAATAAATCTGCCCGCTCGTCTTCTTCGATCTCTTTGCGTATCGGCTGCTCGATCTTTGGAGATGGACGGAACCGGTCCATGAATGGCGATTTCGATTTGGACTTGTAGACCGATACGGGATCACCGAGGAGTTCTTCCATCTCGTCGTCCTCGATCGGGTTTGCGTCGTAGGCACTGAAATCCTCGACTGGTGCGAGCTGGGAAGGCTGACGGACCGCGTGCATCACCGAAGCCCCCCACAAACCGGCGCGGTCTGCGAAGGATGGCTTGGCTTCGAGTTCCGATCCCCTCCGTGCACGCAGCGCGATGAGTTCTTCATCTTCTGATGAAGCGTAATCTACCAAGGCGCTTGCGCACTCGCGGGTACGATCGATTGAGACTACCAGACCAAGCGCGAATGCTGTCATGATCCACCCTGTGCCGCCCGATGACATCAGAGGGAGCGCGATTCCTTTGGTCGGACCGAGCCCGGTGACCACGACAAGGTTGATCAGCGCCTGGATTGAGATTGTTGCGATGATCCCCAGTGTGGTCAGCTTGAGCATCATTGAGTGTTCACGGATTGCGATGTTCGTGCCAGTCCAAGCGATCCCGGCGTACGCACATACAACGATGAGCACGCCGACGAGACCGAGTTCTTCTGAGACAATCGCGAATAAAAAATCCGTGGTATCTTCGGGGAGGTACCCGAATTTTTGAAGCCCGTTGCCCAAGCCTCGGCCGAACACACCACCGCCTGCAACGGTGGACATGGACTGGATCATGTGGTATCCAGACCCCATTGGATCTGCAAATGGATCAAGAAATGCTGTGATCCTTTGGACTCGATAGGGAGCGGCCAAAACCGCGAAGACCATCCCCGCGAGCACAGGAGGAACAAACATCCCAAAGTGCATCCAACGGGCACCGGCTGCAACGAGCAATACCCCCGACACCAGAACCATCAAAGCACCTGTCCCAAGATCTTCGAGCACAACCACACCGGCGACAAACCCGGCACAAAGACAGACCGGCAAGAGCCCCGAGAAGAACCTGCGGAGTTTGTTTTCTTTGTATGATCCCAGACGGGCGGCGTACCACGCGATCAGCACGATGATCGCCCATTTCACAATCTCAGAAGGCTGGATGCTCTCGAGCCCCGGCACATGCAGGTTGATCCAACGCCCTGAGCCGTTCTTGACCCGCGCAAGACCGGGCACATAGACCAACGAGAGCAGACCAACGAGCATCAACGATCCGATGACCAAAACGCCCAGATCCCCCCCGGGCTTGAACCACACGACACGATCGAGACGATCCGAAAATCTGCGGATGGGCAATCTTGAGGCGATCGCCATAGCGCCCACCGCGATGAGCAAATAAATACTCGTCCGTGAAGTGAGCAGCGATTCGGCGCTCACGCCGGATACAGCTGCGGAAGCTGCTGGATCCATATCCGCCTGGAGCGGGCGCACCTGCATCCCGGCGGATTGCACCATCACAACGCCCAGGGTCAGCAAGACCAGTGCGCACAGCATCACAACATGACCAGAACGGACCATGACCAAGGTATCGGCTCCAAACAGATTCGGGATTGAAAATCGGGAGAGGGTTTTAGACACTTGATACGGGTGGATCAACCCAGCCCGAATCAACTTAAGAAGTGATTTCAAGAGCAAGGGTGTGCATCTGCATCTAAATCAAGCGTTTGGAGGTTCATATGACACTGAAAGAAACTTTGCGATTCGTATCAACGGATACAAGAACTGATTCGACAGGGAATCAGACCCGAATCTGTACTTACCTGATCGAAAGCATGGTTCGCACAGAATTCAGGATTCAAAATTGGTCTCTTACGTGTAGAATAAACTTCTGCCTGAACAATACAGCAAGCAAAGGAAACCCAAGATGCTCAAACGACACATCATCTCGGCGTGCATGATGCTCGCTGCGAGTTCACTATTTGTTGACACTCAATGTAGAGCGGATGAGGTGAACGATGCCCTCGCTGGGAAAATCGGGCAAGGCACCACATCAGAGGGGATCAAAGCCATCGAGTCGTTCCTGATTACCAACCCCGGCGATGATCGGGCGCTCTTCTCGCTCGGTTTGATGCAACTCCTTCAAGGCTGGGAAAGCGTATCTCAAGGGCTTTACCGCTACGGTGCTGGTGGTCCGCTCAGACAATCTGCCGGATTAGTTCTACCTATTGCAGGGCTTATCCCTGCAAATCCAGACCCTGAGCCTGTGGCCGTCGATGATGTACGAGCGATGTTCCTCGAAGGGATCGAGTCGCTCAAGGCAGCGGATCAAACACTTGCAAAGATCGACGACGATTTCTATTGCTCTACCGACATCCTCGCAATCCGGATGGATTTCAACGGCGACGGGATCGCGAGCGATAAAGAGACCGTGCTCGGTGTATTGAGCACAACTCGGGTCCGTCTCCGCAACCCGGACACAAACACTCCGATGACAAAGCTGCTCGTTGACTTCGATCGCGGCGATGCTGAGTGGCTCAGGGGCTATTGCAATCTCTCAATGGCGCTCGATGAGTATATCTTGGCGCATGATTTTTCTGAGCTCTTTAATAAGGCCGGTCATGTGTTCTTCCCCGAACCAGTCAGTGAATATACCTATCTCCGTTCGGGCAAGTCACCGTTTGAGCAGGAGAAGATGTACACCGGGGGGATCGACCCGCTCGACATCGTATCGTTCATTCACCTACTGCGGTTCCCCGTTGCTCAGCCGGAGCGGCTCGAAAAAGTGCAAGATCACCTGCTCGCGGCGATCGGACATTCTCGAGCGATGTGGTCGTTGTATAACAACGAGACGGACAACACCAACGAGTGGATCCCCAACACCATGCAGACCGCTGCGCTCCCGGGCGCAATGATCACCGAAGACGCGTATAAGTCTTGGATCCAGTTCCTCGACGCTTCTCAGAACATCCTCGAAGGTAATACACTCTTGCCATTCTGGAGAGGCGACGGATCACTTGGGATTGATATCAATGCCTATTTCGAGAAACCAACCGAGTTTGATCTCATCCTGTTCTTCCAAGGGTCCGCGGCTCATCCATACCTCAAAGAAGGCGAGATGCTCGATCCGAAGGTTTGGGAAGACATGGAGCGAGCGTTCAATCGGCACTCGTTCAGGCACATGTTCTGGATTAACTAGCTACACGATTTCCAACTATACGATCGAGAGAGACACTTTCTTTTCCATCTCTTCGCTCGGGCGGGCGATCAGGTCGTACCCATCGCTGGCGACGACTGTACATCGGACGAGCTCGCCTGCTGACAAATCGCCCTTGGCGATCACATGCGTGGTCGCATCGATCTGCGGCGCCTGAAAATAGGTCCGCCCAGTATGCAGCGTCCCGCCTTGTGAAACTCCCGGCGTCGCTTCGACCTGGTTGCCCGTGGATCGATCAATCAGCACATCGAACTGCGCTCCGGTTTCCGTCGGCTTGCTCGGATCAAACTGCGAAGCGATGAACTCGGCCTGTTCGAACGCGATCTGTTGCTGGAGCGCCATGATTTCGTCGTGGCGCTGCTGCTTGATCTCTGCGGGAACAAACAACTCGGGGTCTTCTTCCATCCGGCCCGCGACTGTGCCGGGCTCTTTTGAGTACTGAAAACAACCGACAGCATCGAACTGGACTTCTTCGATAAAATCGAGGAGCTGCTGATGATCGGTGTCCGTCTCGCCGGGGAATCCGGTGATGAAGGTGGTCCTGATCGCCATCCCCGGGATTCGCTCGCGGAGCTTGTGACAAAGCTCCGTCTGGTGCGCGCTCGTCACATTGCGTCTCATGAGATCAAGCACACGATCCGATCCGTGCTGGAGCGGGATGTCGAGGTATGGGAGCAGGTTCCCACGATCGGCGACCTCTGCGAATGCGTCGATGATCTCGTCGCTGAAATAGGTCGGATAGGCGTACATCATCCTCAGCCACCCGCGACCGATCTCCTCGCTCATCGCGTCGGACAAACTCCGCAAGAGCTTGGGCAAGCCGGCTCGGAACTTGTCCGCCCCTTCAACCTGCGAAAGCCCCACGCCGATGTCGTCGCCATAGCTTGTTGTGTCCTGTCCGATCATGAGCATTTCGAACACGCCGTCACGCATCAGCTCACGGGCTTCTTCGATGATCCGGTCTTCGGGCTTAGAACGCATCTTGCCTCGGATCGATGGGATGGTGCAGAACGCGCAGTTCTGGTTGCACCCTTCGGAAATTCTGAGGTACGAATAATGGCGAGGCGTCAAACGCAACCGAGCGTTGTCGGACTCGAAGTACCCGATGCCTTTGCCGTCCTTGCCCGCGACCGTGAGCCCGACGGTTTGGATGCCCTGAGACTCGGCGCTGGTGATCGCGTTTGCATTGATCCAGTATTTCGGCGCTTCTTCGAGTGTTTCGCGTTCGGTCTTGGCACCACGCACCGCTTCAATGATGTGTTCACGATCGAACACCCCCACCATCGAATCAATCCCAGGGGCCCAGTCGAGCATCTTGGCCCGATGGCGCTGTACCAAACACCCGGCGACAACCACGCGCTTTATCTTGCCCTGCTCTTTGAGTTTCACGGCTTCTTGGATCACACCAAGCGATTCTTGCTTGGAGGCTTCGAGGAACCCGCAGGTGTTGATCACTACCGCGTCGGCTGGGGTCACACGCCCGTCCGTTGCAGATGCATCCTGTTCTGAGCCTGAGAGCGAGAGATCATCGTGCTCTTGATCTTCAACAATCTCGGCAGACACCGGCATCAACCCATCGGCAGCGAGCAAGCCGAGCATCTTCTCAGAGTCCACAAGGTTCTTGGGGCATCCGAGCGAGACGAATGAGATGGTTTCGATGTTGGACTGTGCGGTAGACATAGGAGCGAATCATATGCACTAAAACAGCAACAACCCGAACGTAATCCACGCTCCTGCAACAAGCATGACTACAGCCGTATACCCCACGATCTCGCGGGCTTTGACCTTGGTGATGGCGAGCAACGGGAGCGCCCAGAAGGGCTGGAGCATATTGGTCAGCTGATCGCCATACGCCACCGACATGACCATCTTCGACGGTGCGACTCCGACCTGGGTACCGAGTTCGAGAGCGATCGGACCTTGGATCGCCCATTGCCCGCCGCCGGAGGGCACAAATAGGTTGACAACCCCGGCGCTGATGAAGGTGAACAAGGGCGCTGTGGTCTCGTTGGCGAGCCCGCCCATCCAGGCGCTGAAGTCGTTGATCAAACCTGAACTTGACAGCAGAGCCATGATCCCCGCATAGAGCGGGAACTGGAGGATGATCCCGGCGCATCCCTTCGCCCCATCTTCCGCTGCAGCGACATACGAGCGGACGGACCCGTGCATCACCAGCCCGATCGCTAACATCGCAACATTCACCTCGTTGGGTCCTAGCTTCATCAGCCCTGCAGTCATTGCGAACCTGTAAAACGCGCAAACCAAAATCAAGGCCAACGCCCACACAACAATTGGCGAGCGTTCTATCCAATCTGGGAAAGAGCCTCCGGTCGAATCATCAACCGTTTTAGGTTCCACAATCGTCATCGCCACGATCTCGTCGTCGTGCTTGGGTGTCAGCATCCACAGCACCAGAGGCACCAACACCAACAACCCGCCCGCAACAAATAGGTTCATCGGGCTCAAGAGCGTGTCGGACAAAGGGATATTGCTCACCGACAATGATTCGAAGACCTCGGCTGGCAACACATCCTTCGCGTCGGTTTCGTTGGTCATCTTGAGCGGCGCGGACCCTGAGAACCCACCGTGCCAGACCAAGAGCCCCATATACCCCGCTGCTGCGAGCAGTGCACCGTGGACCTTGATGCCTTTGGCTGCGCAAACCTTGGCAACCTCTCGGGCGAAGAGCGCGCCCACGATCAAACCGAGCCCCCAGTTGATCAATCCGAAGATTACAGCAACAAACCCAACCATCGCCGCAGCTGCAGGCGCAGAGTTGGGGACACCCGCGAGCACCCCTATCATCTTTGAGATCGGCTTACTCGCAGCGAGCGCATGCCCAGTGACCAGAATCAGACACATCTGCATCCCAAAGCCGAGAAACTTCCAGAGCCCTTCTGAACCACGCCACGCGTCGATCATCGCGGTAGCTCTCTCCGGGACGGTTGTCGCCCCGTCGTAGTGCCCCAGCGTGAGGGCCAACACACCCGCAACAATCGTGAGCCCGATCGCGATCACGAACGGATCGGGTGCACTCTTGGAAAAAACCTGTGTCAAAACGCGCCCAAGCTTTGCAATCATGCTCGCCCCTTCTTATTTGCAGATACCAGCGTCCGCATTCAACCATAGCATTATGACACATTGAGTCGGAATGTGCTGATGATCGATGGGGATCTTGGTCTAGACTTCCCGCTCATGTCCGATCTCCAAAGCAACCATCCAGAGCAATATCCACATAAGGGCAAGGGGATCTCCTACGCTGCGGGAGCCTTTGGATGGTGGGCGATCGTTGTTCCGACTTATTTTAAGATTCTCTCGAATCACCATGCGGACCCGTTTGAGATCCTTGCACAGCGGATCATCTTTGGGTTACCGATTCTATTGGTGATGCTCGCATTTTCAAAGCAGCTCGGGGCCTTCCTTAAGGCCACCATCACTAAAACATCGCTCAAAGTCCTGATCCCCTCGACAGTCCTGATCGCGATTAACTGGTACTTTTTCATCTACTCGGTTTCAACAGATCGGCTATCGCACGCTTCACTCGGATATTACATCAATCCACTCTTCTCGATCGCCCTCGGGTTTCTCTTTCTGGGCGAGCGCCCACGCCCGGTTCAGTGGGGCGCAATTGTGTTTGCCGGCTCGGCCGTGGTAGTCATGGCGATCGCGGAACTGACCGCAGCAGATTCCAAGGGGTTCCCCTGGCTGGCGATCCTCCTGCCCGCGAGTTTCGGGATGTATGGGCTTTTGCGCAAACAAGCCAATGTCGGCGCGAGCGTCGGGCTCACATTCGAGATGATGCTGCTCACCCCGGTGTGTGTCGGATTGCTGATCTATCTCAACGCAAACGACCAGGGCGTTTTTCTGTCTCCCAAGACCCCGAGTTGGATCTCGCTGCTCATGATCTTCGGCGGTGTTGTCACCATCGTCCCGCTCATCTGCTTTACCAATGCGGTTCGATTGCTCCCGTTGGGCACCGTCGGGCTATTGCAATACACAGCCCCGACTGGTCAGCTGCTCTTATCCGTCGCATTCTTCGGTGAGAGCTTCACGCCCCTCAAGTTCGCGGCCTTCGGTATTATCTGGGTAGCTATCACCATCTATACATGGGACATGCTCCGCGGGCACCGCGAGGCAAAGCTCGCAAAGACCGAGATGCTCGAATAGTTTTCTATTCTGTAGGATCATACATGTCGTACACCCGCAGCGATGAAAGCCTGGGCTTCCACTTGGTCACATACGCGATGTGCTGCTCGTGGCTGACATACGAGTCAAGCCCCTCGACTGAACCAAAGCCCAGATAAATTGCCAGATCGTAATCATCACTCACAGTCGATCGTCCTGTGTCGATGTGCGCTCCGGCTGCAAACGAAACGACAGATGGAATGGTTGCGAGCATGGTCTCTGAATCCTCAAGAAGCTCGCTGTAATCCGAGTTGTCGGCAAGCTCAACTAACACGATGTGCCCTATGAGTGCTGGTCTCCTCGGTGTTTCCCCGGTTGAAACACACCCCGAGAGAATGAAGATGGCTGTCATGCACGAGATTGCTCTGTAAATCATTCCCAAAGTCTAACGGATTCTGTCAGCAACCGCTTTCAATGGCAGTCATACTGATGTGATGAATACCAAAAACAATACCGAAGATCGTCTCTACTCTCTCGAACGCTCCTCCGCACGCTGGAGGCTCGCGGCTATCTCGTCGCTGGCAATGCTGGCCGGCATTTTCATCGGGGGGATGGGCGATACCCTCGCCCAGCCCGATGAAGAAAACCCTAAAGCCATCGTCGGCGTCGCAGGCACAGCGGATGCAATCTACCGTGTCCACCAAGACGGCTCGCTCACCTACTTGCGAATTCCAAAGGGTGAACGGACGGGCAACGGATACTTCAACTGG
>Ga0316204_10009827_pt1 | contig 12594 bp, 13 predicted proteins | sample 6monrhotite_MG_2_FD_205661 | JGI IMG/M metagenome (GOLD analysis project Ga0316204, IMG submission 205661) | Microbial mat bacterial communities from mineral coupon in-situ incubated in ocean water Damariscotta River, Maine, United States -... | ecosystem: Environmental > Aquatic > Marine >...
CCATTCACCAAGTCAGCTCCAGACCCAGCCTTCAACTTGTCGTTCCCAGACGTACCGTTGATCACGTCATCTCCTGACGTAAACTGAGCCGCACTAGACTGTGAATTAGATGACTTCGACTTCTTGGATTTGCTTTTCTTGGACACGACGAATTTCCCCCTGAGATCATGCATGATTGCGAATGCAACAGGCGTCCAGTCCGGTTGATTTTACCGGTAACAAGATCCCGCAACGCAACAAACTAAAAGTAACTTAACTCCATGTTACCACAACTTTGCCTCAATTTGAGAATTTTTTTGCGTCGATCTCTCGAATTTCGGTAAGGAATTCCATACTCGAAATTTTATTGAACACGGTTTGAAAACAATGCGCCCGTTCCGCGAAAATCGTTTACGATTGGAAAAACCATGCCGTCTCAGGGCTCTGCCGGATAGAAACGATCCTAAGTTAATATGACTACTAAATGTATGTTTGTTTCGGGGCTACTTGCTGTCGAATATGATTTTCACCGCAGCGATGACGCGATCAATGTCATCCACGGTCAATTTCGCCGACAATGGAATGCTGACCGTTTGCGATGAAATAAGGTTCGCGTTTTGATAATCTGCGCCACTAAGCCCAAGGAGGTCCTCGTGATAAGGGTGATCGGCGATCGACAGAAAATGAACCCCGCACCCGATGCCTTGCGCGTTCATCTGCTTGATGAAATCGTCCCGCGTTTCGCCAAACTGAGGCGTGACCCGTAGCGCAAACAGGTGATAAGCGTGACGCATATCAGCGTCCGGAAGTGCGGGCAGAACCAACCCCAAATCCGACAGGCCATCGTGATACCGCATCCAGTGGTCCCGCCTGATCAGCCAGTTTTCGTCGAGACGCGCAAGCTGATGAATTCCCAACGCCGCCTGCAAGTCGGACATGTTGTTTTTGTAGCCAACGTCTGTTGCGCGGTAATGCGCGAAGGTCGAACTTGTGTAGCGTTTATAGGCATCCGCGCTTAGACCGTGCGCTGATCTGCTGCGCGCGCGCGCCAAATCGGCGTTGTCTTTTGCAAGCAACATACCGCCTTCGCCTGTGGTCAGGTTCTTGGTTGGATAAAAACTAAAACACCCGAAATCACCCATCGTTCCGGCTTTGCGACCTTTGTATTCGGTCTCGATTGCGTGCGCGGCGTCTTCGATCACAAGCAGCCTATGCGCGTCTGCGATCTTCAGGATCGCATCCATGTCACAGGGCAGACCGGCAATGTGTACCGGTAAAATCGCCTTGGTTTTCGGCGTAATCGCCTGCGCGATTTTCAAAGGATCGATGTTCTGAGTCCGCACATCGACATCAACAATCACAGGCGAAGCGCCAACGTGGATTATCGCGTTGACGGTGGCGACGAACGTCAGGGCGGTTGTTATAACCTCATCCCCGGGGCCAATACCGGCGGCGTTCAAGGCGTGAAACAGGGCCGACGTGCCTGAGTTCAACGCCAATGCTTCGTCGACAGATTTGTAGGCCGCGAAATCAGCCTCAAACCGTTTGGTTCTTGGGCCACAGCCGATCCATCCTGACCTTAGGGTGTCTTCGACTTCTTGAATTTCAGCCTCACCGATCAGAGGTTGCCCAAATACTAAAGTGCCAAGGTCTGCCGACATAAGTGTGATCCTAAACCCCAAGTCTAACAACGCGGGTTTGCTTCTGGGGTCTTTTCCTAAAATTCATATCACGTTAAAATCGAATGTGAAGAACCAAGACTAAAATGCTTTGGCGCCCGACAACAGTCTTTGGCACACCAAGGCCAATTACGTTGTATTTTAGACATCGCAAGCCTATATGGAGCTTACAAAAGATGTGGTTCTAAACGGATCGGACGCATCATTCACCGGCTGGACCCACGATCTGCCATCCTAAAAAATCACCTGTCCCGTCCTTTGTCTGGGCTTCGATGCTTGGGAAGGGTGCCGATATCATCGTGGTTTGGCTGTGACGCGGCATCATCGGCTGTCTCGTTTGAACGACATGAAATTCCTCTCACATTGATCTTGAGGCCTACGCCCCAGCAGAATGTGCCAGACCCTAAACAGGAGAACAACAATGGCGAAAATTTCAACCGACGCGGTGTTCAAGACGAAACCCGCGAAATCTGAGACAACAATGGACAAGACAAGCCGCATCGTCAAAACGATGATCGACGACGAAGCGGAAAAACGCCAAGCAAAGAACGACCGCCTGCGCAAAGCCCGCCTAGAACGAGAGGCGCACACACCCGCCGAACCCGTTGCAGTCGCCCGCAAAGCGCGTACCCCTAAAGCCGTGGCCGAGTGATCGCATTGCTGCAGAAATCGGGGCCAGTTTGGATCATCCCGATCCAACGCGATCATCCCGTAGCGTTGACGTAGAAGGACACCCCATGAGTGAGTCAGGCGAAAGCGCAGAAAAAGTTCACTACATCTGCCAGACATATGTTGAACAAAAATCCGCGCGCGGTGGTCAGGCGGGCCTTAAAGTGGGCAAGCAATTCCAGTACTCTACCGCATCCGAGGCCCAGGGCCGCGCCGAACGCGAAGCCCAATTAGAAGACTGCGCAGGTGCCGACGCCTATATGATTGTCGAAGACGCAAGCAGCGGCGAGGTCGGCGCGCCGGAATTCCTTGTAAGACTTGGCAACGTGCCAGAGCTTGAGGATTACTAGACTTCAGGGCTTCCACGCCAGATTTATCGACGGCACGTAGTCTTCCCCCCGCAATCGCTAAACGCAGGCCGTTTTCATTTCTTCGGCAAATATGCGCATGCGCCGATTGAGGCGGCGGTTTTTGGCGTGGACAAGGAAAATTCCCCATTTGGCGATTGGATATGCGGGAAGAACGGTGACCAAATCTCGGGTATCTAGCGCGTTTGCGGCAATGAAATCTGGCAGACGTGCGATGCCAAGGTCGTTCAGGACGGCGTTTAACAGGAACCCGCCACTGTTTGAGTTCAAGAACGGTTTGAACGCGAAAACCTCACTCGTCCCTTTAGGGTTGGCAAATTCCCAGATTGCGCGTTTAGCTGAACCGAAGTTCAATAGCGGATGGGTATGAAGGTCGCTCAGACGCTCGGGGATAGGGTTATTGGCGACATAGGTGCGACTTGCGAAAAGCCGATGCTCAACCGTGCCAATGCGCGTTTCCATTGGATCGTCGGTGCTGTCAGCCGCAATCCGGATCGCCATGTCATAATTCTCGCGTTCCAGATCAATCACCCGATCATCAAATCCCACCGAAAGCTCAATTTGGGGGTATTTTTGTTTGAACGAAATGAGGGCTTTGCTGAGAAAATTGAGACCGAATTCGCGTGGCACCGTGATCGACAAAGGCCCTTCCACGTTTGCGGATGTGCTCACGTAATCTGTTTCGATCTCGTCGACTTCGCTGACAACATCGACGGCGCGCTGGTAAAGTTCTTGTCCTGTTGTGGTCAGCGCCCAAGCGCCACGCGAGCGGTTAATCAGGCGGGTGCCAAAGCGGTCCTCTAGCAAGCTCAGACGCCTGCTTACAGCGGATTTTGCGATCCGCAATTTGTCTGCCGCTTTTGAAATTCCGCCGTTTTCAACGACAGTGACAAACAGTCGTAGGTCTTCGATTTGGCCCATGCGTTCCCCAAATTAGAACAGAGTGATCTATGTTTCTGATCTTATTCTGTATTGTAGAACGGGTTAAGTGTCATGAACAGCCTGAAACGGCATCGATTTCCAGCGGCTTTGGCCGACACTCATTCAGTATTCGGGGATGCGCCCAGCGCCCGCCCCATTTATTTAGAAAGGCAAGATCATGGGATTACTTCAAGATGGTAAATGGGTCGACCAGTGGTATGACACAAAGGAAACCGGCGGGCATTTCAAACGCAAAGACGCGTATTTTCGCAACTGGATAACAGCCGACGGAAGTGCCGGTCCAAGCGGTGATGCTGGATTTCATGCCGAAGCTGGGCGCTATCATCTTTATGTCTCGCTTGCGTGCCCTTGGGCGCATCGCACCATGATATTCCGCGCCCTCAAAGGCCTTGAAGATATGATCACCGTGTCAGTTGTACATTGGTTCATGGGTGATCAGGGCTGGACTTTCGCACCGGGTGACGGCGCAACGGATGACCCCATTCACGGGGCCGAATATATGCATCAGGTCTATACCGCCGCGCGCAGCGACCATTCGGGCCGTGTCACCGTGCCTGTGCTCTGGGACAGAAAAACCAACGCGATTGTCTCGAATGAATCTGCTGAAATCATTCGTATGTTCAATTCGGCTTTTGACGACATTGGCGCGACCGCAGGGGATTATTATCCCGAACACTTGCGGTCCGAAATTGATCTGGTGAACGCGCGGATTTATGACACCGTCAACAACGGAGTCTACAAAGCCGGCTTTGCAACCACGCAAGACGCGTATGAACACGCCATGGTTCCGTTGTTTGACACGTTGGATTGGCTCGAAAACCGCCTGTCATCGCAACGCTTTCTATTTGGCCCCCAAACAACCGAGGCCGATTGGCGGCTTTTTACGACTTTGCTGCGGTTTGATCCGGTTTATGTCGGGCATTTCAAATGCAACCTTCGGCGCATTGCGGATTACCCTAACCTTTCGGGATATGTGCGCGATCTGTTTCAGCACCCGGGCGTTGCCGGCACGGTCGACCTTAGCTACATCAAGAAACACTACTATGGCAGCCATGAAACCGTGAACCCAACCCGGATCGTGCCTTTGGGACCGATGGTGGATTTCTCTGCGCCGCATGACCGTCTACGTTTTGAAAAGGATGCGTCGGAATGACTGATAAAACTGTTCCGATAATTGCCGCGAAGTTTCCGGCGAAAGCCGATCTTGAGGCTGGTAAAGACTACTATTGGTGTCGTTGTGGCAAATCCAACAGTCAGCCTTTCTGCGACGGGTCTCATGCGGGGACGGGCATCACGCCGCTAAAGTTTACGGCAGAAAAATCGGGCGCAACCGCTCTGTGTCAGTGTAAATCCAGCGCCAATGCGCCGTTTTGTGACGGGTCGCACGCGTCTTTGGGTGATCTCGCTGTAGGAGACCCAGCGCCCGCACCCAAATCAAACGCGCCAACCGCTATGCCAACCCCTGAGGAACCCACCGTTGCACGCATTCATGCCCTCGCGCGGGATGGATTGTCAAAACTGGGGCACCACGGCGAAATGGGTGCAATGGGCGTACCGCGCAAAGACTTACCGCATTGGGATGACATTCAAATCCTGCCCGCACAGATGGCGCGCAAACCATTGCTCGATCATATGGACGTCGCAACATCGGTCACGATCGGACCGCGCGCGGCCAAACCCTTGCGGCTAGATATTCCATTGTTCGTTTCAGACATGAGCTACGGTGCCTTATCCGAAGAAGCCAAGACTGCGCTTGCTCGTGGCGCGCAGATGGCTGGCACTGGAATTTGTTCAGGCGAAGGCGGCATGCTGCCCGAAGAAAAGGCCGAAAACGCGCGCTATTTCTATGAGCTTGCCTCGGCGCAATTTGGATGGCGGCCCGAGTTGGTTGAAACGGTTCAGGCCTTTCACTTCAAGGGCGGCCAGGGGGCCAAAACCGGCACTGGTGGGCATCTTCCTGGCGACAAGGTTCAGGGAAAAATCGCCGAGGTACGCGGTCTCGAACGCGGTCAGGCAGCGATTTCGCCTGCAACCTTCGCGGATTTACACACCCCGTCGGATTTCCGTAAAATCGCGGATGAGGTTCGCGAACGATCGGGCGGCATCCCGATAGGCTTCAAGCTTTCAGCCAACCATATTGAAGATGACATCGACTTTGCCCTTGAAGCCAGCGCCGATTACATCATCCTCGACGGTCGAGGCGGTGGCACAGGTGCCGCGCCCTTAATCTTCCGCGATCATATTTCGGTGCCGACCATTCCTGCCTTGGCGCGCGCTCGGGCGCATTTGGATGCAAAAACTGGCCGCGAGGTGACGCTTGTGATCACTGGCGGGCTACGTGTGGCGGAAGATTTTGCCAAGGCGATGGCACTGGGTGCCGACGCTATCGCAGTGTCAAATTCAGCAATGCAGGCCGTGGGCTGTATCGCCGCGCGCATGTGCAATTCAAACAATTGCCCTGTTGGTGTGGCGACCCAAAAGCCCGAATTGCGCAAACGGTTGGACGTGCAAATAGGCGCTGAAAAGCTTGCTAGGTATTTCGGAGCGTCCGTCGAATTAATGCAAGTCTTGGCGCGGGCGTGTGGTCACAGCTCTCTGTCAGACTTTGCGCACCGCGACCTTACAACGTGGAAACGCGCAATGTCGGATCTTAGCGGCGTGCGGTTTGGCGGCGTCAACCGTTAGGCGCATCAGCTAAACGGCGCGGTGGGTTGTAACGCCCCCCCCTTCATAAATGGGGAAAGGAAACGCTATGTTGGATCACTTCGAAATCCGCAAAGACGACATGCCAAGTGAGATGCAAAGCCTATTGCGCACTTATCCGCGAGATACATGGGACGCGCATCCCGGTTTCAAGGAAAAAACCCGACATTGGCTGGGCGCACACCGCATGTTTCGACAGCTTAGCCGCTCTGTGCGCAAAGACACCGAAAGCTATCTCGATGGCGATCTGGATGCCTATGACTTTGCCGGACGCCTATCGCATCGTGGCGGCGCATTGGTTGGAAATCTGCACGGCCATCACGGCTGGGAGGATCACTCCTATTTTCCCGAATTGTCGGCCGCTGACCCGCGTTTTGATGCAGGGCTAGAGGTGCTTGAAAAGGATCACGCGGGTTTGGACGTGGTCTTGGATAGCTTTACCCGCACGGCCAACAGAACAATCAAACTGCTGCAACTGGATGAAACCGCCGCCCGCGACGAAGCGGGCAAGCTGCATGATGCTGCCCAAACCATCGAAGTGTTCTTGCAGCGACACCTCACGGATGAGGAAGATCTGGCTGTGCCGATCATTCTGCACCATCGTTTGCGCGGATAATACAGGAGAGTGACGTGGTAAAAACATCCGTAGAAGAGTCTCAGAAAGACGCAGCAGCGCGTCGCGCCAAAGGCGAATTCGTGCGCGGCGTCAGCGGGTTTCGATCTGTTTTGGGCGAAGACCCTGATTTCCCAGTTGAGGCAGGGCGCTATCATCTATTCGTCGCGTTCAATTGCCCATGGTGCCACCGTGTGACGCTGGCCCGAAACGTGTTGGGCCTGCAAAACAGCATCACCATGGACGTGGCCTTTCCCAGTCGCACAACCGAGGATGACCCGATTGAACCAAACCGATGGGAATTTAACCCCAACCGCGTGGCCTCGTTAACCGGCGCAACACTGGCCGAATGCACCGGCGAAACGGGGACAGGACAGAATTTTCGTCTTGCCAGGCAGATATATCAGGCCGAGGGGTCCAGTGAAGCGTCCGTCCCGATTCTTTATGACAAGGTGGCCAAACGAATTGTCGCCAACGAAAGCGCTGAGATTATCAGGATGCTGAACACTCAGGCGCACGCGCTTGGAAGCGCGGTTTCAGATGATCAAAGACCCGACCTTTATCCATTTGGCGATCAGCACAGGGCATTGCGACAGGACATTGATACGCTCAATAACCAAATCTACGTGGCCATCAACAATGGTGCTTACAAAGCTGGATTTTCATCTGATCAAGCCGTCTATGCCGCGGCTTTTACAGCCTACTTTGAAACGCTTGAGGCATTAGAGACCCGCCTCTCATTCGACGGCCGACCCTTTCTAACAGGCGCCACCTTCACCGAGGCTGACCTACGGCTGTTCCCGACGCTTTATCGCCATGACCCCGTGTACTATGTGCGCATGAAGCTGAACGGCGCACGGATTTTGGACTACCCACACCTGTGGCGCTGGTTGTGCCGCGTTTACGCGCTGCAGGGCGTGGCGGACAGCAATTCATTGGTCCACTGTCGTCAGGGATACTTTGGTCGGTCTTGGAACAATGTCGTCCCACTCGGGCCGCTCAAACCGATGTCTTACCCGGACGCCTACGGACATCCCGAACTCGCGCAGCAGACGGTTTAACGGAAACGAGACCAACCTTGATCATATGCGGCGCTTGGCGGCAACTCAGCCCGTTGCCTGAGATGTCATGGATTTTGTGAAAATTGACCTAACATCAGACTAATTTTCAGAAGGAATTTGGAGTGGCGTTGCTAGTAATCGGTTCCGGATTTGGTTGCACAGGACCCAAATCTACAAAGGAAGCCCTAGAACTTCTTGGCTTTGGGCCTTGCCATCACATAAACGAAATCGTCGCCAACACAGATCAACTGCCAATTTGGCAGGCGCTCGTCGTCGGAAAGACCCGCGATTGGAACGGTGTTTGCGATGAGAAGTCCAGTCAGGTTGATTGGCCCGGCGCGAATTTTTTAAGGCACTTTATGGTCGCAGTTCCAGACGCGAAGGTTCTGCCGTCTTTCCGCACCACGGAAAAATTGTGGACCGGTTTCGATCGCACGATTGGCAAACTGTTGGACACATACCCGTCGATGGACGCTCCTCAATCTGTTCGAGACCTCTTGGACATGAGCGGCGATTTTATGGGAGAGAAATCGTTCAACGACGGTTTCGCGACCGTGCCGCCGAGATAAAAGCGTCCGAGCTAAGAACGCAGGACGTCTGCATGGCATTACCCGCCGAAAAGCTGCTGGTTTTTCTCGTGTCCCAAGGATGGGCACCTTTGTTCGCATTCCTTGAAGTCCCCTCCAAACACTCCGTTACTCCACCACGACCTGCGGGAAGACTACTGGGCGGTTCTTGGCGGCGAGCGCTAGAGGGCACGGTTTTTGTCCTATGGCCAACCGTGCGGGCTTTGGTATTGCTTACAATGGCTGAACAGCAGCGGCTTCTAAGGGACGGCGAACATGTTGAAGCGAATAACGACGGTAACTGAAGTGTTGATGGTTCTGTACTGGATTTTGGCATCATTGCTGGTTTTCGGTTTCATAAAAATCGACCCGTCTATGATGTATTCAGACTATGAAAACCCACTGGTTGTTGCTTGGAATTGGTCTTTCTTTCCAATCGACATAGCCTTTGCCGGCATTGGATTGTTTGCAAAATATGGAAATGTAGCGGGTGGTCAAGGGTTCAAACTAGAGGTTTCAGCGGCAACCTTGATGATCTGCGCAGGGCTTATGGCCATTTCCTACTGGGTTATTACTGGAGATTTCAGTCCGACGTGGTGGGCTATAAATATCTGGCTTGTTTTTCTGGGCTTGGTGAATCTCTATTCAGCTACGTCCAGCGAAAATGCGGCATAGGCGCTTCGGCCCCAATGCCACGCAGCTTTGCAGATCATATCATAAACACATCATACCGCGTCGTTTTTCCACGAATTTGATGGGTGCATGGCTTTATCCCCTCGATCGGATCAGCCTTCGCAGGCCACTTTAGCGCCACTCGTTTTGTTGCGTATTGCAGGGCTAGACGCACCAGATCAGCGGCGTCTTCATCGGTCCCGACGATCTCGCGAACTTGGCGCAATTCTTGCCGCACCAACGCCGAGCTTTTGCGCGGGGGGTGCATTGGGTCAATCAAGATTGCTTCGCCAGCAAGCTCGGGAAGCAAATCTTTGGCGTCCCCTTTCAAAAGGGTCATGCGTTCAATGATGTCGCGGTACGCGCCGCCCTCTTGCGCCGCGCGCTTCATACCGTCGGCCAACAACGCATGCATCTTTTCTGATCGCTCAATCATTGTGACTTTCGCGCCAAGCGACGCCAAAAGAAACGAGTCGCGGCCCAACCCAGCCGTCGCGTCTATAATTAGGGGCGTTTTACCCGCACGCAGCCCCATTGCCTTTGCAATGTCCTGCCCACGCCCCCCTCCGAACCGCAGTCGATGCGCGACTGGTCCATTCACGAAATCAACGCGCAATTCAGGTGTGGTTTGTTTCAAAACCCGCTCGCTTTCGGTCTCATAGAAGCTCCAATGCCTGAATCCCTCCAGGCGTTTCTAGCCGCTTTGCTTGCTTTCTTCCATATCCCTTAGGCTGTACACAGTGTCGTTGGATGCATGGCAGGTCTGGGCGGAATGCGCCAAATAATTGTCGGTGCACACAGACGAAATGGTGCCTCAAGAGGGACTCGAACCCCCGACCTTGTCCTTACGAAGGACCTGCTCTACCATCTGAGCTATTGAGGCCAACGGCGGCAAAACCAGACGCTTTTGCCGCTTAGAAAGCGTTGTGCGGGGCCGATAGCATTGTCTTTGATGCGTGGCAAGATCGCACGATTAGCTGTCGGCGGGTTTTTCGATCTCTGCGTCTCGCTCAACAGAAATTCCGTCAATAACGGCGTCCGGCACCGAATCTGGCACCGAATCTGGCACCGTGCTTTCGGGCGCGTCCCCCACAATCAAGGGCATCATTTCAACGCCTGTCGGGCTGATCGTTGCTTGGGTCGGAGGTCTGGCCCACCCGAGGGTGTCAAAGCTTTGGCAATTGCCGCAAACAGGGGTCCACGTCGTCTGTACGTTGTGGCAGTTTTCGCAAACCCAGCTTGGTGCGCGTGGGGCCGCTACGGCGCGGGCCATCCACGACCGGATTTCGGAATCCTCGGCGCCTTCGCCGCGCGCAATCGCTGCCATGATGGTCAAAATACGCGAGTCAGGCTCGGTTTCGGCCAAGTCTCCCATGGCGCGACGGGCCTCGGGGAAATCTTCGGCGGCAATCAAAAGCTCGGCCTTTAACATTCGGGTCTCGGAATGGTCCGCCTGCTTGTCGAGAAGCTTTTGGAACCGTTTCAACCGCTCGGCTGGCGTTTCGTCAGGGGCGATCCGTGCAAATGCGCCTGCAAGATCCGGATGGGGATGAACGCTCCAGGCTTTCAGGATCAAACGACTGGCTTTGCGCGGCGAACCCGCTTCAATCTGCGCATCGGCTGCCATAACTGCCGCGGGTATCAGATCAGGAGATAGGCGGTTGGCCTCAATTGCGGCTTCGCGTGACGCCATCGAACTGTCGTCATCCATCACGGCCTGTGCTTCCGACACGGCCAGAATGGCCTCGCGGCGCTTGTGGACATCACGGGGCAGTTTGCCCTGCTTTAGCTTGGCGTTCAGCGTTTTGCGCGCCCCGGACCAGTCTTCCTTTTCCGCCTGAAGGCGCAGTAGAATGTCTTGGGTTTCTTCATGCTTAGGCTTCAGATCAAAGGCCTTTTCGGCCAGCTTAAGGGCCGTTTCATTGTCCCCTTCAAGCAGTTTTTGCTTCATAATGCCGTGCACACCGACAAAGCGGGTCTGATCGTTCTTCAGCAGGCGCTTGTAAACCTGTTCGGCCTTCTTACGGTCGCCAGACATCTCGGCGCCTTGGGCCAACAGCAAATTCGTCAGCTCGGGACGTTCCAAAAACCGATCTGCACGCTGGGCTTTGGCCATTGCTTCACGACCGTCGCCACTGGCGAGCGCCATCATACCCTCGGACAGTGCCTGAAACCCACGGCGTTCGCGGTTGCGATCAAAGTAGCGCGACAGGGCCGTTTCGTCGCCGTTGATAAAGCGAAGCAAGGCAATGATAAGCCCGATCAGCTTGAACCCGATCCAAATCAAGCCAACGATCACAATTGCCGCGATCACCGACTGTAACGCACCAAGGTTAAATTCCACCCCAGCAAGGGTGATCTGAACGCCGCCATCAACCTCAAGAAGGTAAACAGCGCCGAGTGTCGCCAGCGCAACTGCGGCAACGAATAGGATAATCTTGATCATCGACCAAAGCATCGGCGGCCCCTTACTTGTTAACTATTTGATTTTTAAGCGCGTCTCGCGCCATTTCAACGGCGGTCCGCTGATTTGCCAGCGCAACCCAATCGGCCATCGCAGACATCCCAACCTCAGGCAGGGCGTCAAGCTCGGCCATGGCCGACGCGACGTCCCCCGCTTGCGCTGCAGCTTCGGCCCGCGAAAGTACAGCATCGGCGCTGTCTCCGTCACGGGGCGAAACCGAGCGCACACCGAGTTGGTTCTGTAGGAACGTCATAATCCCGCCAGCGGCGTCGCCTTCGGTTTCAGCCGAACGCACAGCGGCAAGGGCCAGCCGCGCGTAATCAGGGAAGGCCGCTGCCAATTCAGATTGGGTCGAGACCCCTTCAACCGACGCATCCATCAACACGTCGGCGATGTCGACGCCTTCATCACGCAATGCAGTAAGAGGCGCGGCGAACGGCTGCCCGTTTGCAATTGCGACACTGATTTCGGTCACCCAATTGGTACCTTCGCTTTTGATCGCATCAGCTCGCGCACTGGCCTCCAACGCGCGCGCCTCGGCGGTCATAGATTCAATATCGGCGCGATGTGCGGCAATAGCGGCGCGCAAATCCGTCATTTCAGTTTCGTAAGCCGATATTGCATCAGGCGAAATCGACTCTGCCATGGGGCGCTTTTCGACGTCCAAAATACGGGCTTCCAATGCGGCCATTGCTGTCGAAAGAGTCTCTATTTCCGCCAAAACGCCGTCGAATCCCGCGTTAGACCGGGTGTCTATCTTGGTGGATAAATCGGTCATTTTTTGGGTAAGCGCCGTGGTATCGACCAAACCTTCAACACGCGAAATCTCAGACACTAACCCGTCGATCTGCAAAGACTGCGCTTCCACTTGGCTTGAA
>Ga0316204_10009828_pt1 | contig 12592 bp, 12 predicted proteins | sample 6monrhotite_MG_2_FD_205661 | JGI IMG/M metagenome (GOLD analysis project Ga0316204, IMG submission 205661) | Microbial mat bacterial communities from mineral coupon in-situ incubated in ocean water Damariscotta River, Maine, United States -... | ecosystem: Environmental > Aquatic > Marine >...
GCGGGAGGCTGTTTTAAGCCGCGAGCGCCTTTGCGGGATCGACGAAGTTGTAGCCTTGATCTTCGGCCACGGCTTTGTAGGTGATTTGGCCGTGATAGACGTTCAGGCCTTCCATCAGATGCGCGTTGTCCAACAGCGCTTGGCGATAGCCCTTAGATGCCAATTCCAGGCCGAACGGCAAGGTGGCGTTGTTGAGCGCATAGGTCGAGGTGCGCGGCACCGCGCCGGGCATGTTGGCGACGCAATAGTGCACCACGTCGTCGACGATGTAGGTCGGATCCGCGTGGGTGGTGGCGTGAGAGGTCTCAAAGCAGCCGCCTTGATCGATGGCGACGTCGGCTAGCACCGCGCCGGGGCGCATGGCCTTGACCATCTCCGCCGTGACCAGCTTGGGTGCGGCGGCCCCCTTGACCAGCACGCCGCCGACCACCAGATCGCTATTCAACACGATGGTTTCCAAAGCTGAAGCCGAGGAATAAACCGTTTTCAGCGCTGCGCCGAAACGGCCGTTGAGGCGATCAAGAACGTCGACGTTGCGGTCCAAAACCGTCACATCCGCGCCCATGCCCAGCGCCATCTGGATGGCGTTTTCGCCGACCACGCCGCCGCCGATGACAGCGACTTTGGCCGGGGCCACACCGGGCACGCCGCCCAGCAAGATGCCTTCGCCGCCGTGGGCTTTTTCCAATGAATGCGCACCGGCCTGGATCGACATGCGTCCTGCGACTTGCGACATCGGGGCGAGCAGGGGCAGGCCGCCAACGGTGTTGGTGACGGTTTCGTAAGCCACGCAGACCGCACCGCTGTCGACCAGATCGCGGGTTTGTTCGGTGTCGGGAGCCAGATGCAGATAGGTGAACAGGATTTGGTCTTCGCGCAGCATTTTACGCTCACCGGCTTGGGGTTCCTTGACCTTTACGACCATTTCGGCGCGTTCGAACACTTCAGCTGCGGTGCCGACGATGGTCGCGCCAGCGGCTTCGTATTGAGTGTCGGGGCAACCGATGCCGATGCCGGCATTGGTTTCGACGATGGCGCTGTGGCCGCGATTGATGAACTCACGCACGCTGTCAGGCGTCAGGCCGACGCGGTATTCGTGGTTTTTGATCTCTTTCGGAACACCGATCAACATTGTTAGCTACTCCCAGGGTTTGCCTCAAGGGCGTGTTCGTTAAACCTGCGATAAGGATATTTGAGAAATCGAGAAAGGTGCTTGCAAAGGTGCGTGTTTTTTTCAATTATTATGAATAATATTCAGAAAAATTTGTTAATTACGCAAGAATATGCGAACATTAGAAAGATATGTGCAATGACTGCCCTTGATCCCACCGATTTGCGAATCCTTGACGTCTTGCAGACGGACGGGCGCATCACCAACCAGGACTTGGCCGAGCGGGTGAATTTGTCGCCCTCGGCGTGCCTGCGCCGGGTGCGCCGTTTGGAACAAGATGGGGTGATCGACGGTTACGCCGCCCATTTGAATCCGACGACGGTTGGGCGGTCGTCGAACATCTTTATCGAGATTACGCTGTCGAGCCAAAGCGAGGCGGTGCTGGAGGCGTTTGAGGTCGCCATCGCCGAAATCCCCGACGTGATGGAATGCTACCTGATGGCGGGCGAAGCGGATTATCTGGTGCGCGTCGCGGTGTCGTCGGCGGAAGATTACGAACGCATCCACAAGTCCTACCTGTCGCGCTTGCCCGGTGTGGCGCGCATTCGCTCCATTTTCGCCATGCGCACGGTATGTAAGAAGCAAGGGTTTGTGTTATAGTGCGATCCGCATTTATTCTTCGCGCGATGATTGCAGCCATTTAAATGTCGAGAGGCGCTCAAGGGGGCACTCAAGGGGCACTCAAGGGGCACTATGGACAGTGAGCAAGAGAACTTTATCAACGATCCATCGACGCTGGATGAGTTGACCCATAAAGAGCTGCGGCTGATGCATAAGGAGGCATCGACGGCTATTTTGTTCGCCAAGGACATTCAATGGCGGTCCGTGGGGGCGTCTTTGCTGGTGTTCGGCGCATGCATCGCCATCGCGGTGTCGACGTCGGCGGATTTGGCGTTCGCGAACCTGCTTTCGGCGTTGACCATTTTGCTGGCGTGCGGCGTTATTTTCGTACTTATCATGTACCAGTTCTGGCAGTTCAACGAAATCACCCGTATCATCAAGATCGAGAAACACTTCTCTTCCCTTTACGTCAAGATTCGCGACTCGAAGTCCCGCCGGGAAGGCAACGCGCATCGCTACACGTTGCTTATATTCATGATCGCGGTGGTGGTTTTGGGTGCGGTGGTGGCCAACATCGCCATCAAGCACTCGGTCAAGGAGCCGTCCTATTCGCGGTCCTATCGCGGAAATTGACGTTAAACGAGGTTCTTGCCCTGTTTGCCTGCTAGGTCCTGAATGAACTGCCAAGCGACGCGCCCTGACCGCGCCCCACGGGTCATGGACCATTCCAAGGCAGCAGCGCGCAGCGCGTCGGTGGTGGTGTCGAGGCCGAAATGCGCGGCGTAGCCTTCGCAAATGTCGAAATACGTCGCTTGGTCGAGATTGTGAAAGCCCAGCCACAGGCCGAAGCGGTCCGACAGCGAGACCTTTTCCTCAACCGATTCGGACGGATTGATCGCGCTTGAGCGTTCGTTTTCGATCATATCGCGCGCCATCAGGTGGCGGCGGTTCGATGTGGCGTAAAAAATCACGTTGTCGGGACGGCCCTCGATACCGCCGTCGAGCACCGCCTTCAACGACTTATACTCGGCATCGTTGGCGTCGAACGACAGATCGTCGCAAAATATCACCGTGCGCTGGGTTGATTCGCGCAAGATTTCCAACAGCCGGGGCAGTGTGGGGATGTCTTCGCGGTGGATTTCTACCAACAGCAATGGATCGATGGTGTTTTGGTTGATCGTTGCATGCACAGCCTTGACCAGCGAGCTTTTTCCGGTGCCGCGCGCGCCCCACAGCAAGGCGTTGTTGGCGGGGCTTCCGTCCGTAAATTGGCGGGTGTTCTGCAACAGTGTTTCGGCCTGAGACTCGATGCCTTTGAGCAGCTTCAAATCGACGCGGTTGACGCATTGCACGGGCGCGAGGCGTTCTCGCTCGGCATGCCAGACATAAGCGTCGGCGGCGCTGAGGTCGTGCCCGGCGTGTGTCGCGGGGGCGAGGCGTTCCAACGCGTCGGCGATGCGTTCCAAAACGGGTAAAATAACCTGATCTGTCATGATGTGAGACGCTAAACGGCGAAATCGCCGCCGTCAATGGCGCGCGAGTTGTCTCGGCGCTTGAAATGAGTGCCTTAAAAAAGCCTTTCATCGTTTGCATACACCGGCGATACCGCTATATATTCCGCAGTCTTTTTTACAAGACCCCGCCAGGGCGCGCCATTCGGGCGTTCGGCGGAGTCCCAAGGAGTTTCCAATGCTGATTTCACCCGCTTTCGCACAAACCGCAGGCGCTGCTTCCGGTGGCGGCATGTTTGCTCAGTTCATGCCCTTGCTGCTGATCTTCGTGGTCTTTTACTTTCTGTTGATCCGTCCGCAGCAAAAGAAGATGAAGATGCAAAAGGAAATGCTCGGCGCGCTGCGTCGTGGCGATCGGGTGGTGACCGGCGGCGGAATCATCGGCACCATCTCCAAGGTCAAAAGCGACACCGAAGTGCAGGTTGAAATCAGTGACGGCGTCAAGGTGATCATCGCGCGCGACACCATTGCAACGGTGATGGCCAAGACGGAACCCGCCGACAAAGCCGACAGCGCGTCGGGCGGTGGCGACACGTCCGAGGGTGGCGAGAACAAAGGCAAAAGCGGCGGGTTGAGGAAGCTGCTCGGCGGTTGATCCGGCGCGCTTTCTTTCCTTTCTTTCACCGCCCTCTATAGCCCCCCACACAGGAAAGCCTGTCATGCTCAAGATCGAAACCTGGAAGCTCACCGTCATCGGCATTTTGTGCGCGCTGGGCTTTGCGTTCGCCGCGCCGAACCTGTTGGACGGCAAAACGGCGGATGCTCTGCCTGACTTCCTGCCCAAAAGCCAGATCAACCTCGGCCTCGACCTGCAAGGCGGCTCGCATCTGTTGCTGGAAGTCGAAGTCGGCGTGGTGGTTAAGGAGCGTCTGGAATCGCTGGTTGACACGATCCGCACCGAACTGCGCAAGGAACGCATTCGTTACGGCGGCCTGGGCGCGACGGCCACAGGCGTCAACGTCACCATCAAGGATGCGGCCCAGGCGCAAAAGGCTTACGACATCATCCGCAAGCTCGACGTCGGCTATGAATCCAATCTGGGCGATGGCGGTCAGGTCTCCATGAACTTGACGGAGCAGGCGCTCAAGGAGCGCCGCGTTCAGGCGGTGGAGCAATCCATCGAAATCGTGCGCCGCCGCGTCGATCCCCAAGGCATCAAGGAACCGACCATCACCCGCCAGGGCGACGACCGCATCTTGTTGCAGGTGCCAGGTGAGGACGATCCCGAAAAACTCAAGAAACTTCTGGGACAGACCGCGAAGCTGACCTTCCATCTGCTGGATGAAAAGGGCTCGCTCGCCGACGCCATGGCGGGACGGGTGCCGCCGGGTTCCATGCTGCTGCCGTCCGTCGATGAATTCGGTGCGCTGGGCAAGCCGCGCATGTATCTGCTGAAAAAGCGCGTTGCGGTCAGCGGCGATACGCTGGTGAGTGCGTCGCTGGGATTCGATCAAGGCAGCCGCCCGGCGGTGAATTTCCGACTGGATGCCGTGGGCGGCAAGAAATTCGCCGACATCACCCGCGATAATCTTGGAAAGCCGTTCGCCATCGTGCTCGACGGCAAAGTGATCAGCGCCCCGACCATCCAGGGCATCATCCCCGGCGGTTCCGGCCAAATCACCAGCGGTACCTTCACCACCGAAAGCGCCAAGGAATTGTCTTTGCTGCTCAGCGCCGGTGCCTTGCCCGCGCCGTTGACGGTTTTGGAAGAGCGCTCCGTCGGTCCCGGTTTGGGGGCGGACAGTGTCGAAGCGGGCAAAACAGCTTCTCTCATTGGGCTCGCTCTGGTGATCGTCTTCATGGTGGTTTACTATGGGCGCTTCGGCGTGTTCGCCGACGTCGCGTTGGCGATGAACATGGTGTTGATCGTCGCTTTGCTGTCGGCTTTCGGGGCCACGTTGACGCTACCAGGCATCGCCGGGATCGTGCTCACCATCGGCATGGCGGTGGACGCCAACGTGCTGATCTTTGAGCGCATCCGCGAAGAACTGACAACCGGGCGCGGCGTGATGTCTGCGGTGGACGCGGGCTACAAGCGCGCGTTCGGCACCATCATGGACGCCAACATCACCACCTTGATCGCCGCGACGCTGCTGTTTGCATTCGGCTCCGGTCCCGTGCAGGGCTTCGCCGTGACGTTGGCGATCGGCATCGTGTCGTCCATGTTCACCGCCATTTGGGTGACGCGCATTTTGGTTTCGGTGTGGCTGCGCCGCACCCGGCCCGCGACCTTGAAAATTTGAGGAGAAGGAAACTCTCATGCGCATCAAGCTTCTCCCCGAACATCCCAATTTCGGTTTTATCAAAAAGCGAATGATTTTTTTCGCGTTCTCCGCCCTTTTGGTGGCGGCGTCGATCGGCCTCACTTCTTTTAAGGGCTTGAGCTACGGCATCGATTTCACCGGCGGCATCATGATCGAGGTCAAAACCCCAGAGCCCAACCAAATCGGGGTCTTGCGCGCCAAGCTCAAAAAGCTCGACCTCGGCTCGGTCGAATTGCAGGAATTCGGCGAACCCGACGACATTTTGATCCGGTTGCAGGCCCAAGAGGGCGGCGAGAAAGCCAACCAGGCGGCGGTCAATGCGGTCAAGGTCGCGCTGGGTGACGGCATTGAGTATCGCCGCACCGAACTGGTCGGGCCCAAAGTCTCCGACGAGTTGTTCTGGAACGGTATGTACGCGGTGGTTTCTGCCATTTTGGCGATCTTGGTGTACATCTGGTTCCGTTTCGAATGGCAATTCGGCCTGGGCGCGGTGGTGGCGTTGAGCCATGACGTGATCACCACCATCGGCGTCTTTTCGCTGATCCAGCATGAATTCAATCTGTCCACGGTCGCCGCCGTGCTGACCATTGCAGGCTATTCGATCAACGACACCGTGGTGGTGTTCGACCGGGTGCGCGAAAACTTGCGCAAATACAAAACCAAGCCGATGGACGAGCTTTTGAACCAAAGCGCCAACGAAACCCTGTCGCGCACGGTGATGACCTCTTTGACCACGTTGCTGGCGCTGTTGGCGCTCTATTTCCTTGGCGGCGAGATCATTCGCGATTTTGCCTTCGCGATGATTTGGGGCGTGGTTATCGGGACGTATTCTTCGGTCTGTCTTGCGGTTCCGCTGTTGCTGCACATGGGTGTGCAGCGGCGCTCCCTGGAAGACGAAAGCACCGTCGAGCAGCAACCCTGAACCGGGAGTGGGGCGCATGTCGCTGGACATCACACCGGAGGTGCCTCAAGGACGCCAAATCGTCAAGGCATACGGTGACGGCGGCTTCAACATCAGCGGCGCTGCGCATGATGGATCGGTCTTGGTGTTTCTCGACCAAACCGTGGTGTGGTCGGGTGACCTGAGCGTCGAGGCCCTCGCCCCGGTGATCGAACATCGCGAAAAACCCGATATTCTGGTCGTGGGCTGCGGTCCCGCGTTCCGGCTGCCCAACGAAGATTTGCGTGTGGCGCTGAAAGAGTACGCCATCGTGCTCGAATGGATGGACACGGCGGCGGCGTGCCGCACGTACAACGTGCTCGCCATCGAAGAGCGCGCGGTCGCTGCGGCGCTGATCGCGGTCGACTGAGTGCTTGACTGGTATGGGGTCGGAGCGATGAAGACAACTCGATTTGCAATGGGACTTGCCGCTGGAGTTTCGTCGGATGGCGCGCGGCACTCACATGATTTTGGCAAAATCTAGACCTTTTTCAGGCGTATATGCCGCGGCACATCGTGCACGGTTATCCCTTGGGCGACTGTTCTAAGCATTTCAGGTATCATGATTATCATGTGGAAATCTCCGTCTTAAAAGCTGACGGGAAAATCTCGGATGCTGTCATGGCACACTTGAAGACGCTTCAGGACCTGTTTAACCGGATGAGTAAACCACCGGGTTCGGAGCCGTTGGTGATCGCTTTCCCTGATGCGGGCACCTGTTTCGAGCCGCAGGTTTGGAGCGGCGAGGACATCACCGAAAGCGCCCGCCAACTGGCTGGCGGCTTGGTTGAGCGCGATTTCACCAGTCATGCGCCGGTGGCTCTGATGGCACCCAACAGTCCGGGGTGGGTTGCCTGTTTTTGGGGCTTGGTCATGGCCGGGCGCATCGTCATGCCCCTAGATCGCCAAATGGGCGAAACAGAGCGACAAAACTGCCTGGAGCACAGCGGTTGCAAACAGGTTTTCACCACCGTGGAATATGCGTCTTGGTTCAAGGACAAGGATATCGCGGTTTATTTTCTGGATGGCGATCAAGACGCCCCGCAGAGTTGGCGTTCGCTGTTTTCCACGCCAATCGTCGCGCCGCCTCTCGCCACGCCTGAGGATATCGCTTGCCTGCTTTACACCTCCGGCACCACCGGCAGCCCTAAAGGGGTGCCGCTGAGCCACCGCAACTTGACCTCCAACGTTGAAGCCGTTTTGGCCGAGGGGATCGCGGGCAATGACGACCGCATCTTACTGCCCCTGCCTTTGCACCATGCCTATCCGCTGACGATCGGCCTGTTGTCGGGGGTGGCGTGCGGCGCGACCCTGGTGTTTCCGGGCGGCCTGGGCGGACCGCAGTTGGTGGAGGCCGCAACGCAATCCAGGGCGACGATGATGGTGGCCGTGCCACGACTGTACGCGGCTCTGCTGGCGGGCATTGAGGCTCGCGTTGGCGGCGGTTGGAGAGGGGCTGCCTTCAAGGCCCTGTTCGAGCTGTCCAAGACCGTGCGGCGGCGCTGGGGGGTGGCGTTGGGACGGGTGCTGTTTCGTCGCCTGAGAAACCGGATCGGACCGACGCTGCGTGTGTTGATCTGTGGCGGGGCGCGACTTGATCCCGATGTTGCTTGGGGGTTGGAGGCCTTGGGCTGGACGGTGCTCAGCGGCTACGGCCTGACCGAGACGTCGCCGATTCTGACCTTCAACACCCCAAACGCCCGCAACCTTGAGACCGCCGGTCGCCCTTTGCCCGGGGTAGACGTGCGCAGCGCCGTTCAAGAGGGCAAACGCAAGAGCGAGGGTGGGGGCGAGGTCCAAGTCCGCGGCCCCAATGTCTTTGCCGGTTATTTAGACAATCCCGAAGCGACCCGGGCGTCCTTTACCCAAGACGGCTGGTTTCGCACCGGTGACGTCGGTTACCTGGATGAAAACCGCTTTTTGCACCTGATCGGGAGGACGAGTGACCTGATCGTACTGGCCGACGGCAAAAACATCGTCCCCGAAGATGTCGAGAAGGTCTATCTGGAAAGTCCGTTCATCCGCGAAATGGCGGTGATCGAGCACAAGGGCCTGCTGGTCGGCATTTTGGTTCCCGATGTCGATGCCATCCGCACCTACGGCGCGGCGCGTCTCCAAGAGTTGATGCGCGAGGAGGTCGATATCGGCTCGCTCAAGCTGCCGTCCTATCGACGAGTCCACGGTTATCGGCTGTGGCGCGAGCCGTTACCGCGCAATCCTCTGGGTAAGCTACGCCGCCACCTGCTGGGCGACATCTATGAGCAATCCCGCTATCGCGCTTCATCCGATCAAGCACCAAGGTTGTCTGACGCGGACCGCCGGTTCATAGATGAAACGAAATGCGCAGACGTCTGGGCCTGGTTGCTTGCGCGTTTTCCAGATGTTGCCCTGAGCCTAGAGACCAGCCCGCAGCTTGACTTGGATCTGGACTCCTTGGGCTGGCTCACCTTGACATTGGAGTTGGACGAGACGTTTGCGGTGCGCCTTAACGACGAAGCGGTGGGCCGCATCACCTCCTTGCGCGACCTGTTGCAAGAAATCGCCGCGACCAGGAGCGGGGCCGTCGATGGCGCTCAGCGCCCGCCACGGCCAGCGACCGACTGGATCAGCCCCCAAAGCCGAGCCGACAAACGCTTGGGTCGGTTGATCCATGGCGCGGCCCGTTTCCTCACGACAGTGCTGTTGCGCATGCAGGTGCAAGGTCTGAGCAACCTGCCCAGCCATGGCCCCTTCATCCTGGCGATCAACCACATCAGCTATCTGGATCCAGTCTGTGTCTATGGCGCTCTTCCGCGCGATGTACTGGAGCGAACCTTCTTTGTGGGTTGGACAGGCATCTTGTTTAAAAACAAGCTGATGCGCTTGATCAGCCGCGCCACCCGAACCTTTCCCGTCAATCCCGATCATGGCGTCGATGCAGCCATCACATTAGGAACAGAGGTGATCAAACGCGGCGATGCCTTGGTGTTGTTTCCCGAAGGCCGCGTCAGTGGCGATGGCGAGATGCTGCGCTTTCAGCCAGGCATCGGATTGCTGGCGGCGCGCACCGGTGCGCCGATCGTTCCGGCCCGTATTTCAGGAACCTTCGAGGTCATGCCGCGCGGATGGCGCTTGCGGCGATTTGGCAAAGTGTATCTGGTGATTGGCGCGCCGCTGGACGGCAAACAACTGCTGGACGAAGCGCCAACGGACAATACACACCAATACATCGCTCAGCGGGTGCAGGACGCGGTGACGGCGTTAATGCGCCACTCTTGAGCCATGTTCGATGTTGAATTGCAAAGATGCTTGGATGCGCAGCGACAGCCCAACGGTTGTCAGCGAGACCAGCGCCGTAACGCGTTTCGTCTTGTACGAGGGGTTCAGACCTGTATAATTTACACAATCAATACTGTTAAATTGTTATGATTCTAAGGTAAGCCTAAGATGTTCTCATCTGCACCGATCCCACCGTTCTCTCCGGTTTTACTTGGCGGGTTGTTTGCACGCCCGTTGCCGCCGGGGGTGTTGCAGCCTGCGTTAAACTCGGCGATGGCGACCATCGCGCGCTGCCATCCGGGCCTGTTCGAGCGCCTTTCCGATCTTGGCGCACCGGTCTACCTGATCGATCCGGTCGATTTGCCGCTGGCGTTCATTCTCACCGCCGATGCCGACAAGCCGACGGTCAAGGCGGTGCGCTCCGACGCGGGGGTTGAGGTGCGCGCCACCATTCGCGGCCCGCTGCTGACCCTGATTGAGCTGCTGGAAGGCAACATTGATGGCGATGCGCTGTTTTTCTCACGCGATCTGGTGATCGAAGGCGATACCGAGGCCGTGGTGGCATTGCGCAACGCGGTGGATGGGGTCGAGGTCGATCTGATCGGGGAACTTACGTCCGCGTTCGGTCCCTTGTCCGGCCCGGTGCGCCGTTTGACGCGTCTGGGCCAAGGGCTGTTTGCCCGCGCGGCTGAGGATCTTTCCATTTTGCACGGCGCCTTGGTCGCGCCGACCCAGCGCCGTATCGACGCGCAAGCCGCAAAACTGCGCGATTTGGAGGCCAAGCTGGTACACGAGTCCAAGATCAAAACCAAGTCTGGCTCAACGCCCCGCCAACGTGTGGCGCGTACACAGCGTGTGGCGCACACATGAGCAATACCTTGGAATTGGTTTGTCCGGCGGGCACGCCGACTTCACTGCATGCGGCGGTCGAAAACGGCGCGGATGCGGTCTATCTCGGCTTTCGCGACGAAACCAACGCGCGCAATTTCCCCGGCCTTAATTTCAGCCGCAAAGAGTTGGCAGAGGGCTTGGCCTTCGCCCATGCGCGGGACTGTCAGGTGTTTCTCGCCGTCAATACGTTTCCAGAAGCCGGAAACCCCGGCCCATGGCGCAAGGCCGTGGACGATGCGGCGGCGCTGGGCGTGGACTGCGTGATCTTGGCCGACATCGGCATGCTGGATTATGCCGCCACCCACCATCCGAATTTGCGCCGTCATCTGTCGGTCCAAGCGTCGGCGTCGAACCCTGATTCCATCAACTTTTATGTCGATGCCTTCGATGTCAAACGCGTGGTGCTGCCGCGCGTCCTGAGCATTCCGGAAATCAAAGCGTTGAACAGACAGATTGATGTGGAGACCGAGGTGTTCGTGTTCGGCGGCCTGTGCGTGATGGCTGAGGGGCGCTGCCAGTTGTCCTCCTACGCCACCGGAGAATCGCCCAACATCAACGGCGTGTGCTCGCCCGCCGCTCACGTGCGCTATGAGGACGAGGGCGATCGCATGGTCTCCAAACTCGGCGATTTCACCATCAACGCGTTCGCCGAAAACGAAGCGGCGGGCTATCCGACGCTGTGCAAGGGCCGCTTCGTCACGGGTGGCAAGACGTCATATTTGTTTGAAGAACCGACCAGCCTCAACGCCGCGTCGATGCTGCCGGAATTGGCCGCAGCCGGGGTGACGGCCTTGAAGATCGAAGGCCGCCAGCGTGGTCGCGCCTACGTCGCCCAAGTGGTGGCGGCGTTTCGTCGCGCCGCCGACGCGGTGCACGCGGGTGAAGCTGTCGGCGATCTGGGCTTGCAGGCGATCACCGAAGGCCAGGCCAAAACATCAGGCGCATACAACAAAAGCTGGCGATGAGAGGGAATGGATACATGAGCGCGAAACTCTCTCTCGGCCCGGTGCTGTTCAATTGGAAACCTGAAACGTGGCGCGATTTTTATTTTTGCATCGCCGATGAGGCCGATGTCGATACGGTCTATGTCGGCGAGGCGGTGTGCTCCAAGCGCGCGCCGTTCTACACTCCTCACATTCCCGACGTGATCGAACGGCTGCAAGCGGCGGGCAAGAAGGTGATCTTGTCCTCCTTGGCGCTGATCATGAACGCGCGCGAAATGAACGAGCTGCGCGAGACCGTTGGCGATGCGGATATGATAATCGAGGCCAACGACGTGTCCGCCTGTGCGCTGTTGGCGGGCCGCCCGCACACCATTGGCCCGTACGTCAACATCTACAACGAAGGCACGCTCAAGTATTTCACCGATCAGGGCGCTATTCGTGTGTGCTTGCCGGTGGAACTGGGCCGCACCGCGATGACGGCGCTGCTCAAAGACACCCCGGCCGAGCTGGAGGTGCAGGTGTTCGGGCGGCTTCCCCTGGCGATTTCGGCGCGCTGTTATCACGCGCGCGCGCACATGCTGCACAAGGACAATTGCCAGTTCGTCTGCGATCAAGACCCCGATGGCATGGAGCTGGAGACCCTGGACGATGAACCGTTTTTGGTCGTCAACGGCGTGCAAACCATGTCGCACAGCTATCAAAACCTCAGCGCCGAACTGGCGGAGATGCAAACGATGGGCATCAAACACTTCCGCCTGTCGCCGCATAGCATCGACATGGTGGCGGTGGCTGCGCTGTATCGCCAAGTGCTCAACCGCGCGCTCAGCACTGAGGAAGCCGACGAAACCTTGCAAGGCCTGATCGGCGACGTGGCCTTTTCAAACGGGTATTTTCACGGCGCAAAAGGCGTCGATTTCGTTCTTCCGTAAGCATCCGGCGTCCCCCGCCTTGTTTGTGTCATCGTGGTGATGATGATGTCCATTACGGAGATGATGGACACTACGAGGTGTGAGTTATGGAGAAGGTTCGCCGCACGCGTCGGTCTTGGTCTG